>Ga0058701_10006158_pt1 | contig 10078 bp, 5 predicted proteins | sample AgamicOrMae_FD_97039 | JGI IMG/M metagenome (GOLD analysis project Ga0058701, IMG submission 97039) | Agave microbial communities from Guanajuato, Mexico - Or.Ma.e | ecosystem: Host-associated > Plants > Phyllosphere > Phylloplane/Leaf | place: Guanajuato, Mexico | collected 2012-06-04 | reverse complement strand
CTTACTAATTCTTCTTGCATCTCTTCACCTACACAATCGTAAGGTTTTGGAACAGTATAGTATAATTTCAATTAATCCAAAGCAAAATGGCTATTGCGACGACGTAATCGCTCATGATGTTTTTTTCCCCTTTTATCGGTTATAAAAACTCTAGGCCGTTTTTCTGTAATCTGTAACGGTGCAGAGTGAGCATGCTTTTCAATCAAAAGTATTCACAATTAGACCCATTACCCTCACCGTTTGACTTCATTGTCTTTCCCCATGATCTATTTCCATTACAATTGCATGCCTGACTGCCTGAGATGTGACGGCATCGTTAAATGAACATAAAAACCTTCCGTAGAAATGGCCAAGTCCCGCATCAGGCCCCAAGTTGAATTCGTACTTCAGAGTTCTCCCGATGAGACAACCATGTCCTACGTCAAGTTGAGTGGACGAGTGCCCCTAGATGATAAAAGAAAGACGATAGACAAGTTGCAAGCAAAAAAAAAGACACATTCACACAAAACTTTCATGCGGATCGCTTATGACAGCTAAGGCACCTTGTGAAGTATTCCGAAATATTCTTCCTGACAACCGCAAGATTTCAACACGGGTCCCATACTGATGACCTGCTCTGGAAGCCCTTCTGAACTTTCTGACAAGGTGCTCGAAACTCGGAAACAGTGATCGGGTCGTGTGTAAGGGGTTGCACGGTAGTGTTCGAATATACATATTACGATTAGTGCAATAAATCCCTCGTAATATCACACTTCCTAACCGTGCATCCTGCGAAAAGTGCAATTGTCTTCAATTGACGTAATAGTCATAGCTAAACTTAGAAACCATCGCGTTATCGATACTAATGTGATTGAAAAAGTAGCTGCTGGCGGATATAGTGTTCCAGGTACGGATAGAGGATTTAGGGGGTTTGACAGCTTTTCTTTAGCACAGAGTACTAGCTTTTATTTGATTAAGTAATGCTTTCTCCATGTGCGCTACTGTTATAAGAACCCATCACTTTTCTCATGGTGACACTTTTGAGGCGTAGGTGGTGTCAAGGAAGTACCAGCACACTCAAAAAGAACGAATGCTCAGAAAATTTTCTGATTTTTTTTTCTACTGAACCACCTCTTGAAATATACTACCGGCACTGAGAGAGAAAAAATGGCCGACACAGGAGGAAGCGAACATAATGTGCGAACTAGCACATTGCAGACAATGTATAGTGCCTTTAGATATCGACGATGTGCCGTAATACTTTAATTCACTCCAAGTACTGGAGGGGGAAAAGAGTATACGAAAGCATTTCGCAAGAAAAGGCGCACAAGTATTTCAAATAGGTTGATAACAAATAAGTACCATGCAGGTGGACGTACTATACACTGATATTGCTATCTAGAATTCAAACACATTGAGAATCCTTTGCTTATAGGGCGTGGAAAAACTGACGAATTCCAAACTATGACTTTGGCGTCATCCAGCCGCAGCAGCCCAAACTGCCGACCCTTGCCATGCCGTAGGGACGTCAGTTCGCGCTGATGCCGCTAGGCGGTGCCAAAAACAGGCTCTGAGATTCCGTCATTTTCCCACGCCCTATTGCTCGTCTATCTAATTAAATATGTAGTTGTACTTGAATGTGCAACATAAAATAAGTTGTATTTCCTCAAATCGTCAAAATGATAAAGAATTGCTCTTGACACTCCTCAGCTATGCCCAAGAATCTCAAACCTTTTTTTCTTTTATTTTTATTTATATCCTTTATGATTCATGGTGCAAAAAAACGCCATTTTCAGTGGATTTTACACTTTTTTACATCATATAATATCAATTATGATTCGGTTGTTATAAACGAGGTTATGAAGGTAGTAAAAAGAGAGGAGAGAGTCCCATCCACAATAAACTGAAGCCCATTTGAAAAATACTTCGCAATAACTCCCAATTTGAAAAGGGGGTTCACCTTAATGCACGCTTTAAAAGGATTATCCAGCACCCTTTCCTTCCACTACATCAAGTACACTTTTCTCAATTATCATTCGTGCGCGCGTGTAATCCACCTTTAAACCTCATGCAGGGTAATACATACTCTGATCCTGCTAGATTAGAAGTCTCCCTCCATCAAAACAACAGACATACGGCCTGTCTTGGCCATTAGGCGTGGATCTGCACATTCACACTTATTTCCCAGCCCTCTGAGAGACCGGCCGAACTCCCTTCACCCCCGACTTTACCGACCGTTCGCTCCTGGTAATCTTCTACCTTCTTCCTCACACAATCTACTTTAATGTAATAGCCTATCTGACTAGTAAGAGATCTGGAGTATACTTCGCTCTCCGTTCCTCTCTTACCAAATTCTCTTGTGGTTATGAACAACGATGGTGACCTACGGGATACGTAGAGCACAATGTAATAGACTAAGGATTGCTTTGCCAGATTAAAGGCCAGTCTAGATTAGCTCCCGCCCTCCGTTTATCGGTGCCTTTACATGCCTTTCCAACCAACCCGCTTCTTCGACTCACAATCAGAGCCAGAATTCAGGCAGAGGGAAAGAAATGTCCCATGAAAAAGGCTTTGTTTCGATTCGATCTAATATTTTTCTGACGTCTCACTTTACATCACATCAATATGTAAACATACTTCAAACCCGTGTTCCAAAAAAGGATAAGGGATACGCTGCAGACCAAGAGTACAAAACGTCAATCAAATCAGTGCGACGTTTTTGGCAGAAAAAAATCGATTCTTCTCTGTCGCTTTATTCATGTACCAAAGGTGATACTCTCTTTCAACAGCGCCTGAGGCTAACAGATGTTGCCATGGTAACGATTTGAAGAACTGAACAAAGTGCCGATTCAGAAAAATATTGGGTTTGGATTTGGGGGCTATCAAGGTCCCAACCGTCATGGTTGGTTAAGGCTTCGATCCCGCAAACCGTTTGCTGCTCCGACAGTAAAAGTTATGAATTCTAGCTACCTGTTTTGTTTCACCTTTCGTCGGGATTTAGAGCGAAGCATATGGCATTTACCAAATGTTCGCAAAACTTTGTACCACTATTTCTAGCAGCGGCCTGACAATGAAAAGGCGGAAAATTTAGAAACCTTCTAGACGACTGCTTGGATACTTTGTGCCCGGATTTAGTTCCTTCGCTCTCCTGACCTCTATCCAAGCATGCCGTAGACTCCTCAGAGGAAGTATAAAGTCAGCAATTGATTCAGTGAGGCATCTTTTGAACGTGGAAGAGTTTCCCGATCTGGAACGTTAAACTAAATTCTTAAACCAGTCTCCCTATTTAGAAACTAGTGTGGAATAGCACTTTGAACATGTCTGTAAACAGGAAAGAAACATACCGAAAAGGAAGTGGAACTTTTTTCTTTAGAGAGTCTGAGACATGAAACTTAAAGGAGATCAGCTCGGGGATTTCCTCCACACAAAGTAATGAACAAGCTAATAGGTTTTACTGGCGCTGTTTCCTTCTAGGTGGCAGGCTGCTGCTGCTGGAGTAATCTAGGCCTTCGGAAACGAGCGGATCGGTTGTGGAGTGGGGCATGAGGTACCTAACCAAAGTAAAGGGCATGAGGTGTATTGGGAGAAGGTATCATCAGTTGGGTTGCTGTACCGTACCTTGGCTTGGTGTAGAAAGGTGAGACACAAGACGAAAAAAATCAATCGATCAACAAGTTCGAGGTTGTAAACGAAGGAATTTTGGACTAGGGAGATATCAGAACAATGATATCAAATCTTTTAACTTTGTCAAAGGGCCAAAACCAAACTTTTTGAGGTCATTAAGAGCATAAAGGGGCGCTGTCATAAGACAACGTTGTCATCTTCCCTCAATCCCTCAAGGCGTCCTTTGTTGTCCCACCAGTTTATCGAAACAGGATTGAGCCCTCGCTTATATATATATTTTGAAACATTGTTTGAAAGAAATTTTTTCGGGGAGATGTCTCGATACATCAAGTCAGCCAAACCATGTCCGTTCGGTTTTTTAAATGAAATGTCTATCCGTTTTTCGGACTTCAAGGTTGCATACCAAACCTGATTTTTAGGAGATTCCAACAACATTCGCCTACATTTCATAGCTTGCAGGACAATAATTTCAAATCATAGGAGAAAAATGAACCTCAATGTATCAACAACAATTTTCCATTGCACACAAAAAAATAAAAAGAAAAAAAAAGAAAATTTAAAAAAATCGAGGTATGTTGCAAAAAAAGGAAAAATCCACGAGTACAATTTATCCATGTTAGCATCTTCCGAGTTGCACAGTATATCTTTGTTTTTTCTCTGATTAGGTTTTGACAGAGCAACAAAAATACCGACTTCTCACTTCCACCGGATCGAATAGTACTGACAAATATGCTGCTCTGACATAAATTTCATTTCGAGCAACAACTTTTTAACACAGATTATTTCCACGCAATTGACGATAATTACCGCGTGGCGAAACAAATCACTACCTTATCAATGAGTAAATTACCACAATCGTTCCATTAATGGGTCTAACAAATCAAGGGACCGTTTCACGCCTCTAACCGCGTGAATCGGCGTCACATATTTCACGTTCAAGCGAAGATCTTCGGCGCGGCTTTGAGTACTGTTTAAATACCGTGATTATCACGCATGTTTTTGAGATCCTTGTTACCTGTATTGATGGATGTTCTCACTTTGGAAACGCGATAACAGAAGAAAGTGGCGGCTTGCACTTAATAAAGAGGGCGGGAACATACTTCGGAGTTTTTATTCATGGATCCTCTAAGGTCAAGGGATTCACTCGGGATGAGAGTTAATTCCAGAGACGAACTCTTTACGATGAGTGTTATCTAATCAGTTCGAGACATCCTCTATAACTTCAACGACTAGCTTGTCTGAGAAGCTCTGATCCATGCGAGAACTCCGTTGAGATTAAATATTATATGGGATTTCCGTTATGATATCAAAACATTCCATTTTTTTTCCAAAATATACATTGCACAAAATAAAAAAAAAAACACGACAAACTAGATTACCTAAAATTTCTAGAAATACAGTGAGTCGCACGTTGACAGCGAGACTATCGTAACTCGGGTTCGCGGTGGAGGTTATCGTATCTCGAACGGTACATTGATATCGCCTTGGGTACATTTACCTCGGTTACCTTTCTGTTCAAGTTTGCTATGTTTACAATAGAATTCAAGGATGAGAGGTATATAGCTTTTCCTTCAACCTCCTAGGGAAACGTCTGAAATCGTAATGTGAAGAAAGTAGTCACGAGGTTAACAAAAAATAACTTGTTTCGGTAACGATGTGACCATAAACGGTGATGAATCGGCCCCACACCTTGAGACTGTAATTATGAGCAGGCAAAAGAAGTAGAGCGGACAATCCTAGAAATCAGAGATGGCGCACAACATATACTGTATATCGATTATCAGAGACACGATTTTCCTTCAGGAAAAACTACCTTTAAAAGCCGATCTTCTTCAGCTGCGGTCCAATTAAAGAAGATCATCTATAAAGGAACGGGGAGTGAAACAGACTTATAGCCCCTTGCGGGAAACAAAAGAGAAAGAGGCTTGTGATAAACCACCACATTGCAATCAAAAGCGGGCCTGACGCAGGGATACGTCCATGCCAATCACGCTGGTAGGTCTTACGGTGCTTAAAGTATTGCCAGTGTCTTGAGAAGGGTAAAAAAATATTAAAACTCCAAAATCGTTTAAAGTAATATGTCTCGTCATTTTAAGACAAAACTATTAAAACGTAAGCTTTCACACGATTCAAATTTCCAGTACAGACATTTCTTTAGGCTGATCAAAATATTAATGAGATATTTTTTACGATTTTTCAAAAAAAAACATTCATATAGTTGTGATATTATTTATTTTAAAAACTGTAACAGAAGTCTTAAAATCTCTGATGAGATAAGATCCACGTGTTTTTGCATCAAAATCTGTAGTTGACATTTCAGTTGGAAAAAATGTGGGAATTAAAAGAAAACGTGAGGGCCCATGTGCCATCTATCTAAAAAAAATTAAGGTATCAGTATGTATTTAGAGAGGAAATACTTTCAGTTTTTACGATGTCGGATTTACGACTGGAAAGAAGATAAGTGATTTGCCAATAGGGTTTTTCTTTTCTTGACTCTGATTGTATGATTACAATTTCTGCATCCCAACAGAGGTAAAGGGTAAGACACAGTTTCCTCGCCTTCCTTATTCAGCTAATCTCTACTTTTATCAATTAATTATACCACGTTCTCAGTTTTCCTCCAAAGTTAGCAAATTAATATAATTAAAATCAAGGCACTTTTGTGAAAAACAAAGTGATCAAAAGCGGGCAGCTCGTGTCCGAGAAGGGTCGGGACACACTAAGTCAATCTTGTCACTGACAAAAGATCCAAGCACAACGGACAATTATTGCTTCATAAAGCCAATAATTAAGAAAAAACAAATAAAGAGCTTAAGGGTTATATGAATGCGAGCGAAAACACAAGGCCACTTTTTGGAGGAACGCGCAAAATGCGACCCTCGTCTGTCTTTGATTCCCGAGAGTAATGGTCGGTCACTGTTAGCTTCTCCCAATCAAGGTTTCTCTAATGATGAGAGGGTCCCCCACTCAAAGGGACGGAACCTCATGCGTTAACCTTGGTGTAATCAACTCCACATACACAATTTCGGAACATGAATAACGTAGAATCTCCATACGTGGCCTATAAAGAAAAGCGAGTTAAAACACTTTTCTCCACGACTTCAATAGCTTTCCCTTTACACTACCAACACTATCACTGAAGTCTTTGAATCATACGAAATGAATGAGTTCTTTAGTTTCAAATCTTTAATTTCGTGTTTCGGCTCGAATACCACTGCCGAATATGTGCGCCAACCCTAAGGAGGAACTCGTGTGGGTTGAGCCTGTCAAGTCCTTCAACAAGTGAACGCAACGTTGGCTAGAAGTCTGGTGCTGCTTGGGTACACCGTCATGAAGAGGACGTACGGGCTGCCAGAATTGTCCCCTGGGAACTGCTTCTTTCAGGCTAACTAACGCAAAAACGAGGTGTCATGAACCAATGAACCACAGACCTTGACTTTAGTCGATAGGGTGAATATGCTACTAAGACACCACAGCCTATAGTTAACACCTTCGACTCCAGCCTGCGATCCTCCAATGCAAGTGATGTCAAACCTTGGTTGAGAAAGACCCCATCGGTATCTTAGGATCCTGACTTACTTTACTAACCCTCAAAAAATCGAAGACGGTGAAAAAATCATACAGGACAATAACCGATGCAACTCTGTCAAACCTGTTGATTGTACAAGATTTTGAAATTGACGTTCAAAATATAATTCCCTATTTAGATACTGACTTAAGTCTTAAATGAAGGGCTGATTAACCCACTACCGCCCAGCGATGCCGTTCGGAAACAGAAAAAAAGTATTTTAGAGGATCTTTTCAGTTCAGTATGGTCATGATTAAAAAAAATATCAGCCCCCTGGAAACCCGAAATTTAATTATGTAGGCATTTTCCAAAGCTTGAAATCGCGTATTTCAATGGAAAAAAGTCCTTTCAATTTCTCCTAAGATAAATTTAATTCCAAATACTGGTACTTTGGGCTGTTATGGGTTAAATGAAGAAAAATCTTAAAATTTTCCATATGATCTATCAGATCTTCATGCATTTCATCAGGGTCTGATAGACTTTGACTCAGATCTCTTTAGAATTTTTCCTAACCGGGTCTGTATCCGACAAGCAAAAAGTTGGCCCACACTTGACGTGGGGCGCGCTCCAGTGACGGAAAGGGGAACTATCGCTCTCCGTCCTTTGAGGCTTAAATGTGTCAGGCGGATGGAGTAAGCGTGCGTGATGTCTGATCCATGAACGTCGAGGAAAGAAAAACTAAGCCGTCGAACAACACAGCGAGGAACACTTTCTTGCCGGGCATGTCTTCATGTAATTTAAATTTAGTTCCAGGGACAACTGACTGTATATGTTGAAAAGCCTCTTGTTTCATCCATCTGCAGGACTTGGGTGATGACACATAGCTTGATCTAGGCACCAAAGTGTGTGACAACTTGAAACACTTACTCAGTATCAGAGCATAACATCTTATAATGCAGCCTTGGACGCTAGATGCCCATGGAACCACGGCATTACAATGCCATGTTTTGTAGGCAGTGTATTCCAGAGGGTCCGCAGAGGCAGAAGTTGAGCAAGGTGTTAGATTTACCTGCCCGTAACTTAGGATTCAGTTCAATTATTCTCACCATCCACATGAGTGAGTTCGGATATGTTGAGATAGGAGATTCGCAAAGTTTCCCAGCGGATTTTCTTGCAGTCTACTCCACATCTTGTTTCTTTTCTCGAAATGCTTAAGTAAACTACTTTGCGTTGGCAGTGGCCGGAATTACTAACGCTTCCTTTAATTTCATGGGCCATTTGCTTAGCTGGGACTGTGGCACCAGCCAGATAGGCGTGGAGGGAAGAAGGGCGCAGGGACTAGACAATGTACCCTTCGCCCTTCGTGGAGATACAACCTCTCAAGTGCACAAAGCGAAATCGCCTACACTCAACCTATTACTGCAAAAATCGGAAAGGTGTTTCCATTGCCTTAGGGAATACGATCTGACTGCGGTAGGTATGACACCCTGTTTCCATTATCTAGACAACTAATCTCATAAGTGCTACCAACGAATAAAAAGAGTTGGAGGAAAATGAATACTTATATAAAAAGTGTTCACCGCCATACCAACATGGTAAAGAAATCTTATGAAGAGCTGGATGATGCAGTCACATTCCAATTCCCTTCTTTCTTTAGTATTAGTGTCCTGGTATGTTTCTTGTTGGTTATCCTTTATCTCGATCGATTCGCCAAGCTTACTTTTCGCACAGGAAAATGCAGCATTGCTGGTATCTGCTTCGGGATGGCGTTTTCAGGACAGGAGGGTCTCTAAAAAGAGGAAGAAGGTCGCAAGCACTGAGTTGCTGGCGGACCTCCGCAGAGCTAAACCATCCCAGAGATTCTGGGAGCGGGTCCCGTGGGTACAATCGCTTTTTACGTCCGGACGATCGGAGCACTTGAACGAAAAATCACCGCCCTATCGAACATGAAAATCACGGTGAAAAGTGAAAGTCAATGCGGAGAAAGGATCAGGGGCTGTTTTGTAAATTGGTCCAGTAAATTGATACAAGAATGAAATTGTTTTAGACAGAAAAAAAGGGTGATTTATGACAAGAAGCGGTTAAATATTGTTATCGAATTTAAAATGACATTTTGACATTGTCCTCTCGAGCCTGCTCCGAACCAAAGGTCACTCCGTAAAATGCAATCCTCTCTACGAGTTCAAAACGCAAGGACAAAAAAAAATGATAGCATTGAAAGAAAATGAAATAATATTTTTAATTCCTTATTTCAAATATAAAAACCAGTTTTCTGGAAAGTTCTTTAGGACATAAACAGGCAAATACCCGTCCTCATAGCCCCTTCCAACGGAAACTGACCACTTACAGAATTTCCCGAGTAGCTTACTTGAAACATAGTCACATATTTTAGAATATTGAATTAAATACACTCAACGGTCGTCACCTTATTCAATAGCAGTCTATGCTGAAAAAGTATTGTCTCGATTTTCTACGCCTGGTCCTAATTAAGAGTCGTTTTCGTTGAAGCAACTGAACACGGTCTTGATCTGGAGTGTTGAGCAAGGCTGTTCTAGGAGGTCGTTTTGTTATGCAAATGGATGTACAGCCTCCTTTAACAATCTAATATTTCAGGTCAATGCATAACCATGGCAACGGGTTTCGCTTTAAGTGATAGGATTGACATTTCAGCGTGTTAAACAGCCACATACATTGTTTCCAACATATCTTTATCGTACTCTCATCGGCTTATACAATCGCTGGTAACTAATATAAAATCAAGATGTGTTTTTAGTCTCTCAAATTTATAACCTAAAACTTAGTAAACAAACTCAATAATTTTGCAATACAAATCATCATAATATTAAATGATTAGGCTGATGTTTGCATGGTCATCATTAATGTTTCTGGCCACCTTAACTGCGAATGCAAAAAGTCCAAATCTGTCTAAATGAAATACAAGATTCTATGGAAGGTTTCTCCTCACAG
>Ga0058701_10006157_pt1 | contig 10078 bp, 8 predicted proteins | sample AgamicOrMae_FD_97039 | JGI IMG/M metagenome (GOLD analysis project Ga0058701, IMG submission 97039) | Agave microbial communities from Guanajuato, Mexico - Or.Ma.e | ecosystem: Host-associated > Plants > Phyllosphere > Phylloplane/Leaf | place: Guanajuato, Mexico | collected 2012-06-04 | reverse complement strand
TGATGCCCTTGTTCCGCTGCACGCATCATTCCTGCGTTGATTTTCAAAGTTTTAAATAGTAATTTTTACCTAAAAATTTTAGAGAAATGTGGCACATGCAGTATCTCTCATTTGCGTACAAAGTAATTTGTCTGTTCTAACCCTACACGAAGCTCCATAAGATTATTACTTCTCTTCGTTCGTAGGTTAAAATGTTCACGCCCTGTAAGTGCTGTACGGTGTGTTGTATTTTGACCTAAATTTCCTTGACACCTCGGCATAAGAAGCTTCATTTCTTGTCCAGGACTTTTCCTTGCTTATCCTTTGGTTTCGTCTGTGATACATGTTGGCTAACGGACGTCATCTGCGTTGAGCGCTATACTGGCTCTTTCTACCTATGAAATGGGAGGTAGGTAAGGATAGGTAAAGAACGAGTAAAAATGGATTTGACATCTTTGTGCAGATTAACTTTAATGAAATCGGTGTAAAGTCCGAAACTTCATCTTTTCGTTTCTAGTAAAACTGAAATATGAACAGTATGATATTTAAGATAACATGTCATACGAGCCGTCGTAAATAGCTGTTGGGTTCAAAGATTTAATTTTCCTCAATTCACTCCATTTTAAAACATCAGTTATCTTAACCAACTAGTTAACATAGATGTAATAACAGTACAAAGAAGCAGTAAATGAGGAAAGAAGGAAAAGGTTGTGACATCTCATGCATGTGCCTTTTCTACAAATACAAAACAATATCACTCTACTACTATTTGTCTTGAAGGCACCACTTATAAAACTGGACAACAATAATTATGCGGTAAATTACAATGCTCTTTTAATCTGTTTATATTTCTACATATTCTCCGCATTTTCCCCGAAACCGCTATTAATTATATATGATTATATACGCTTTCTGTATGGTAGAAACAACCGTTAAATTAATAGGGACATTTAAAGCATTCCAAACGGGTAAAATGTGGTTTCGTTGAGCCTGCTGCATTCTAGTTTAGTCTCCACTGCGCATCAATACGTACTGGTATTCAGTCTATATCAGGAGTCAGTAATGTCAACTTTAGTGGCCAGCGGCATCGAGAAACAGCTCTCTATTAGAGATAGGCAGCTCTTTATTGATGATCGTCCTTTTTGCAGATTTTACTTTTCTTCACTGCAATCCGCTAGCTCATACCTAACTGTGCTGTGCTATCGCTCTATTTTGTTAGCCCGAAAAGTTGGCTACCTTGAACTCGTGCCTTTCTTTTGCTTTCTAGACCTTTTCTCGGAATTTCTCATACTCATAATTGAAACTACTCCATACCGGTAAATGACAAACAATGTAATCGGATCTATTTTGTTCTACCTTGCCCACGTTGTTTTGGTGATAATGGACTTAATACAAATTCTGTACACACATTGCTCGCGTAGGTATTAATAAATATTACAAACCTAGATAAGATATGAAGAAAAGGCATAAAGACTAGGCCAACCAAAGGCAGCTCTAAGAAGAAGAGTGGTAAAGAAATGCAGTATGAAGAACAAAAAGAAAGAAGATTGCTTGTAGAAACATGTCCAGACCTGCGGTCATGTTAACATCACATTCAGATACGCCACAAATGAACACACCCAACTTTTACTCTGTCCTTCCTTGAGATTGCAAATGGTGGTCATAGATTTTCACCGTATGATAAAAATGGTGGAAAATTTTGTTCGCATATAGAACAAGTTCAGCTGTGTGGTCTCATCAGTTATCTGATATCCTCAAGGGTATAAGAGAATAGTGACATTAATAGGCAGTCTTTGGTCCAGAAGATTATGCTTCTTAAAAGCACCTAAACCAAAAATAACGATTGGAAAATAAATACTGGAGACTATAAATGTTCTTTTAGTCAACACATGACATGTTCTTTTAGTCAGTGCTGATAAGTATTAGCACCGACGCAGAAAAATGACATCCCTCTACAAATTATTTAATAGTATTAACATATTGGTCTAAACACACTGAACTTGTTGGCCTGACCTTTGCTATGTAAGACTGCTGAAAATTGTGATGTTATTGACTCGAAAGTCCTTACCTCAAAATTGATCATCTTACCCTCGTCGTTATTAAAGCTTGGGATCCGAACCCCAAACTGCTAGAATCCGTGGTCCTAAAGTTAACTTTGATGAAGATGCCCATCTTAACCTCTAAGTCGGTTTAAGCTGGGCAGTCTAACATCAACCTTAACAATTGTGGAGACTGAACTGTCATAGATGAACATCTACAGAACACCGAGTGAATAAAGCGGGTCATCCTAACCTCAACTTTCTTGACGCACTGAGTTGTCGATTCCCCACATGTCATACCATGGGCCGCACATGTGCCCCGTGATGGACATTCTGTCGAATCGACTTCCGCGGTCCGGCCGCTTTAGCCGACTTTGCAAAGTGCGGCCATATTGGAAGATGCTGGGGTTCCCCGCGGCATGGCCCTCGTTGATCAAGTTGTTCTTCCGCGTTCGAGAAGGCAGTGTGCGAGTCGTGTTGGCAGTATCCAGTGGAGGGGGCGGTGGCAAAGGAAGTGAGGGCGGGGCAGGTGCGCGCTGGTTGTGGCTGGCAGGCGGCTCTTCGTCGTCGCTTGTCCCCTCGTAACCATTTGCATCGCGTTTCACCAGCGTCGAATACGGCTGCTCCGCATCCAGTTCGGGAGAGTCCGTATTATTGTCGATGTCGATATCAATGACGCTTTTGGGCTCTTCGGTCGGCCGAAGATCAACGAGTGACCTGTGACGCCACAGAGCCATGCCTTCCAGAACGCCTGTCGAGTCTTTTCGGAATTTGAGCAATGAGCGGGTACGTTTGACCACCGACGGCGTGGACGGTTTGAGGGGCGGCGGCGGTGGGGGCGGCAGCGTGGGTCGGTTTCGGCGGGGGACAGGCGGAGGCTGGGGGGCGGGGGGTGCTGGACGGGTTTGAGCGAGAGTCCCCGTGCTCCGGGTGGCCCGCAGGTTGGTGTGGCGGGCGATGCGCGCGGTGCGCGATGTCGCTGGCGCGCCCGAGTCCACGTCGTCCCAAAGATCATGCGCCGATTTGTACATCAGCCAGCCTTTGACGCGCTCTTTCGAAGCAGGCGATGTCGGCGAGGCGCTCGGTGTCGACGACGCGGTCGGCTCCAGTGGTCCCGACCTAGAACAACCGCATCAACATATACTCTTCCTCTCCATTCTCGGCAAACGATAATAATCAACCAACGAGATCACTCAATCTAAAATCTAATTAGGCGTCAGTTAATCCCGATCAGAAGATATACAAGGTAAACCCTCAAGCTGTACAAACCCACAAGTTAGTCCGATCATTTTCCTCCACACCACACATAGCAGTAGTCCTTTAGGCCCCTTCCGATACGTGCATAGGCAACCAAGCGACAGCTACGTCATGCGTGTTGCCTACACTGAGATTGGAAGGGGCTGAAGGAGCCACGATGATTCGTACCGTCAAGGATTCCACCACCCAAAGGTTAGAGGACATGCTTCAGCGGCGATCAGCTGCCGCAGCTGCCGCGGCCGCCGCCGCAGCTGCGGCTGCGGCTGCAGCTCCGAAGTGCTGGAAGGTGCTGGTCGGCGTCCGCGTGGCCAGTGCCGAAGGCATCCGCCGCAAGGTGGCAGCAGCCGTCGCTCCAATGCAAACGTCACCACTGCAGCATGCACACCACCATAAACCCCTTTCATCCACCGCATTTTAACATGCACAACCATTTCTACACAGCAGAGACCCTAAAGGCAGCATTTGAAAAACCGTCCAGAAATTAAAGTTTTTCACACAAATATGTTTAGACCTTGGTAGCAGATAGTGTATTAAAAATTGCCGTAAGCCATGTAGTTTAAATTTTGAAGATTTTGACGCTGATTTATTTCATGTTTATGTAGTTTATGTGGGTCATCATATAAGCTGAGTTAAGCTTGCTGATTTATTCAAAAATCCTTCGATTTAAAAAGGTAACATTTGACGGCTGTGTATTTTCTGTGTATGGAAATCATCTGTTGGGAACGCTATGATAGAGTGAATTAGTTTCGTTTAGTGTACAAAACACCACACTGCGTCTTTCCCGTTTCGGAATAATCGTTATTTCAGAACAGACTGCACTGTTCCCCCAACTGGAGGCACTGGTGTCCCGCAGTGCCGCGAAAAATAACGCATGATAAATTTCTCATACGACTCTATTACCGCGATAAAGAAAATAAAAAGTGGCATCGTCCTGGTTTGTAACGGCGGACTTTTCGGCGCGAAATATGAATTATTCATGAGTTTCATCCGAAACAAAGACGCAGCGAAAATGATGGCGCTGCACTCCATAGTGCGCTTATTGCCGCGCGACAATTTGAACGAGCGATCAACAGAGTATCCTGCAGTAATGGGCCAGAGGCTCGCTCTGTATGTCGGGAGAAGCCCATTTTATGAATCACTAGGCAGAAGAAGTGATAAAGTGAGGGATAAAAATGGCGCGAACGTCAAAGGGGAGGAGAAACACATAACAATTTGTCAGGGAACCTCGGCTGCTTTGCGTAGCTACCTGCATCTGTACCTCGACGCCGCCGCTCGGCTTATTAAACGCTTGCGTAGAGTGAAGGTGGGGGGGGTGCGTTTGGGACGGGGCGTCGGGATCTAATTTCGCGCCTTTCATACCGATGGATTGGGCTTCAATGATCGCCTCGGGCGCGCGGAAAATGTTTTCCATGCCAATCTCAACTTTAAATAAAAAAGCTTTAAAAATGGATTCCCGTCTTGGATACCTAAAGCAGGAAGCGTCTTTTCAGAAGGCGTAAAAATTGTTGGGAACCAAATCAAAAGGATTTTTTTTCAGACAAGCCCTTTTTCCAGGCTAGAAAGTTGCGTAAGGAATATTCAAGCATCAAGCAAACGCTCGGGTTACATAAAATATACTTTTTAACATTCTCATAACAAAACTCAAAACCGACTGTAAATTTTCACGTGGAACAAATTCCTTTGTGTTATGTTTTTGTGCAAAACCAACAATTTTCTCATGTTGCAAAGTCATTTTCACAAGCTCGTATCAAATCTCCGTGGCTATTTCCCTAAAAGCGCCGGTTTTTCGAGCCTACATTCGACTTGACTACATTTTTTTTTCGTAATCCATCATTTTGGACAACTAAAAAATTATCCTAGTTTTACGTACGAGTAAAGCTAAATTAGTTTTATAATTTCGTAAAAAGAAATTTTATGAAAATTTAAATTGAAAAAATTGATCCTAATTTTACGTGCGTCGTCCCCAGCGAAGAGGTCTGCTAGATGTGACAATGTTTATGAATGCCTCATGTAAGGTAGGTGTATGTACCATTCCCGCCAATACCGTGAAGCTATTTTATGCTACCACCACCAAGCACAATCGTCCTCACCTGGACGCCTCATCGTCAGAATAGTCCACCTCCGGTGCGGGTGGGGGACCGTTACTAAATCCACTGTCGTTGGAACTATGGAGCGAGGTTCCAGCAGCAACGACTGCCGGTCCACTGCGCCGGCCGGTCCCTGTATTCGTGTTGGCATTTATCGCCGGTCCCCCGCGATTCTGTGCCATTAACGGGATCGGCGCGGGCACTAATGGCGGCGGGGGGCCGGGCCGGGGGACCGCCACACCAAGGGAGACACCCTGTTGGAAAAACACGAAATGTTTTGGTCACAAAACTTTGGCTCTTGTCGGCTGGCAGAAGCACATCATAAAGTTTGTTGTAGCAGGCTTAGAAAGGGTTGCACCGTAACCAGTGTAGCTGACGTTGTTTATATAGTGCGTTCTGCATAACTTTCGTCAGAGAGAAAAGTTTAGGATCCTATTTCATTGGGCCTTCTTCATATAGAAAAATCTATCCAGTTAATTGCATAGTTACTGGAGAATCGTTCCGAAACTGATTTATTGATAGCATTTATTTATATTGTGGTAAAGGAGTGTTAGGGTATCATCTCAATGAATTTCTTTTCATTTCATAGTACGCAATTCTGGAGCAATAGGATCACGTGAATATGGTGTGTTGTTTTACCCGAGATTCATTGGCGTTTAGATTTTGCTCAACTAGCAGTTTAATGTTCATGACTTGAAGCGCAACTTGCGACGTAGCGACGGGTAGTGTGTGTTGGCACGTGGCCTGAGTAACATCTCAATTGCTGTTCTGTAGAGTTTGATTTCACACGTACTTAGCCTTTATTTCACTGTTTTCATGTTATTAGTTTTTTTTTTCATTATTTTCAAAACCGATGCCTCCAACAAATCACGTCAAGTAAAAATCAAGTAAAAATGCGCGAATTTAAAATCGATCAAGTTGAAGGGTACGTTTGAGAAAGCGATCAACTGCTATTCTAACACATCGCAGTTGATCGCTTTTTCAGACGAATCCTTTCACTTGATCGATTTTTGAAACACGTCCTTCCACTTGATCGTTTTTGCTTTGGAGGGATCGAAACTGTGTCATGAATGCCTTAAATTGGGAAGGTAAAGGGGAAAAGGATTATTATTTTGGTTGGTAATTTTTATTTAGTTTCAAGATGGCGTAAAAAAGCCTTACCCATCGAAAGGGCTCATTAAGAGCGTTCGATTCATTTGGCTCAAAGAAAACTCGTCAGCCGAAATAAGACTTAAAATCCGATTTACCTTATCTCTTACTGGGCGCTTCATGTATTTTTACTGTTGTTCTGAAGTCATAATTATTTGAGATTTAATCCAGTCTTTCGGGGTGAATTCACGTCTAAAATCAACACCCCTTCGCCAGCACGCAACACATCCGTGTTAAGCATGTTGGCTTAATAGATGCGACCCCTGTAAAATCGTTTCCTCACCTTGCCTCGGCTGAGCATACAATCCGCAAAGAGGGGGGGCGGTGGCGGTGGGGGCGGCTTGGGCATGTTGGACTCCGGGGAGGCGGGCTGACCAGGCGTTGCGGGCGTCGCCGCCCCCGCAGCTGACGTCACTGCGTCCACCGACCAATCATCGACTATCAGTTCTGTGTACGCCAAAGGGAACCAGCCACTACTCTGGGTACGCAGATTCTCGCCGAACTGCCAACCTTTATTTCGTTCACCTGGAAAGAAAAGTGCGGAAAAATTTAAGTAGTGCATATATTCAATATCCACCCATTAACACATCCCAAAAATAATACATAAAACACGTATTTTTTAAGGATAATGCTGATACTCTTTAAAAACCACACGCAAAAAAATACCTGTAGCAATAAACGCGTCAATTGATAGAGTGGGTACTCTCAATTGTAGCAGCCATTTCTAACTTTTTGAAAGCCCTTGCTAACGTTAGCTGTACCTGCTAAAAAGTTAGCTCTGCTTAACATAAAAGTTTGCGTTTTTTTTAAATCCCAAGCTTAGTTTTTAGCCGCTACAACTAACGCCACGAATCGCTGCTGAAAGTTAGCAACGTCTGCTTAAAATAATAGTGCTTTACAGTCCCTGCTAAATCAACTAACGCGTCAATTGAAACTGCTAATTATCTTATTGTGAGTGATAAATGTTTCAAAATAAATACGTTAAAAAAGGATGAAAACTAAATTGAAAAAGAAATCATATGATTTAAAAAACTTAGCCCAAAAAACACCTCGAAAAAAAAATCGAAAAACAGTAGACATTTTTCTGCGCTGCACAATACAGTACAGAATAGGCCTAATGTAGAAGTTTTTAAAATTTAAAAAGTGTTTTTTTTTAATATTTTTTCAGAGTAGGACTACAAGACTGTGCACGGTGAGGAGGATATGCATATCATATTTGAATTTTCGAGAGCAGCCTACGTGAGTTAAATGAACGAAAACAAATCGTGTCGGACGAGTTGTTTCGGCATTACGATTTATTTTTTTCTCTTTAGTCCTGAAACTGCCCGAATCAGGGGACAGGCGAGACATCGGAATAAGATTTGTTATCCATGTTAGACGCGCAGCGATCAGAGACGGAAAAACTTGGCACATTCAAAGTGACACAGAGCGCGGGCGCGAAACGTTTTCAACAGCACGCGAAATAGAAATTAAATTCCAAGCTATGTAGTACAGAGAACATCCCCGTACTGCTACTAAAGCCTCTTCGGTCGCGCACGGAAAAAAATGTTTTGTTATACCAACAAAATCATTTTTTAAAATAGGGATGGCAAAAATATTTTGTTACAACAACAAAATGTTTCGTTCTCTCAACAAAACATTTGGTTGCTGCGGCAAAATTTTTGATTGCATCAGCAAAAATTTTATTTGTTGTCCCTAATTTTGTTGCCGTAACAAAATCATTTTTTTCCGTGCGCGTAAATAAAAGTTCTTGATAAATGTAGGAGACAAAAATCGCGCTATACATAATCTCCGTATATCTCCTATCTTTTCGGAACTCGTAAAAATGTTTTGGAAGTTTGTGGACCCATAACAGGCCTATCAAGTATTTATTTGATGTGTCCTCCGCTCGTGGGGTGTACCCATCTCATTAGCTTTATCGTGCTTCCCCTAAATTTTTCATATTTGGTCGGACATATTTCCGTGCTATTGATTTTGTTTTCTACTTGTAGAAAAGTTTACACATCACTAGACAGCTTTCCAGTTGCATTGCGTAAATTTTTAGTTGCAGACTCTGATGTGTATAAAATCATATCAAGACAATATTTTTTTTCAATTTCTTTTCCTTCCTTTTGCTTAATAGATATTTTGAGGTACGATAATGAAAACAGCCACTTTGTTATCCCTTTTCCACAGTCCATTCGTCTATTTTCTTCTTCTTCTTGTAATGTATAATAAAAAAATGAGAAAATTTTTTTGATTTGGCCTGATCAATATCCTATTAAATAAGCGGCAAACTCCTTCCTTACTTGAAGGGTTTTCAGGGCAAATACGGGTTCACTGCAACCTAGATCATTCTGTTAGGCGCACACAGTTTCTTGCTTCTGAAGACCACAAGGTATCACACTATTAAAATATATAATGATGACGATTCGACTTTATCAATCTTTCGAGAAATTTATCAAAAGGTCTGATTTCCAACTTGTATCCTTCAAAAATACCTTCGAGTTAAAATTGGAGTCCGGTTGTCTCTACGGAAGGAAAACTTACCAACAAGAGCTAAAACGTCTCCCTCGTGAAAACTTAGCTGGTTGTCGCCACTACTGAGATAGGCGTAGAGGGCTCTGGCCAGGGGTGCTCCGGTGCAATTTGAATTGCCCCAACCGCAGGGGGCATTCCGGCCAGGCCCAGATCCGGGGGCAGCGGTTTCCGGGACGGCCATAGACTGCGGTCGAGATGGACTCGGGGATTCTGCAACCAAAACATCTTCATAGCCTTGTCCACCCCCTTATCACACAACATAAAATATACGTTCCATATGTGCTGTTGAGCGTTTACTCAAACGACAAGCTTATTTTCCTCCCTAAAAAATCAATCTCTAAATCTTCTAGGGTAGCCATCATAAACGACAAATTTCAAATACGCCAAAGCTGCTACCACCGATGTTAAAAACCGCCAAATTTCAAATCCGCCAACGCCGCTACCAACCTAACCTAGGCTAAGATAACCTTACCTAACCAAACCTAAGCCAGCCTTACGTTTGACTTTGGTGGTTTTGAATTTTGGCGTTTGTGGGTACCGCCCAATATTCGAAAGTTGTTTGGCTGAAAATAGGCTTACTGCAAAATCGAGCTTCAGAAAATAATACTTGGAAGTCTTTCTAAAAATTAATGCGATTTTTCACTTTTTAGTTTTTTAAGTAGCCTTTCAATCCCTCCGATTAACTAACAATCGATCAAGTAAAAATGAATGCATGTTTCAAAAATTGATCAAATGAACTCAGCTTGAAAAAGCAATTAACTGCAAGGCAGTTGATCGATTTTTCCAGAGTACCCTTTAATTTAATCGATTTATAAAATATACCTTTCCATTTGATCGTTTTTTCTTGGGAGGGATCGTTTTTGATATGCCAAAAAAGGTTCTTTCAAAAATATTTCAAATATTTTAAACTAAATTTTTTTCTGAAATTTAACTATATGAGCAAGCATACACGCAAAAAAATAGATTGTTGGGGCAACCCACGCAAAAGTGGGTTGGAGGGTCATGGTTGTTGCATCAAATGAGTTTGTTACCATAACAACTAAAAAT
>Ga0058701_10006156_pt1 | contig 10079 bp, 4 predicted proteins | sample AgamicOrMae_FD_97039 | JGI IMG/M metagenome (GOLD analysis project Ga0058701, IMG submission 97039) | Agave microbial communities from Guanajuato, Mexico - Or.Ma.e | ecosystem: Host-associated > Plants > Phyllosphere > Phylloplane/Leaf | place: Guanajuato, Mexico | collected 2012-06-04 | reverse complement strand
GGTTAGAAGGAAGTAATTCGATTATGAGGAACCACTTATCAAGACAGCTGCGATTCGCGAGGCGAATTTTGGAGTAGATAATCAAGAAAAGCACAATAAATGTAGACTAGTCCGTGGGATGTTGCAGCGCAGCATCTTGGAAATCCGTCCAAAGCAATCTTCGTTCGTGTCACATCCTAATAACGAATTAACGAAACACCGCCTTCTAGAATAAAGCCTTTCATATCGAGTGTCAGGCTGAGTTCTACACGATGAAAGTTTTTCACTCAGGCGGTGGATTAACGTTGTCTTTCCAAAACCCAGTCTTCTCATCTCCTCTCGCACTCACTGTCAGCTGGGGATGGATTTGACAGAATCTGTTAAAGAGATTCTTACAACTGCGATGTCCACAGATGTCTAAGAGTCAATCGTCAGCGGCTGCGTACAACCTTACTTCACTACGCCGACATTTGTGGGCTGTACAATCAACCCAATTAAAAAGAACCAACTGAATACCAAACCCACTCGGTAATCACTTTCACACTTACTGTATAAATGTAGGAATGTAGGCCAATAGACAAACTCACTACGGATAAGTCAAATTGGGTTAGGTCGTACCGCGCTTACTCATAGATAAAACGCACCCTTTTTACGATTTTGAGTCTTAAAAAAAGTGCGTCTAATACACAAATGCAAACAAAAATTTGAAATTCGTTGAAATTATTGAAAACATTGTCTATGCAAGGACTTGAAACTACATCACTGGAAATGTGCCTGCAGGGGTCTTCAGCATTTTAAATCATTCTGGGATATTCTAGCTCTCACTTTTGCTATGAACCACGAAAATCATTCGAAAAATATAGTTTTATTATTAAACCACCAAGTCACGCAGATACTCTTTTGCCGATACTTCAGAAGCGGCAATGAGGAACTTCATATGTTAGCCTTGCGCTATATGCTGTGCTTTTTGCTTTTTTCCGAGCTTCCAAAACACCCCTCCCCCAAAGATTTTTTAAAAACCTCATGTACGTCTAATACACGAGTACAATTTTTTTAATTCAAAATATTGACCTCGAAAATTCAGGTGCGTCTCATACACGAGTGCGTCTTATCTATAAATAAATACGGTTCTTTAATCAGAGTGATCTCGTAGAACATCCCATACCTCGGAGACAATTTTTCGCGATTACTCAACACAAGTAAAATGAAATTCGCGTCGCTAAAGACAATTTTAATTAGTTCCACGGCGGGGTGTTAACTCGTGAGACAACCGAAGAGTGCTTTTCTTTTGAGCTCAGGAGTTCTACCTTTGTCTCTCTTTCCGCAAACAAACGAAGTCGAACAACCTTTTGTAGAGACAATTTCCCTCCTCAGGGTGCACTGTTTTAATGCAGAATGAAAATCTAGGAGGGTAAAGATAAAGAAATGTGACAAGGTAGGGTGGGTGCTCTAGGCGCGCAGGGTAGGAACAATGCCAAGAAAAAAACTTGTCATGACCCGATCTGGCTTTCCATCAACTTTAAAAGGTGAGCTGAGGTCTCCAAATATATTCATTCCCAATTAAGTTGACTGAATCCGCTTTTGGCCACGGTTCAATAAGTCCCCGTTGTCAGACATTGTGCTGGATAAAGTAACTCAATAGAGAGGTCTGCCTCGATAAGAACAAAGGCAAGAGTTTCGATTCTTTCCCGCACAGGAGCCGAAAAAATTGACTCGTACTAATAAAAGATTTCCTGCGCACAAAAGAACCGGATCGGCCAGTAATTATGTCCATTTAGAGATAAGTAAACATGACGTGCTTCTCAATCATGGTAGTCAAATAATATTATGTGCGCGTTCATGTTCCGATTAAGAAAGAGTTGGTTTCGATCTGGGAAGTGCTCTAGTAGCTGACGTGACAGATTTTCCTGTCGGTGTGCTTTGTTTTCAGTTCCCTTCAACAATGGGTGAGCTATAGCTTTCTCGAGATTAATTAATTCGTCGCAAGGTGTAGATTAATTGGGAAAGTTTACGCACCGCCTTTTCCGATTCGGCCTACGACTCCCGAATGCTAATTTTCTGTTCTCACACGGTTTTCGTATACTTGAAAATCGATGCAAATTTTGGATGAGTAACAATTCGCCTTCAAAAATTTCTCAACTCCCCAAAATCGTATCTATTCTTTTTGAAAGGCTGTGACTCTTTTGGTCCAAAAAATGTGCGCAGCTGTAAAGCTGCTGTGAACAGTCATGTCATTACATGCCTGACGCACCAACCTAGTTCTCTCAACCATAATTATTACTCAATACAAATCAAGCACCGCGTTCTTCTTCGTTAACAAAACTTATCTAACAAACCTGGGCGGAGATTAAAAAAATTCCATAGGGCATTTCCAATACTAAAATTTCTGGGAGAAACGTTATTCGGAGCGTGCGACAAGGCGGTGAAGTCGCGGCGCGCCAAGACTTCACCGCCTTGCCGCACAGTCCGAATACTGTTTCCCCCAGAAATATTTTGGTATTGGAAATGTCCCATTATAACTCATGTCTTGAAGATGTCAATGTCCTCCGAGATACAACAGATTTGCTTTAATTTTTCCAGTTTTTCCTGAAGTAGATTAAGTAAGATTACGTAAGATGATGTCAGGTAAGATCAGGCAAGGTTAGATAAGGTTAGGACATGCCTTGCGGCGAAGCTCATGCACCGCAAAACGGGAATATTTGAAAGTTTGTTAGAAGGCGTCTGATGAGAGGCGATTCGTCGCAGGACTTACCTATCATTGGCTGTGAGAGGAAAGCCATCTAGAGTCCATGATATGTGCGGCGTCGGGTTGCCCGTGGCTCCGCACTTCAACGACACCGGCGGCCCCGCTTGAAGAGTTTGTTCAATGAAGCGGTAAGTTAGTTGAGGTGCAGCGTCTGCGCCATCAAATATCCCTATTATTTACAATCACACGTACCACCAAACTAAACCCTCATTCTCCGCGCCGCTCATAAGCGCGCCGAGAAGGAGAGTCGACAAGCAGAGAGACGTTTTTTCCGAATGGGGTCTTCACTAAAGCCTACCATCCATTTTGGATTCTTTTCGAAAAATACTAATCAGAAATTCGAAAAACAAGTGGGAGTGAACGGAAACGAAAATGATTGTTACGAACATTAAATTACTCCCTCTTCGTGAGAGTCATGGAAAGCGTCGTTCATAATATAGACCCTCAATCAGAAAAAAAGGGATAATTTTAGGAGGACGATAAAACGATTACGGGGCAAAAACAAATCGTTCGGCGTCTTATTTTTGGTTCCCGTCGTTCGACAAAGATGACTGCTTTTTCAAAATGGCGTGGAATAATCGGAATAGGATAGGTTAGGTTCGTTTAGTTTAGGTTAGTTTAATTTAGGTTAGTTTAGTTTAGGTTAGGTTAGTTTAGGTTAGGTTAGTTTCGGTTAGGTAAGTTTAGGTTCGGTTAGTTTAGTTTAGGTTAGGTTGGTACCGGCATAGGCGGATTTGAAATTTCGCGGTTTTGAACATTGGTAGTAGCGGCGTGAACGGATTTGAAATTTGGCGTTTATGATCACTTCCCTTCCGAAGCTATCTAAGATTTTGAGCTTCCACTATGAATATGAATCATACAGGTAGATATCACGATTTTTTTTAAACGGCAGGCTTTTGGGCTACTTACGTCCCAGCTGGATCTCTGCGGTTCCCTGCGCCATATCGTGGTCGTTCTTGACAACGCACTGGTACATTCCCCGGTCGTCTTTGGTGACGGCGGGCAAGCTAAGCCTGTCTCCCGACGAGTCCAAACTGCTGACGCTGTTGGAGAGCGTCATGGGCCTCGAGGACTCCGACGCGGGCACCGACCGAATCGTCCGACCGTCCTTGAGCCAGAACATGTGAGCTCTGGGGAAGCCCGACACGGTGCACGCCAACGTCGCAGCTTTGCCGACGTCAACGGTCTGCCGCGCAGGTTGAACGTGGACCGACAGCGGCGCCCAAACCGATAACGTCACTTCTAGGACCTGGTGACAATCAATATTTAACTCAATAGTCAGACGGCATAGCTCATATTCCGTTTCATCACAGCGCTCCGTATCAAATCATTATAATTCTGGTAGCCACAAAAAAAGTCTTTCTAGTAATTGACAATATTTTTTAGACCATCACGTTCGTTAAAGACAACGTGCGGTGATGCGTCAACCCATTACAGCAAAAAGTATTTGGAGTGAAATTTAGTTCGAGAGAAATTGAAAGGATTTTTTTTCCATTGAAATACGCTATTTTAAGCTCTGTAAAATGCCTAAATAATTAAAATACAAGTTTACAGAGGGGTGATATTTTTTAAATTGTGACAATACTGAACTGGAAAGATCCTCTAAAATAATGTTCTCTCTTTCCGACCGGCGTCGCTGGGAGGTAGTGGGTTAACGTAAGTCAACGCATTTTATCGTTTGAAAAACTTTTTTTCTTATTTTGATTTTTAGTTCATAGCTGGGTTTTACGAACATCCGTTTGCACAAGTACTTTCATACTCCCTAGAGGATAAAAGTACCCCAATGTACTTCCAAGAAAATCTCCGCCGCCTTTCTGCTGAATCCAAACTTCCCCCACCCCCGAAGATTCAAATAAATCCGCGCGAAACGTGTTCGCGCCAAAAAGGGCTGCCACCTTAAAAATAGCACGGCGCCCGTACTTTCCTTCGCCCATTTCCTGCGCCACCAGGCCAATCGGTCAACGTGGGCTTTTAGAAAAAGAAGGAAAGAATAGAGTTCAATCTCTGTTTCGGTTTGCAATCACAAAGCCGAAACCAGTCGCGTTTGAAGTAGAAACTTCTGGCTGAGAACTGGCTCTCGGACAGAAGTAAGGATCTTTACGGAGATTAGGCGGCGGTGGACTAGCGAAAGCGGTTTAAGCTTTAAGGTCACAACTGCAGATCAACACCTTTAAGCACGCGCCTTTCAAATGCTAATTGACTATACGAAGTTCCTCGCCGGAAAGCGGGCTAATTTAGTTATTGACACATGTGGACGCGTGAAATGTGAGAGAATATGTCGACGAATCTTATAAGCTCGGGTTAATTCACTTCGGCACGGCACCCACCTCACTGCCCTCCACGTTACTGGCGTTGCAAAGGTATTGTCCCGCGTCAGACTGTCGGACTGACGGAATCACAAGACAACCGTCACGAACCATGTACCTATCCTGGCCATCCACTGGACTCGACTTTCTCCACCATCTGAAACACAGGCACGAAACCAAAAAGATCAACCATGATAATTGTACCTGCAATGTAAAGAGAGAATCTTAATTTTAGATGCAGCAAAAGTCAAATTACTGGTCTGAAAAAAAAAATCAGCATACATTTTCACTAAATTTCAGTTATGTTTTCCTTAAAATAAGAAGTTTGAAAACGATGTCTGCGATTCAGTGCATAATTGGATTTTTTTTCAGATCACTGATTTGGCTTTATTGGCATCTGAAATCAAGATTCTCTTTTTACAGTGTGCTCGACATAGTTTCTACGACACGCCAAGCTTCACGCTTCAACCACAGAACGCTTAAAAGTTTTTTAAAAAAAAGCAGAAATGACTGGTTCGAATTCTTGCAAATACGTGATTTGAAAGTCACTACGCTCTTCAGTGTAAAAAGAGAATCTTAATTTCAGATGCAACAAAAGTCAAATTAGTGGTCTGAAAAAAAACAAGTCTAAATATTCACTGAATTTCAATTACCACTTTTAAAATAAAAAGTTTATAGAAATTAAAAACGATGTCTGGATTTCAGGTCATAATTGGACTGAATTTATTTTCATATCAAATATTTGACTTTTGTTGCATTTGATTTTTTTACTGTATTGATTCAATGAAAGCTGAGGTCGCATCTTTACTGAAGATACATAAATGATGTAAAGCTAAGTTGATGAGATAAACGTTATTTGCGTTGGTCGAAAACAGCCCTTTTGATAAGAAAAAGGTTGAGCAGTGGTAATATTTTTCTTCTGTGGATTCGAGAGGTTAGATTTTCCAACTCTTTTGTTCCGCGTGCAATGCCGGACGAAGGAAATTTTAAGGAGTAAGCAACCTTACATTACGGTCACTTTCATTACGCTTCACCTTTTGGATTCCGTGAAGTGATAAAATAATTCGCAAGTTCCTCCAAATCACATGGTGCCGAATGCCACCGATTTGTTTCCTGACAATGAGTTGTCATAGGAGCGCCTGCAAACGAGTGGATAGGCAACATACCGACACCAAAGCATTGATGTTGCCTACCGAACTCTTTGCAGGCGCTCTTCATTCCACGATATGCTTTGACTCCGTCTGAACGACCTGCTCAAGATGACACCTTGGGCCTGCTGTATCAGCTGATGTTCAACTCTCGTAAGGCCTTAATTTGATTGCAAAAATCGTACTTTCACTTCACCGTCAATAACGCTCGCTCTCCCGCCTAAAATATCGAAAATATACGCCAGCATTCTCGATCCCATTCTGTTCCTTACTTCGACGACATCCTCAACATCGGTCACTTAACACCGCGTGTATTAACACGACTACCGCCCTCCTCATTCTTTAATGGAACGATCTTTTGAAGGCAGCTTTTTTAACGTTACTGAACAAACCATTTCCAAGAGCCATCGCAATGAACCTGCGGTCTAAGACCTCCTAATTACGAAGACTTGACGGCCAATTATTGCATTGCGTCTCGTTTTGGAACGCGTTCCGATACATTTTTCATATCGACCTCATGCTAAATCCGCGCACACTCTTAAGATTGGTAACAGCCGAACAATACGGAGGATTTCTGAGAACTTGCCGGATATTTTAGCTTTTAAGAAAAATATTCCTCACAGATTATCACCTGACCCAAGCTGCATGCAGCCTTATACACTGCTGTTTCTAAAGATGATTTTCCCCCCATGTTCTTTCGAGAGGAAATAAAATATTTTTTCTACATTTGGTTTGGTTAAGTAAGGTGCAGATAGCTTACAATACATTGGGTTTGGCTGTGTGGTAGGAGGGAAATAAAAATCTTGGCGTTTCAGTATTCGAGCCTGTGTCGATATGGGCCTGAAATAAACGCACAATTAGCTACGTTTTGCCCAATGAGAAAGACCCTCTGCTTGGCTGTTTTATTCACAACCAAAATCTAATTTGCTGCTGGTTTCCACGGAAGAGTCAACAATAGAATAATGAGAGCAAACGGCAGATATCAGATTACAACCAATTATACTCAATCAAATCGTAACAAACTTTTCTATGTAAAATGGAATTTACCAAAGAATGGGAAAGGATTATTTATTCAAAAGGCAAGGAAGCTAAGAGGCCTAATTGTCCTGTCACATAGAATCCTCCCAGACAGTGGGAGGGCTTAAAATTGCAGCAGCGAAAACCGAGGAAACAATAGTACTAATCCACGAACGCATGGCAACTTGACAATAAATCTGCTCACGACAATCTGGTTTATCCTCACTAAAAGAAGAACTATGTTTTGAGATATCTCCATAAGCTTCCTCTGTTCTTCACCGGCACAAGGCTGTACAGGATATTGTTACGCACTTGTGAGGGGACAACAAAATATGATGTGTTCGAATAAAGTGTGGACATTGTGATTCATGACATGTAATATACACTCAGAAGTCGCATGAATCCCTCCATATCCGAGACGTAACTTATATGAACGGGGGAAATCTGCTACTTATTTTACGCTGAGTTAGGCAAAAATTTATGATGTTATCCACAGAAACGAAAATTCCGAAACTTAAACGCATCTGAGACGAAAACTCAGCATATGTGCTGGGGAAAAATATGTACCCGTATTCGTCTTCCTCACTGAAGTCACAGACTCATCGAACGCGCAAAATACTACGATCGCACCCAAGTAGATAGGCATCTCCAACAAGATAGAGAAACTTTAGCACGGCTACCAACGCACTGTACTGGTCACCAGGCAGACCAAGCAGTGGCGTAGCCACGGGGGGGGGGGGGGTCGAGCCCCCCCTCAAATCTTGGAACCCCGTAGGAATTGCACAGAACCGTGCAGATAAATATAAAGGGGGGGGGGGTACTTTGGTCAGAACATCTCAGGGATCAATTTTTTAAATTGAATTTTTCCATGCATCTGACATTTACTTTAAAAACATAGAAGTCATTAAATTCTTTATTTTCTCACTCAGCAGATTAATAACCATCTACTACCTTGTAGAAGAGTATTGCCGAAATACCGGTCTTGGAACTAATTTGCCAATGTGGTCGCGTAGCGCAGTGGCTAGCGCATGCGATCGTTTGACAAGTTGATGTGGGTTCGATCCCCGGCGTCAGAATGCAGTTTTTTCTTTGCCCTGTGGCCTCACCTGAGAATTATGAGCGACTCTGGATCACCGATTGAGCGGGTCGGACTGGTCGTCGTGTGGTTACAGTGCTTGCACGTAGCTCGCGGCTCGTAGCGCATAAGCATACTGAAAGGACAGCGCGCTACGGTCAGCCTTGATCGAGACTCGGCAGTGGGGGTTAAGAGGGGTCATTCCCACTTCCCTTGCATAACACGTAAGGCCTAAGAATCTGGAGCTCCGTCACACCTGGTACCGTACAGGGCCTAGCGCCCCAGATATCGAAGCTTTCTTTTCCGTAAGCGTGACTTAAGTAGTGGTTTTGACTATAATTACTTTAGCACTATTGTGGCATAGTGGATAGCGTGCCGGACTGACATAGTAAGGGTTCTGAGTTCGATCCAGGATGAGCGCCGCCTTTTTTTTCATATAAATAAATATGCTAAGTTTACTTTAATGCCAGGGCCATTTACAGATCTATAGATTATTTTGAGAATTGCTCTTACAGTTAGTATAAAAAGCGATTTAAGCGATGCTTTAGCCAAGCGAAGGGATTCTAACTCATTATAACCCGTCTCGAAGCTCCGCAGCTGCTTCTATTGGGCCTATTGACTAAATTTTGTTTCAGTAAATATAATCCGTGATCGTAATCCATGGGCTATTTGCTTCAAATATCTTCAAAAAACAAAATTGCCAAAAGTACGACGGATAAAATTTTCATAGATAATGATAAATATCTTCCACGAATTTTTTTAAATAGCCCACGACGTAATTTTACAATTAAACGTCGATGTGGGGAGGCAACCCGCACGAAAGCCCCCCCTACTCAAAGAGTCTGGCTACGCCACTGACAAGTGAGATCAAGCATCAGAAATCTGGACAAAGGAACATTGCTTGCTCATTTCCCGGAACTTTGTTGCCTCGTCAAGCAAAATTGATGCATTTGAATGAGTTCCTAAAGTTCAATGTGATTTTATTACAGTACAGGAAGTATTGGCTGGTTGAGTCCTGATGAAAAAAGCGACTTGCATGTGATAACTGCGAGTTGCGCATTACACTTCCATCCATGCCACCAACAGAAAAAGGAACATGTGACTGCAGCAAACAACCTTCCAAAACTAGAACTTTGTTTCGGGTAGAAACAGCCCCACAGCCATTAAACTGTTGTTATATTTCTATAAACTGATTCGTAACATAACCACTGATCTGGTAAGGTTCAACTAGGCAAAAAGTTACGTAAGATACTTCAGCCATGGATAGTTGTTTAGCCTTGGATCTCTTTTCAAGGACTCCCGCTATGGACACCTTTGTTATGTTTCTTCGCTATTTGCGCTTAATTTGATGATCATATGCAAGAGAGGCAAGTAAAGATACTTCGGAATAAACGTCCGGAACGTTCTACTGAAAAACTTGTAAAACTACAGAAGAGCGTTTTTTTTTGCGTCTTGTTACCGGAGCAAAGGAGATGCATCTGAGTTAGTAGCGATTTGTTTTATGACAAAATCCGTATGTGTCTTGCTGCCAGTCCAAAGTAAGCTTCAACTAAAAATAAAATATAGACCTTTTAGCCTTGGGTGGTGCATCGGGCTGATACCCCTCCAGTCCCCTCCCTACTTCCCGCTCCTGCCGAAGGTACACGAACTCAGGGTAGGGACGAGGAGGACGGGGGTTAACCGCCTCGACGGCTCGGTGGACCCGATGCACCACGTTAGGCTGGAACGGATGAAACAGTATAGGCACACAGTGGTTAGCAGATTTAGCATTGCGCGCTAGTGCGGCAATGGAAACAATATGAATGAAT
>Ga0058701_10006155_pt1 | contig 10081 bp, 1 predicted proteins | sample AgamicOrMae_FD_97039 | JGI IMG/M metagenome (GOLD analysis project Ga0058701, IMG submission 97039) | Agave microbial communities from Guanajuato, Mexico - Or.Ma.e | ecosystem: Host-associated > Plants > Phyllosphere > Phylloplane/Leaf | place: Guanajuato, Mexico | collected 2012-06-04 | reverse complement strand
GGGTGTTACGAGGCTGCCCGCGGCATTTAATCGCGGATCGGATTTGAACCGCGAACCCCAACCGAGTCTCGACACCATCACTGGCAACGTAGCAACGCTAACCACTCGGCCACCGAGAAGACAATCGTCAGCGGTGTTCGGAGGCGTACGTAAGTGACGTGGCTTCCGAGAAAGAAAGAGAAAAATGCAGCGTGTCCAAGAATCGAACCCGCGTCGCGAGATCGACTGGCGGACACGCTGACCACTCAGCCACCACGCTTTGTTGGCAATATGTACAAACCCACGCAATAAGAACAAAACCTCGTTCTTTCGAGGGTGGTACCGAGTCTCATCACCGCATATTTGCTGCGGTTCTGACATCAAAACCCGACTCACCACAGCTGCGTAGAGAACCCAAAGTCTTGAGCGTGCACTCTATACGCAACCTAAACAGCACACCGCCGTTTAGCTATTACCAAGGCAACGACTTTTCAGGACCGACAACCTGGCTTTAATGACTCATGGGGAAATTCAATCTTGAAAATATCGAAAGAGCAAGTTTACCGGTATGAATCCCTCACAATCAGCCCGTCACGCCGGAAAGAACTTCGCTAATCACTAACATAGAGAAACAGAGAAAGGGGGAGATGGATAGGGACCTTCTCAGACAAATTTATAGACACTTGATTACTTTAAGTTGACACATCTTGCGTTGGCCCGATCTCATCTCCCTTCCTCACTTCTCGTTAACCATTAAATTACATCGCACCCACAACATAACTCAGGACTGCTCACTTTTGTTCATCCCGGTAATGAACCCAATTTAGGGCTTAGGGCTGCTCCCCGCGCTTTCTCTACCTCCAACTTTGAGCTTTAAACCTCGCGGTATCGATTTGGTCCCGCCACTTTTGACAAATACCTTATTTTGCGAGCATCCTCAGCAAAATTCTTCTAAACCCTAACATTTGGGCTTTGCATATTTTTTTTAGCCTTGATACGGAGGGGGGGCATTCGATAGCGCCAAAACCACAAGCGCCAACGCCACAAGCGCCTGTCCGTAACCGCCAAACGAGAAAAGTTGCAAACGCCAAAGTTCGTATAGGTTAGGTCAAGTTAGGTTAAGTTAGGTTAGGCTAAGTTAGGTTAGGTTAGTATTGCGGTTAAGACCTTTGGCGTTTGCGACTTTTCTCATTTGGCGGTTACGGATTGGCGCTTGAGGCGTAGGTGCTTGTGGTTTTTGGCGCTTATGACAGCTACCCGATACGGAGTGCTGGTTCTTGACCTTCGCAACCCTAAATGAACGACGCTGATCTCTTTTTTCCCCTAAAATTGTCGGCTGTAACTTCACAGTAACAAAACACCCGTTTCAGGGAATTCTATACCTTTCTTTGGGGTGTGAACCTATAACGGGAGTAGGGCGTATTTTGGTTATTTTTCAAGAAAGACCTGTGTCCACATCAATGGAAGATGGATGGAATATTTCAATGCTTTTAAAATTTCCTGGGCGTGAGATAATGTAGCTACCTTTTTGATAAATAGACGGTTAATGATGTTAACAAATGCACATTGGCTGATTGTTGACATCCATGCCTCAAAGTGAGTAATGCGCCAAAAACGGACTTCCAAGATGGCGTCTACGAAGATCCCCCATAAGGCCACAAAATTTTGCTGTTTCTTTTAGACGAGATTTCCTGTCACACGGAAAAAATGTTTTGTTACGGCAACAAAATTAGGGATAACAAATAAATTTTTTGTTGCTGCGACCAAAAATTTTGCTGCGGCAACCATACGTTTTGTTGATAGAACTAAACATTTTGTTGTTGACAAAATATTTTTGTTATCCCTATTTTAACAAACGACTTTGTTGGTATAACAAAACCTTTTATACCGTGCATTTCCTTGGCGTGAATCCGTCAACGAGGCCGCAATCAAACGCACATACCAAAATATTTCTACCCACAGCCCAGCATTCCGATAAATGGTTGTACTTTGTCGGTTACCGCTGGTCATTTTCGAGCTGGTAAAAGAGAGAAGCGCCTTTGGACTGGAGGACGGATTTCAGGGATTTTCTGAGGCCTTTTCATGTCGCGGCAGATACTTTGCTGAGATGGTGTCTGCCATGCGCAGCGCAACGTGAAGGCCGCGGGACGCTCCATCTAAATATGTAAACGACGGGGGAATGGGACGGAAAGTGTCACGGGATGAGGAAGAGCGAGTGAGACGGGCGACTGTTGTCGCTTAGTGACCGTGGTCAGCGTCCCGAGGTGACAGCGGCCGAGCCGAGCCGAGTCCAGCCGAGCGAAGCCGAGTCTTGCAGAGCCGAGATTCACTGGGATACTGCATGTCTTCCATTCCTCACTGTCCTGTGTCCTGTCATCCTGCCCACCGTCACCACAAATTTACCCTTTTGGTCTTCAATAAAAGGAACAATTAAAAAATAGAAAATTGGTTAGCTTCGAAAAATGGATCTTTCGAACGTTAGGGAATGTCTTTATGGTTTCTCAGTCCAGCAATATAACATTAAAAAGTTGAATTTTCCTCCTTTTTGTGTTTTTGAATACAATTTTTGAGATTCCCTACTTATTAAAGTAAACAAAGAAAAATACAAAATACCTGTCTCAGGGAATTATCTGTTTTGGAAGTGGTAGTACGTATTTTGGTTATTTTTCAAGATAGACCTGTCTTGAGTCACATCATCTAAAAGGTCTCGGCGAGAGCTTTCCATTGATGTGGCTGAACATAGGTCTATCTAGAAAAATAACTGAAACACGCCCTAATTCCGTTATATTTTCATATGAAATTCCCTGAAACGAGTGTTTTGTTTTAACTGTTCTGGACTCAAATTGGAAAAGTAAATTCCATCCCTGGAAGTATAAGATCCACGTGTCCACACAACACAAACCACAAAAATTAGGGCGGCACCCACAAACGCCAAATTTCAAAACCGCCAACGCCGTACCCGCCAGTATCCACAAGCGCCAATAATCATAACCGCCAAAGTCAAAGGTTAGGTTAAGTTAGGTTAGGTCAGGTTAGGTAAGGTAAGGTTGGGTTAGATTAGGTTGGTAGCGGCGTTGGCGGATTTGAAATTTGGCTTTTACGATAGCTACCCAAAAATTATATAACAAAATACGAAGTCCTCTGATCGGTTTCTCCTTCTCAGAGAGTGACAAAATATTGCAAAGGCATCATCCAGAAAGCAACATGAAGCGTAGGCCAAGTTGTCGGTGGCTCAGTCGAAGTCACAGAAGGGCGGCTCTGACGGCGCCTCCGTATTGGAATTGATCAAGTCAAGCACCACATTAACTTCCAATCTTTGAGCTCGTCTCCAGTCGGTCCAACCCGGTCCGATCCGGTCTGGCCCGTACGGTGCGCCTTGCCTTTCCACTCGCAGTTGCGTCAAAATGCTTTTCCTGCGATGTTGACACTGCCAAAAATACTCTTGCCTTGGAATATCCCACGCGAAGGACACGGCGCCGCAAACACTCCTAAGTTTGCAACGGGAATATTCCGCCTCTAATGTTCCACCTTACGTTGCCGAGCGGAGTGGTGTCGGAGCGAGGCACAAAGCACTTTGGAGAGACGCACAGGATACTTTATCGAACCTTAGTTACCTTAACCTACGGCTGTTGTGAATCATAATGAAGTGGTCGAACTAGCATAGATCAATCAGGAGGAAATGGAAAACCACACCTTGGAGAGTGAAGCAAGTTGTATCTTTTACGTCCTGAGCTCGAAATTTCGGGTGGCACCCACAAACACAAAATTTCAAAACCGCCATCGCCGTACCCGCCAGTATTCATAAGCGCCAATAATCATAACCGCCAAAGCCAAAGGTTGGTTAAGGATAGGTGAGGTTAGGTAAGATTAGGTAAGGTTAGGTGAGGTTAGGTAAGGTTAGGTGAGGTGAGGTTAGGTGAGGTTAGGTGAGGTTAGGTGAGGTTAGGTAAGGTTAAGTAAGGTTATATAAGGTTAGGTTACGTTAGATAAGGTTAGGTAAGGCTAGGTTACGTTAGGCTACGTTAGGTTAGATAAGGTTAGGTTAGGTAAGGTTAGGTTAGGTTAGGTAAGGTTAGGTTAGGTAAGGTAAGGTTAGGTAAGGTAAGGTTAGGTTAGGTAAGGTTAGGTGAGGTAAGGTTGGGTTACGTTCGTAGCGGCGTTGGTGGATTTGAAAATAGGCGGTTTTGAACATTGGTGGTAGCGGCGTTGGTGGATTTGAAATTTGGCGTTTCTGATAGCTACCCCAACAACATTTCGTCGTCAAGCCGAAAGGGGTGACTGCACAGGACGCCAAACGAACCTACATGCCTCGTCAATTCTCGTGATGAAATCAAAGATTGAACCAGGATAGAATATAAGAGGCAGAAAGAGTGCAATCGAGTGAGTGGACTGGCCCCCGCCCCACCCCGCCTCGCCCCTCCGTCGGCGGTTTGCGTCTATGTCAGCATCTTCGGCGGTTCGCCTGACGCCAGCCGTGCCGCGTTAAACTGCCGTTTTATTTTCTCGTTGTCATAGCAATAATCTTGGCGGGATGTCAAACTTTGATGTGGGCGGATATTTCAGTTTCGCGGAAGCTCTGATCGAAGCTCCCTTTCCGCGAATACTTTCTGTACAGTCTCGAACAAAAGCTTTCCTCCAGCGGCGGCCAGAGGCCGATGAGCATAACTCCAATCCGAAACGGGTTGAAGAATGAACTGCCTTCGAAGTAGCATCATTTTTTTTTTTTAATTATCTGATGTGTCCGCCACTTTGGTAATCAACTCCTGTGTAGTGGAGCCGATTTTAACAGAGATCAAACATGTCCGTGGCTTGTTGCGCCAATCACTTGGACGGCATCGGATTCGCCTTTGACAACAGTCGCCCTTTGTCGCCATTGACCATATCTCTCGTATCCACGCCGCACGCTCCATAGCATCTAATTTAGCCACGATTTTGTAAGGTGCCTACTAGGTTCCATACGAATAATATGAAGAATAACTGATTCTCAAAGGTGCTCCAAAACAGTTAATTCTACTTAAAACAATATTTTTCGGTGCGAAACGTATTCAGCTCGTGCATGGATAGATCACACAGTTTTGAACTTCAGCCACAAAATTCTTCAACACGGTATAAAAGGTTTTGTTATACCAACAAAATCATTTGTTAACATAGGGATAACAAAAATATTTTGTTACAACAACAAAATGTCTAGTTCTATCAACAAAACGTTTGGTTGCTGAAGCAAAATTTTTGGTTGCAGCAACAAAAAATTTTGTTTGTTGTCCCTAATTTTGTTGCCGTAACAAAACCATTTTTTTCCGTGAAAAATATCCGAGTCGAAAAATAAAGCCTAATTAAGACCCCAAAATGCTGTTTTGTCCCAAAATCAGGTTTTACCTGTGCGTAAGCATAGGAAAGCGGGGAGGTTAATCAGAGCTTAATAAGGTCTGAATAAAACCCCTGCAATGCCTATGCCTTATGCACAGGCAAGACCTGATTTTGGGACAAAACAGCATTTTGGGATATTAATAAGGCTTCATTTTTCAACTCGGGTAAAAAAATATCAAACTCGACATCATAGCTACGAATATCTCAAATTCGACCTCAGGAAAAATTCTATGGGATTCAAAACATTTCTCAGAAATTCTTGTTTTGAATTGTCAAAATTCCTTTTTAACTCGTTTTACTAACCGCCTTCACCTTCAATTAAAAGTCGGGAGAGAGTGGGAGAGTTGCTGAGTTGTGAGAATGAGCTTCAGCACAAAAAAATAAATAAATAATCCGTGAAAGCTTTAGAATTGAGATCTGTGCACAAAAAGTATGCCCTAAAAGACGGCAGAATCAAGATTTTATAAGAAAAAAAACCTGTGGTTGGTAAATGTGTACGGCTACTAGTTAAAGACTCTTCATTTAAATCTCATCGTAAGCAATGCGGGATGCGACCTAACCCGCCCTGTATATTGAATCCCGTTTGGGATTTAGCCAACTTAACATTCGCCTCATTGTTTCAATTGATAAAAAGAAAAATCAAACATTTATACACTTAAATTTCAAAATAAATTAGAAAACTATTTTTTTTCGTGTAAAAGGTTCAAGTTTAAGCTATTTCTTCTGAAAACTCACAAAGAAAAAACTCGATGGACCTGAGTACCCGAGATAGCCCCAAGATTCAATTTTCTGGACATTTTTCATAACTTGTAATGCGGTAAGTAATACACCTGTATAACCATTTCCTTCTCTTTGGATTGTTTCCCATGCTCATCGTCATGCTCATTAGGGTTTGGCTCTGTGAAGTATTTTAATTTAGACGAACCGCGTCCACGATAAAAAACAATCTCCTGAAAACACACTTAAAAAAGATAATTGTCTGTTAGTAGTTAGGAAACATCTCTTAAGTTCGGGTAAATATTTCCTCAGTTTAGGGTTCTAAACTTGAATCAGTGAAAATCTCCGAGATTCAGTGAATTTTCACTGAACCTCAGACTCTCACTGGTTCAAATTTAGAGTGTGTATATTGGTAAACAAAGGAGAGCTGTCGATTGTCTGTCTCGTAGCTAAAGGGCTTTAAATTTGGCGCCGAGAAAAATTTTGAACGAGAGTGTACCAATAGGCTCCTCCCTCCAATGGGAGGGCGGGAAAACGTGTGTACACAATGTTGTAGAGGGCGTGATCGACAATACAGGGTGTCGTGTCAGGGTCCCTTCACCCGCAAATTAAGATGCAAATCAAGCCTTTGGGACAAAACCTTAATGGAAAATGCAAAACATATCTTGAAAACGACTCGCGCGATCGCGAAAAGCAGCTCATATCTAATTTTTTCCTCGTTTCCATTTTTGGTCCATGCAGTTACTCCCTGTTTATATGAAAAACATTACGGGTCATAACATGTTCAGCAGGATGGAAAATTGCGATCCAAACTTTTCTAGACCTTCTGAAATCCTGGTGAGTCCTCGACCAGCCATTTTACCTGCCTTTTCTGTTTTGAAGTTTACGGAGATGACCTCTAGAAGAGGACGTGAAATGAGATTTTCACGCAGCTCCACTCCTGGCACTCCTTCCGCGGTCCGAGAATCCATAGCATATCCTATCCATACATGGATTTCCAAAAACCCATGGCTATCCATGAGGATATCCATGATTTTTGGATGTCAATCTTAAATTCTCCATACAATAGGGGATATCCACGTTGATATCCAAGCAGGGATATCCATGCAAGGACATTTTACAATGGATGTGTGGAGCATGAATATCCAAGGATGGATATCCATGTGTTTATGGATATCAGTATTCAATTATCCATAATTTTTTGATACTCATTTGGATATCTATCGCTTTATATCGATATCCATGGATGGACTTAATATCGATTCTCGATCCAGGGTTTTGTTTCGACAATCGGTACGGATTGGCAAACCATCTCACTTCGCAATATGCAAGCCCGGCGGTTCCTATGGCATAACTGAGTCGCTCGATCGAAAGTTACAATCGATGAATCAACTAACTGTCGATCTTACTGCACGACACTGTCGATGTAATTCAATGTAGGCCTATATTCAATGAAACATTAACATCCCACGAAATAAAAAGAATCAAAAAGCTATACACGTTTCAATTTATGCAGTACTGCACTTGCCTCTTTTTGCCAAACTGTTTTCCATCATTCTACATGCAAGTAATTTACTCTGCATAATTCAGTTTTGGAAATGTCAGACTAACAGATTCAACTTTAACTGAACTATTTAGAAAATGTTCTTTAAAAAAAACAGATAAGTTAACTTTAAAAAGTCGATTGTGCAGACTTTTATAAAAACATTTTCTTTGAACAAACATTGGGACCAAAATTACAGTAATTCAAAGGAATGTGTCTATACACAAGTTAACCCACTACCGCCCAGCGATGGGATTCGAAAACAGAACAATTTATTTTTGACGATATTTTCAGTTCAATATTGTCACACTTTCACAAACATCACCCCTCTGAAAACCTGAAATTTAATTATTTAAGCACTTTCTAAAACTTAAAATTACGCACTTTAATGGAAAAAACCCTTTTAATTTCTCTTAAGCTAAATTTCACTACAAATACTTTGGGCTGTTATGGGTTAGGACGACGACAGGAGAACACCGCGGCTACGTGAACCAAGGTGCTTTCTTAAAGATAGCCGAGAAGTGTCGCAAAGGGCCCAGAGCTGTTTATGGGCCCTCGTGACTATCCTGATCACTCGCAAATCCACACCGAGACCAGTTAATGGGAGTGACATGAGTTGAATACAAATTCAAAACATTCGTTTTCATATGAAAGGTAATTTCCAGTATTTGTTTTCTGCTCAGAAATGTACCCAGAAATTTTAGAAAAACGTGTAATAATTTGAAAGAGCAAAACTTACGTTTCATAACGGTCTTCCTACAGTGGTTACTTTGAGCATTTTAGTGGTGCTTATCGTTTTAGTAAGACGGTTTTATATCTTGAAAGTTTCTCTCTGCCAGGAGCAGACTTGTGCCACCAAATCTATAAGCAATGTTGGATTCCTTCTCGTTTTGACAAAGGAATAACTTTTCTTCCCAACAAAAAAGTAAGAGAAGTTCTTTGCTGAAACATTGTTGCAAGTCGGCCGACATATCATCGTGAAACTACTCCACCACCCCTGTCACTATTTCTAGCAGTAAGTTGGTAAAGCTTAAGCTTTCTCATCTTAGTTTTGGAGTCATTTTCTACATCTTGTGTTTCACCTTTCGCCGCCAAGCTCCTAACTTCTCGGCGCCAATTCCTTCAAGACGAGTAGCGGAAACAACATGCACGGACATCATCGCGACGCACAGGCCACCTTACAGTGTTGCGTCTTTAATCGTCAAAATATAATGCAAGGTTGAAACGTCTTAGAACTCAAAGGGTTGAAACGTAAACTTTAAAACTAAGAGTGGCAGTATTGGAAAGCCATCTCCTAATTATTGTAATATCCTAATTACGGCATGTCATCCCCCATCTATTTTTTTAAAAGTTGAAAACAACATTTTATTGCAATTTCGAATACACCATTTTTTCGATGACCTTCCTCTTTTTGTTTAGCTCCAACGCAGTACTACACCATTTTAAAAAATGGAATTTTACAATCACGGATCTGGAATAAATATTCATTACCGGATTGTAAATTTACTTTCCTTTCCCTTTAGTAATTTTACTAAACGAGAGTTGAATTTCCCAAAGCGATTTTCAAAATACCATTAATTTTAACTCCCGTTTAGTAAAATTACTAAGGGACAGGATGGTAAATTTGCAATCCGGTAATGAATATTTATTCCAGATCCGGGATTGTAAAATTCCCCCAAAAATTAACAGTGTACATACTGCCTTCCAAATGGTTTTGTATTCTGGGGACCAGCTCGTAACTTGCAAGCTTTGCTTGGAGCCCTTGGCCCTCGTGGCAACTCACCGCCCTTCCTGCAGGGCCCTGGGCCCTTCGTTGAGCTCCTTGCCTGAATCCAGCTACAGTATTTAAGTGGCGTTGGAGGACGAAGGATTATCTTTAAATGACGTGATCCCAAACTAATCTCCTTCCGCTTTGCCACGAATCTTATTTACAGTTGTGTCTCTTAGACGACTACCCACCATCTCTACGCATTATCGGCTTAACTACAGGAGCCTACATCGAGTCAAAACATAAAATTAAGACCTTTTCATAATTTATAACGAACCGTTCTTACCGTTCTTAACCGCTAAATCTCTAACCAATCATACCGACAAAATTTTCAATGCTTCCGCCCTATTTTTGATTGACCTTTCGGATAGGGATATAAATAACTCTTTGTAAGTTCAACATTACGAATGCAATTTGCTCTAAGCAAAACGTGTAAACTGGATAAAGATACCGCGAAAATGGCCACAGGCCTTTAAGGGTCGGTGTGTGGGTAGACAAGGCCAACGCAGGTCGACGGGATGTGACGGGAGGGGATGCGGTGGGGAGGGGCAGTGGGGCAAGGGGTGGTGCGGAGTGGGGAGGGGCAGTGGAGCAGGGGGTGGGGGGGTGCTGTGGGGCAAGGGGTGGAACGGAATGGGTGGGCAGTGGGGCAAGGGGTGGGACGGAGTGGGTGGGCAGTGGGGCAAGGGGTGGGACAGAGTGGGTGT
>Ga0058701_10006154_pt1 | contig 10081 bp, 10 predicted proteins | sample AgamicOrMae_FD_97039 | JGI IMG/M metagenome (GOLD analysis project Ga0058701, IMG submission 97039) | Agave microbial communities from Guanajuato, Mexico - Or.Ma.e | ecosystem: Host-associated > Plants > Phyllosphere > Phylloplane/Leaf | place: Guanajuato, Mexico | collected 2012-06-04 | reverse complement strand
GAGGTTGATCTTGAACCGACCAATCACGGACGAAAACGCCGAGTGCTGCCAACCTAAAAGCTACTCCCGCGGAAAAAGGTGTTCGCGAACTTGTGCAGGCGATAGTACTTCTGGCCGCAGTCTTGCTCTACTCTAAACTTAGCTTTTAGACGGTATCCATTGTCTGTGTTTCGCTCTATTTAAACGACGATATCAAGAGTAAGCTTACGAATCGACTCACACTATCAGATTGAAAGGTTTCATTTTCAACATCTTGTGTTGTGCTATTGGTCGCCGAGCGAAGTAAGGCACCGGGCACCAAGCCTAGGCGATGGAATGTCGCTGATCCCCGTCATGACTTTAACTCACTTGCGCCCGGAGTTTCTGGGCTTTGGAATTTAGGAAGAAGCAAAACTTTATATGCTAAAAAGAATTGCAAATAACTTTTTAGAAGCGAGTGTGATTTTTTTTGGTAAAATTTTTGGCTTCAGGCTTCAAAACCGCGGTGTGCCTCGCTCTACTCACCAACGAAAGGCGTAACACAAGAAAAGGAAGTGCTACCTTCTAAATTTACTGTTTAAGACCTTTTTTAAAATTCAGTAGTAAGACGGTATTGCAGTACAACAATTTCAGCGTGTAGTTAAACTTATTTTTTAAAAGGAACCTCTGTGTTTTAACTTACTTAACTTACTTATACTGCAACTGAAATTGTCGCAGAGAAGAACGGAAATTGCAAACTATGAAAACACTTTTTTTTTCACTTTATTGTAGGACCTACGTAACCTACTATGAAAATTAGCATTACAGATTTACTCGCACATTTTTTAATGTATTGGTTGATATTGTTTCAGGTGGCGATCAAAATTATCGATAAAACACAACTAGATGCTTCGAATTTGCAAAAAGTTTATCGAGAGGTGGATATCATGAAACAGTTGGACCATCCCCATGTAATTAAATTATACCAGGTAATTAAAAAAAGGTTCGTCTATCGACCCGGTCATGCATTTACATTGGAGACTCGGGCAAATGGCAAAGAACGCATATCGAGTTAAATCATCTATTCTTGCTGTACTTTCAGTTTTGTGATATCCACCAATTATTTTTCGCAGGTTATGGAAACAACAAATATGATTTATATTGTTGTGGAGTATGCTAGTCAAGGAGAAATATTTGGTAAGTTTTGATTTTCGAAGAGTCCCAGCGGAGCATTTCCTATTTTAACCGGAAACGACGAAATTCCAGATTACATTGCACGATACGGTCGCATGACAGAGGCAGCTGCGAGGCGCAAATTTTGGCAAATATTGTCCGCCGTCGAATATTGCCATGGCCGACACGTTGTACACAGAGATCTCAAGGTAATAGAATTTACTTTACAGTGGTTCAGGTGATGCGAGAAAAATCTTCATGACTATATGTTTACAGGCGGAAAACCTTCTTTTAGACGCGAATATGAATATGAAGATAGCTGACTTTGGTTTTAGTAATTACTTCACTCCAGGGGAGCAATTAGCAACTTGGTGTGGGTCTCCGCCATACGCAGCTCCCGAAGTTTTTGAAGGAAAGAAATATACAGGCCCGGAAATCGACGTTTGGGTGAGTTTAATTTCTGACCGAATGGGCCGGAAACGGATACTGAATTATCTTTGCTGATAAAGCAAAGGTTTTTCTTGACGAAATAACTTTTTATAGTGATTGATTTGACTCAATTCAACAAGTTGTGAAGTCTCAATGGTCAAATGGACCAGTGCTCTGATATTTTGTTTTCTTCCATTGTGGATTGAATATCAGAAGAATATCTTCGTTCCGAACAAAAAGCCCATGTGGAATTTTCAGTTTTACTATAACAAGGAAGTTCGTAGTTTCGAAAGCTTTTTCGGTCGAATGGGCCACACCGACGTCATGTGATTCCATGTCGTCTTCGACCAGGAAATATGTGTCAGAAGAGCGTCTAGAATATTAGATCTTTGGGATCGTGCATGAACTCCGTGGATTTTTTTTTCACTTTCGACCCACTTTCCCTTCGGGATCGTCCACATATCACCTAACGCAGGACCCCCTCTCTTATGTCACACACCGTCACACTCGGGCTACCCTCCCCCCCAACGACTTTACGTAACGTTGTATATATATAAATTGTACTCGTTTGACGTGGAATCGCTTAACAAACTCCTCACAATCAGTATGGTACGCAATAATGAGGTGGAGTTAAGATAAACAGAAAGAATGCTACTCATCAATGTAGTTTAATTTTCATATAATTATAGGTGAAGCAATCCAAAGAACTTTTAAAGTCACGTACAGGTTTAATTTAAATTAATAAAAGAACAAATTGTAAAATGATTAATTAAACGGTAACACTTGTTTCAAGGGGGAAAGAAAAAACACTTGCAACTCAATCGTTTCTTCTGGTACACATTTTTTTAAAAATCGAACGTCACGTAACGGTTGGCTGGACCCCTCCCCCTCCTCCTGTCACACACCGTCACATTTCGTCGACCCTTCCTTCCCGTCCAGACGTTACCTAATTTGTGGACGACCCCTTTCTGGACAATCGTAGACATTTCAAGGACCCTCCCTCTGAAGACGAGACATATCGCAGATTTCTCTCCCCCAAATTGTCTTCGCTGTTTATGAACGCCCCCTTTGTTTTGCCTGATACACAAAAGTTTATGTCCGTGGTCAAATGGGTAACATTCATCTAACGACTTATCTCTCACAGAGTCTGGGCGTCGTTCTCTATGTTCTGGTGTGCGGAGCTCTCCCATTCGACGGGTCTACGTTACATTCCCTCAGGGATAGAGTTTTAGCGGGACGTTTCAGGATACCATTCTTTATGAGCGGAGGTAAGTGTGTGCTGAAGGCAGTCGAATGGGGAACAAGTCTGAGATAACGCCTCCTTCCAGATTGCGAGTCCCTTATTCGGAAGATGCTGGTGCTGGACCCCGCGCGGAGGTACACCGTCGAGCAAATTAAGAGGCATCGCTGGATGGCAGCAGAAGCGTCCAGACCTCCGCCCATCCCATCCAATCGTTCGGAACCCTCGGAAACTATACTGCAACTCATGAATAGCTTAGGAATCGACGGGGCGCACACCAGAGAGGTAAGGAAAGGTTCAAGTGGACTTTCACTCTACGTTTTTAAGTTTGCATGCCTCCTTGTACCTTTGGTTGTCAAGACGAACGGAGCGAGGCACCGGCCATAACCAAGTGGCACAGACCCATCTGATTCCGCTTATTTCTTCATTAAAATTTCCAACTTTTTTTATAGAAAAACTTGTGAATAGCCCTACCGTTGGGTTGCTTTTAGCTCGCGTGTGATCAAAACATCCGATGCTTACGAAGGATCCTTCTAAGGTCCCAGCAGATTTTTCTATGAAATCTCGGGGACTGCCAGTTGTTTCATCATTGGTATGAAATCCTAACCTGGGACATGCCGCATCGGAGATCGCCGAAAATAATATTAGAAATACTCTGTTTAAGAATTTATTTCATCCAGCTTGAAAAATGAGAAAATCAATTAGATGTTGGTTGTTCTTTTCTCTCAAGTCAACTACTTTTGCACGATCTGAGCAGATCATACCAATCTTACAGAAACTCCATAAATTTAGATTATTTTCAAAAAAGGAAATTGGAAGCCCTAAAACACTTACGGTACGTTTTGAAAGGTTCGAATTTCACCCTAAGGCAAGTATCCTAATAGCCCCCAAGGTTTCACCGAAAAAAGTCGGTGACCTTTATCGCCAGTTATTAGTTTTCGAGTTACCGGTGGTTTAATTTAACAACATCGCATGATCTGACAACACTGGGCAAGCTTAGTTTCTATCATAAGTCTAAAAGGTACCGTCTGATTTTAGTCGTGCAACAAGAGCAAAGCGGTGCTCAGTATATTTCCCCATCAGGGAACGCCTTCTTGCGCGACTAGAACCGGACAACACCTTTTTAGACTGACAATACCTACCCTTCTGCGGAAGTTTATACTCCGTTGTCAAATGGGTCAAATTGTCGTTCCAGTCTCTTCTACGCAACAAGTACGACCATCACGCCGCCATCTACTTCCTGCTCCAAGAGCGGATGCGGCAGCAGAGACCGAGCACGGTGTCTATGCCGCTGGCACTCCACGAGGCGGCCGCGGGCCACGCGTCGCACGTGTCCCTGGCGCACGCCGCGTCCTCGTCGCTCAAGCACAGCGAGTCCACGCCGAGGAGGAGGCACAGCACGGCGTTCGCCGGCGACCACGCCATGCGCAAGCTGGGCGGGATGGGCTACAGCGGGCTGAGCAACGCCGCGGCCGCCGCCGCCGCCGAGGCCGCAGCCGCCGCCGAGGCCGCAGCGGCGGCGGCGGCGGCCGCGGCGGCGGCGGCGGCAGCCGTTCCCGTCTCGGCCCACGACGACATCGCGGCCCCAACGCCGCCTTACGCGGATTACCTGCAGGTGGGTTGCGGGGAACGAGCTGGCTTTCGTTCCTCGCTGTGGATAGATATTAAGGATGTAACATCGAGCTGAAGGGTGCCGCCGATAAGAGACTCTGTTCATTCATCAAAAATACAGCTAAGATGCCATTAGATACACCTGACCACTAAAAACGACTTGTCACCCTCCTAACTTTTGAGTTTTAGGTTGGCATTCAAAGTTGGCAAGAATTACGTGGCGTTATATAGACGTGTACTAAAATATTCAAGTTGTTTACATTTTACGAGAAAATTTGCTCGATAAGTTTGTTTAATAAACGTCTCACATAATTGATCAAGTTGAGATGAACAAATTGAGACGAAAGAAAAATAGTATTTTACCGTCATTTAAGAAAAATATTTGATAAAAACCTCTAAAAACAGTACATTATTTAGAGAAAAATGAGTTAAAACAGCAGTGGCTACAATTTAGAAAAGTTGAAATAACCGTAATTATTGGCTGCCAACTAATCTTGATTGTTTATTTAGTCAAGTGTCATAGTTTTTCGTGCTTTTCAGATTTTTAAACTCAGTTTTGTAATTTTTTGTACAACTCAATTTTGTGAATTCGTATAGCCAAGTCGATGAAACATCCTTAAGAGAATTTTCGTGTTGTATGTTTCGTTGCGTCTGATGGAGCGAGGCACAGGACACCTGACGCTGTCGTAGCCTGAAAGTAACCTGAGCTAACGTAACCTCACCTAACCTAATGTGGCTTGACTTTTGTAACCACCAGCGTTACCTAATCTTACTTACAATCAGCTAAAACTATTCCATAGAATGAGTAGAATCATATTCGAATCGCATATTTTAATTTAGCCTAACCTAATCTAACCTAGCCTGACCTGATGTAACCTGTTTTGTTGGTCGCCTCAATGTGAGAACACTGGCGAACTTTTTGAAAAGAGGGTGAATCTTCTAAAGACACCTTTTCTTACAGGTAATGTTAGATAATATAACACAAGTTAGAGGAAAAGGTGTCTCTAACATGTTCACCTACTTCGCAATAAAAACGTTAAAACATCCTCTGACTAGCCTAACCTGATATAAACGCATGAGGTGGGGGGGGGAATGCAATGTTTCATACTTGAAAGTCAGAGCATGGTGTTAAAGAATGGTTTTCGTTTGCAGGCACGGTACGCGGCGGGTTCGCTCACCCCCCAGTTCTCGTCGTCGACTGACGAGGGCGTCGAAGCGGACATCGAGGACTCGTGTCCAGGCACAGGCAGCGGCTCGGTTCCGACGGCAGGCACGACGGGATCGGTCCCCGGTGCCGGTGCCGGTGCCGGCCACCAGCGGCTGTCATCGTACGCCTCATCGTCGTCGTCTTCCGGTGTCGGTGTCGGCGGCAGCGTCGCGCCCGGGAAGAGCCTCAGCCAGCACCTGAGTGCCGACTCGTCTTGCTCAGAACTTCTTTTCGAATCGGAGCTCGCCACGAGCCTGCCGTCGTGCGGGGGCCCGACCGCGTCGACAACCGCCGTCGTCGCGGCCACGCCGCCGACGGTCTCGGCGTCCACCGTCGCCCTCCGACACGCCCCGCTGCTTAGTCACCACTCCTCCGGTGTCCCCAGGCCGTTGACGAGGTCCCCTGTGGACTTCAGGGAAGGCAGGAGAGCGTCCGACGGACTTGTAGCTCAGCAAGCCGGCGCTGTGGGAACTTGTCCGACTTCGGCAGCTTCAGCAGGCGTCGCTGTCACTTCGATTCCATCAACAGTCCATTCCGATGTCCGGACGGGAGTAACAGCGGCGCAGTCGCCCCCAGTCGTCGCTTTTAACAGTCAACGGCTGCAGGAGGCGGGGAGAACTGGTGGTATTATGGAGCTTCACCTCGTGCAGGCAGAACACCAAGCGCTGAAGCACCGATATCGCAGCGCGCTTCCTCAGGACGAAGCGCAAGCGCAGCAGTTTCAGCACTCGCAGTATCAGCTCCGCGGCTCAGCGCTGCATCACTCTATGAGAGTCAGTCTCCCCGAGAACTTCAACATGGCCTTCTTCGAGTCGGCCTGCTCGTCGCCACCTCCCCCTGCGCCTTCGGCTCCCGTCGTCGACGCCGGAAGCGGGGACAGCACTTCCGGAAGTGCCAGCCCATCACCCTCGCCCTCGCCCTGCCCGCCCGGAGTCAACAGCACGTCAGCCAACAGCCCGTCGTCGGGCAACGCCAGCGGGGCGCCTCTGCAACAGCAGCTCCTGCAGCACCGCCTTCTCCAGCATAAACGGCTCCAGAAGCAGGGCGTGGAAAGCCGACGGCAAATGCTGCGCCAAGCCTCGTACAAAATGGCGCAACAGACGCAAATCGTGCCCCCTCTTCCCCAAGCCCCTGGGGATGTGTCTGAGTTCCCCACGATCGCGGAGGACGACTTCCCCCAGCACCCCATGCCTGGGGGCTGCGGGAGGCTTCTTCCAACGGTGCAGTTGCCGCAGCACTCGTCGACGGACGCCATGGGGGCGGAGCACGGGTGGAGAACCTTGCCTCACACGCTGGCCTCCGCATGCCACATCACAGAGAACGCCGCAAACCAGGGGCAGTCGCAGGCGGCTGTGCCCAACGCGTCGCAGGCGTTCTTCGGAGTTCCGGCTTGGACCCAGGTGCGCTGCCGCCCGGCGGCTGACCCGCTGCTATGAACCAAACATCGTCCAATCATTTATTTATTCGCGTGCAAGTGCATGTGTTGTTTCTGTGTCTGTGTGATGCATTTCCTTTTCTTTTTTCTTTTTTTTTTTTTTGCAAAAGACTGATCTAGATCTGCTTTTTGTTTTTTCTAGCAAGTTTGTCGCTCACCATCGCACTTGTGATGCACCCTCAAGAATTGTGCATCACAATTCAAGAAATTGTGATGCATCCTGCTATGTAGGCGTTAGGGGACTTCATCTCCCGAAAGAGTTAACGCCATAACTCTCAAAATCTCCCCGTCCGTGCAATCCGTCGAAGGCACTCTCAGTGCTCTAAAGACTTCCTTAGTTCTCGGAAAGCACAATTTGAGCTCTGAAGGGCGCTCCACGTGCTCTGAAAGGAACAGGTTTTAAAAAAAGAGGCTTGCGATCCATTGATGGAAATCGTGATATCCTCGACGTTGAAATGTGTTGCAGCTTTTTTGAGGGAGCTTTTAGAGTCGCATTCTATCTCCAAACAGGCTGTGAGAGCCAATCGAAATGGGCCCGAGTAATTATGCATTTCTTTAGTTAGGCAGGCGATCGTAAGTAATGTAAAATCAAGCTCATATTGTTTAAATTGGCTCTTTTTTATTTCAAAGTTAGAGAGCACTATATGCGTCCAGCCATCCTCTGTTTAATTACTTATTGTACTTTTATCTGCGAAGATTAGGTGTTACAAAACTGTATAATTTGATTGACAAAATTCATTTAACAAACAAATCCAATGCTAAATATCCATTTCGCATTGTAATATTGCTGAAATTTTTCGATTTTCCCATGAAGAAAACCCATGAAAAATGAAGTCATGAAAAGGTAGTTTTGAAAGATATACGGTACCTAGTCTATAATACGCTAGATTGCTGTCTGTCTGAAATTTTCATATTCTGAATTATGATAAAACAATATTGTTAAAAAAGAACCTTTTATGGTTTTAGATCCTGGGACTGGAACAACTGTCTGTATGAGCTCAAGTAGAAGTGATATAGATTCAAACTTTCTAAAAACTCCGAAATAAATCCCAAACATACTGAATTTTCCAAAACATGGGTAAGGGTATTGAAATGTCTAAATTGTCTATCGTACTCTGCAGTGTTTGAGCTTGATTCTACCGAGGAAACCTGTAAATATGTAAATTTTAGCTCCCAATATTTCACCAAGAGAAACATATCCCGTAGAAAACTTAGAAGAGCTAAAAACTCTTGCGTTTAGCGAGGGGACTATGCTCTAGTCACTCTAGTGATGTTATGATAATCACAGCATAAACTTAGATTACAGCTGAATGGATGCATTTATTGATTGATTATGGAATAGTCATGTTTCTGATACATACGTACGAAAATCTAGTCGAGATTTCAGTTGACAAGGCTATTTTTTGTCTGCAAGTGACGTAAAATAATTGTTTAATCGGTAAATTTTCTTTCTTGCCGTTGTTTTTTTTTCTGCTGGGCATGCTAAAAAAAGTTGCTGTGTTTTTTCTTTTTGTTTTTTATTTTTTGTTTTTTTCATTTTTATTTTATAGGACATTTTTAGTTTACTATAAAAACTGGTATTACTTGAATGAAATCTGTTTATTTTTCTGTGATAATGTATGTTTTGATCGCTTTTATGCAGGCCTTGTTATTTTGCATTGTAAATATTTTCAATTCGTGTACAAACTTGCTGACTCCTGTTCATAAATGCATCGAGCAAAGAACACCCTTGCTTTTTAAATGCACTTTTTTTTCGAATGAAATGAAAAAAAAGAAGAAAACTGGTGCATGATTTCTCGAATTGAAATAAAATTTAGTTATCATTTGCATAATAGTCGGTATTTTTCTTTTCATTTGCATGTTCTAAATTTTTTCTGCTTTTTCTCATAATTTTGGAATCGATTTTTAGCGGGAACATTGTTGTTTTCTCATAACCGCGATTTCATGTTTATTAGAAGAAAAGGCCTACTTATTCTTAAGCACAGTGGTTACGCTGTAATGCGAAGGATTACAAGATGATTAAAGATTACAAGATGATGTCCGACATCATGTAGATCTTCGTCAGGCAGCAGATTTTATCGGTGGTTCTTGATTGGGCGAGTGAGATCGGTTGAGGAGAACTTCCGCGTTGCAGAATTTCCTAATGTTCGCTAAGTTGTTCGCAAACAGGATGCGTTTCTCCGTACTGAATTTTCAATTAAATAATAGTTTATTGTCAGACATTGCCGTTTGGTGTGTCACATGAAGTTACCTGAAGGCAAGGCGTCTGCAGGCAGCAAGGTAGGCAACATCCACTACATGAATGACGAGCGGTTGCCTATCGTGTAATCTGCTGGTGCTCGGCCGACTGTCCTCAAGCAACCTGCAAAAGCGAGCGAATGTGGCGTAGTTTTGAAGATGTTCCACTATCAGTATATGCAGCATGGGTCCTAATTCTCAAAATCTGTCCAACCCAAGGTAATCAAATCATATCAGACAGCAAATACTGCCAAAAAACGAGAAAAATACTTATTGCCCGCATTCGGGGTGAAAATCCGTTAGGTTTTCAGTTAGTAAAAAAATTAGATGCACGTTAAAAAACAGGGCCTGAAGCAGGCCAATACTTCAATGTCCCATCACAGTCTCCTCCAGCCATTTTTTGTAAGATTGAACTCCTATTTACGTATACAAGGATGGCGAAACTGTAAGAAAAAATGACATTCGGGGAATGTCCTACTATAGGACATCTGTCCCATTTTGGGAACAATAAGTAATTTTGCAACACAAAGATAATTTTTTTGCAAATACAAGGAATGCAAAAAAAGAAAAAAAAACCTTTACAAGATTATCTTATAAACGGGTACACGAATCGCCTCAAAAATTGGTACGACGCAATGCCCCCTGTAACCGAACATGCCTCAAAAGTTTCAACTCGATCGGTGTAACCCAGGGTGCGTCCATAGCTAAAGTAAAAGACATAGACAGGCCCTCCCCTATCCTCTGCGTGGAAAGCAGTTGGCCCCGTCTTTCAGCCCACTCCTCGACGACT
>Ga0058701_10006153_pt1 | contig 10081 bp, 5 predicted proteins | sample AgamicOrMae_FD_97039 | JGI IMG/M metagenome (GOLD analysis project Ga0058701, IMG submission 97039) | Agave microbial communities from Guanajuato, Mexico - Or.Ma.e | ecosystem: Host-associated > Plants > Phyllosphere > Phylloplane/Leaf | place: Guanajuato, Mexico | collected 2012-06-04 | reverse complement strand
GGCTGCGCGCGGCATTTAATCGCGGATCGGATTTGAACCACGAACCTCTAACCGAGTCTAGACACCATCACTGGTAACGTAGCAACGCTAACCACTCGGCCACCGAGAAGACACTTGCCGCCGGTGTTCAGAGGTGTACTTAAGTGACTCAGGCCTCCGTGAAATAAAGGAGGAAAAAATGCAGCGGCAGTGAGAATCGAACCCAAGTCAGATGATTAATAGGCGGACTCGCTGACCACTGAGCCACGACGCCTTCTTGGTACTGGGCACAAACATAGGCAATAGGAACAAAATCTGGTTCTTTCTAAGGATGGTTTCAAGTCTCCCTCTATTTCAAGCGGCTCAGACAAAGATTCCTTCTGCGCCGGAGCTGCATGGAGAAAGTCTTGAGCATGCACTGCACAGGCAGCCCGCCGTTTGGCTCCAACCAAGGCAACGACTTTTCAGGCCCGACTGGGAGATGGGCTCCAGACCAGCCCAGCAGGTATTGACCAGCCCGGTGGCTCCAGGCTGGTCCGTAGGTATTTGGATGCCGCGGTTTTCGGAAACCCGTTGGGTATGGCGGGAAGTCGGCGGGAAGCAACCGGCGCAGTACCGCTAACAAGGTGAGCCTGCCCGGCCTTCCGCTCTCCGGCCCGACTTTTCAAATCCAGCCGGGTACAAGCGGGTCGGAATCCACTTGAGTCTGCGTCGGGTTCGGTGACGCAAACACCCTAAAGTTGCATAACTGAAGTAAAAAATAATACGTAACCGGGTTACCCCTACCCCCTTGAGTCCTTGCGTAGCGTTTTTAGAGACCCCCCTTTTAGGGTATGTGGTATGTGCACGATCCCTTAAGTCACGTAGCTGAGTGAAGAAATCTTACAAGCCATTTTTTGCAGTGTTCATTGAAGGACTTCAATATTCTGTACAGGCATTAAAAAATAGGGGATCCCAAAAGTCGACCGAAAATGTGCATTGATTTCAGATAATAGAAAACCTCGTTTTACTTACGTTTTTATCACAGACGCGCAGCATAAAATATCTTCCCTTAAAATAGATTTTGGTAATCCTAGGCCTGGAGAGCAAAGAAAAAATAAGCGTAAGTTTCGCTTAAAATTTGTTATGAAATGAACACCGACAGCATCGTACTTACCAATAATAATTGCCAACTTTATTTTTGTTGCGTAGGACAACGATGCCGCTAGGAGTGAGACCAAGAAAATATTCCACGTTGTCCTCACCCTGCAAATTCAAACCAAATCTCATTAGAGCTTACCTCAGCGAAACTTAAGCCAACAACCAACTTCGAAGCACGAACCCTATGCGACTGTTTTGAGGTTAACACATTTATGAAACTTGGCCACCTCCCCAAATTTACGGCAGAGAAACAAAAATAATCATGTGCCAATTGCCGCAAGAATGATTTAAATCAGAGCACGCTGGTAACTTCTCCTAGAAACGCAATATGATAAAAAAGTAAACAGTTGACTGAATTTTCGAATGAATCAAGCAGCACTTACCAAAACTGGATGTAGATCTACGCCGTACATGTCAAGCCATTTCACGCGATTTAAATACGCCATTTCGGCTTCTGCTGGTAACTGACCCCTGAGAAACAAATAAAAAGGAATACCGTTAACACTACGAAATCACGACACTAGCTCAAGTCAGTATACGGTGGGAATTTTGCCCTATGACAAGGAAATACTTTGACATGGAGTTCATTTTCTTAGGCGAGAGAACTTAGTTCGTGGGAGGTTGAGCCGGAGCTACTTGTGACTCTCGGATCGGAATCTCTTTCGCCTAATTCCAATTCGTCAATGGTCTATTTCTCTGACAACTTCACTCTGGTCTTGAGACTTCTGATCAGGGCATAGATGTGGCAGCGTTGGCTCCGAACCATGAAGCCGAAACCATTTCCCTGTCCTGCTACAGGTGGCTTGGTTTACAGGGAAGGCAACCACTTCCAGCCATGATTGGTTGACAGAGACAGAGGAATGGGGCACGGATAGCCTATAAACGAGCAACCCCAGCGTTCACCTCAGATGGGGAGCAGAGAAAACCAAGGTAGCCGAGACTAAGGATTGAACTTCGAGCCTCCTGAATGAGCTAGCTGGGTCACCACACTATGGAAGTTCGGTTAAGTTGGGTTAGATTGACATAGGTTTAATTAGGTTAAATCATTACTTCCGGCTGCTGAATTGCTGGAGTAATTCCTTCAAGAACGTAATTTCGAGATCGCAAGATCTCACTTCAAACGTTTCATAATCACTTCAAAAGCGTCCTCTTAAAACAGATCAATAGCCATTGCCTGAAAAGGTAACCATGCACTCTTAATGCGTTTTAAAAAGAACTCTACATCAACTACAAAAAAAGGAAACATTAAGAGGAATAAACGCGAAGTTAGGCGGGGAGTAATCTAAATAATACGTGTCTACACTGAGATTTTAACAGAGTATAGGCCTACGCGGTGGGATATAGCGGGGCTCAACAAATACAACTAATTGAATTTCGACCCGAAGTATTTACGATCAATTGACCGGCAAAGCAAGCACGTGGAAAAAGGGGAAAAAATCTGAGCCCGGAAATAAATCTATCGACTGAATTGCACACAACACACGGCGGCCAGGTTCAGGTCAACACAGGGCAGTCGGCTAAATTGAATAGTGGTGATTACTTTGGATGTGGGCCCCTTCGTCTCATTTGCGGATCCCACGTTGTGGGCCGTGCTTTGTGGGTCCCACTCTGTGAGTCACGAAGGTGGTTAACCGCTACTTTACAAACTTACACAAGGCTTTTGTGGAGTTCGGCTATCCGAGTTTCTAGTTCGGCTGTTTGGTTCGACACAAAACGGAATTCCGACACGTAGCCGGCCGAGTGCCGGCGAGGGTCGTAGTCGCCAAGCTCGGCTGGAACAAAAAGACCTCGTTAATTCGCACGATAAACAATTCCGCCATCAAATAATGCACTTCCATCCGCGAGCTAGGAATGAACCTTAATTACACGATGGATTTTCTAAGTTAGTTTCAACGGCAAACGTTGGTACTTACATTGGACCACATAGGCTCCTAGCTCAGCGGCTAAATCGAAAGGAACTGGTAGGCGGCCTTGGAGAATATCTTGTTTAACTTGCAGATAAAATTGGTACCTGGAAACACAGACATGAGTTGAGAAGAGCTCCCACATAACTGAGGATCGGCAACCGCTTGACAGCTACGTGAGGCGTGTTGCCTATAAAGCTCTGGTAAGGGGCCCCGGGCACTCGATGCGAACTTTTACAAAGGGGGCCAACACAAACCAATTTCCAGGCAGCTAGCCCGCCCCGCAAAAACTCATTGTGTAATTTTAATTTTGGCGCCAAAATACAGATCACTAGCGGTTGTGGGGGGAGTATATGTCCGCTGTCAACTCCGGTTTTTGAGAAACCAGGAAGACTGGTCTTGGAAGAAACACTTTCAGCTTGATTTGCGGCTGAACTCACCGAGTTATCTCCTCTAGAAGTTTGCATGGGTCGGCGGCGTAGAATTTTACTCCGAAATACAGAGTGCATGACAATGTACCTGCTGACAAATTAAACCACTTAAGTGAAAAAACAAAAACAAAAAACAACAACATAAAATAAGATGAAAATAGACATGAGCTCACCATTCAACGCCCTGGCAACTTTCTTGGTGGGGTCCAGCCAATGCTGTCAACAAAAACGAAATATTTTAGTTCCCGGAAAAACTTGGAGATAGGCCTATAAATTAAAGGGAGTGCCTATTGACCCGACTGCCCCATTCAAAATGTAATAGGTTGGGTTCCGTGCGTTGAAGTCTCCCTATATTAATGCATGTCGGGTCAATAGGAACACCCTAGATAAAAACAGAGTGGGAGCTTACCGGTTGATTGGCTGTGTCCAAGTATCTGAGACCGAAATACGCCGTTTCCAGGAGATTTAAATGCCGAAAAACCGTGTCCAACACTTCTCGTCCTGGACTGTTTTCCTGTGAACACACGAAAAAATAAATGCTAAACTGTACTCCTGCTTTGTCGTTTCTATCAAAGATACATTTAAAAATGTCTAATCCACTGTCAAGTAACCTTTTGCAGTTTCAGTGTACTTCGCATGCATGGGAACCGAGAGTGCATTCTCAGCAGCTGAGTTTAGCGAACGGAAATAGTGTCCAACTCTACGAGTTTCTGGGGCGGTGAAGTCGAGAATACGGTCGGCATTGCTGCACTTGTCCTTTTCCCACCAATGCTCACATGCGACGACCAATGTAATCCTCTCTTTCTTACAGCTGCCACTCGGCGGAGACTATGAAACGAACGGAGCGAACGACTGGAGAAAAGCTTCGTACATCAACCGAATATTCAACCATAAAAATGGTTACCGAATAAAAACCGTGATTGCTAGCGAAGCAATACTTCTCTCAGTGCACCTAAAAACAGTCGCTGATTTGAATTTTGACAGGCTATAGATATTCTACTAAAAAGAATATGGATTCCAAAGAAAAGAAAAAAAAATGTTGAATCTACGATGTATTTTACTGATGAGAGGATTTCTAAACTAGAGCTCATTCCATACTGGTCGAACTACTGATGAATTTCTTTTCGCAAAGTTTTAGTGATTACGTACTTGGTAGATCTGTTAAGAGTGACCTTGGTGTTTGAGGTTAAGGCAGAACCCTGAAACTCTTTCAAGGATCTCATAAACCAATCATTTCGCTCCATAATTTGGATGAAAGGAAAGTGCTTGTACACACAAAAAATCGCATTAGAAACCTCGCTTTACAAGCTTCTTATAGAACCAGAAGTTCAAGATATGGTAAGTAGTCGGGAAGGGAGTCTGACAAGGTGAGTTACGACAAACTCAACGTTTTATCAATGGAAAATTTAGCGAGATACATCCAAACCACGTCTCTGACTTCAAAACGTCTATTCTACCGTGCATATAACATTTTTCCGCACTTTACTTCCTAGAAAGTTTAGACCATTTCCCAGTTGAGTGTTTTCGACCCAGTCGATATAACTTAACGACGGAAATCGACTCATTGAAAAAGCTAGACTCCCGCTTGCTTAGCTTAAAGAGAAGGAAAAAACAACAAAAAAACTCCTTTGAAACACTGAATAACTATACCTTAACCCATTACTGCCCAGCGATGCCGTTCGGCAACAGAAAAATTTATAGGATCTTTTTAGTTCAGTGTTTTCACAGTTTAAAAAATATCACCCCTCTAGAAACCTGAAATTTAATAATTTAGGCATTTTTCAAAGCTTAAAATTGCGTAATGTGATGGAAAAAATCCTTGGAATTTATCTTAAGCTAAATTTCACTCCAAATACTTTGGGCTGTTATGGGTTGATCTCGAATCAATGAAAATCTACTTAATTCTTAGTAGATATCCACTAATTTTCAGTCGAAACCCGAAGTGAATCCGTGGTTCGATTTTGACTGAGAATCAGTGGAGTTCCACAGATTCGTCGTTAGAAAGGCGTTATTATTTGTAGAAACAAAAAAAAAACACAAATAAATACTATCTAAGCAGTCCCTAGCGCACGATTAACAAGGGACAGCAAACAAAGCGTTAACTAGTTGAAAACATTGCGCGAAATTTAATAACTAGCTAAAAGACAGTGTAGACTGGCGATCAATTTGCCGATAAGAACGAGTGGGCGCTCGCTCAGGTCTAACGCACGCGGCCGTTTATAATGTTTAGTCAGCTAAAACGGAAACGTTTTCAATTATTCAGGAGGGCACTCGCACTGCGCCTTAATAATAAATCGATTTAAGAGATCTAAAGCTCGGATTTCTTTCGACTGAAGAAGGAAATTTCGATTTCCCGCCGTCAAGGCAAAGAAGAAAAACGTCGGAGAGGCCAACGCAATCAGCAGGAAGGCACCAGCTAATTAGTGATTCTCATAGTGGCTTTGATGCCAGCAAGCTCACAAGCGTTCCCACAGACAAACTGCGTTAAGCTCACATGCTCAAGTCACAGACGCACTCGCTCAGTGGAATGTCTTTTATGCCGAAACGCAGGTCTTTCATGCCGACGAACAACGTAAGCGCTTTGCCAAATCTCGCTTGTTTATGACGTTCACATACAACACTCGTGAAAAATTTTACCAACGTCGGACACACAGCCAAATTTAGGAATGACGTTAATCGATTTGTTTCTAGAAAACGCTCAAGACATTTTACGTTGAAAGGGTTAAAAAATATGGCTCGAATCATTAGAATAAATATACTTTGAAAGTGACTTTTTGAATTTAGTAAACAAAAGATAATGCAATAAAGATTGTCTTAAGAGCCTTCCCAGCCACGGCTCTTTCAAGCTTCAGTTTTCATTAAATATTGCGCATGCTTTTTTTATTACGTACCTTCCTGAACACAAAGTTGTGTGCATAAATGTAAAAGCACCATTTATCCCGAGCGAATCGAAATTAGACCAGCCTGTATTTTCACAGCTTAGACGCAAAAATAATATTTACTCGGCGCAATATAATTCCCCCATCGCGGCTTTTATCTGCGTCGCACCTCGATATATTATAGCCCCTAAAAGTTTCACAGTATAGGTATATCACCTTGCGGAGCCGCCCATAAAAATTCTTTACGCACCTGTTTTCAACGCATTATGTGATTGCAGCATCAACGCCAAGGCTTAAGCACTAAAATATTAAAAGGGAACCGTAGTTTGGGGAAAACCTCAGCTTTTACTGCTCTGGATAGCTGGACCTTGCGATAAGGGTATCCAGCTCCCCCAAAAGCCTTCCGAGTGAAGTTAACTCTAAATTCGATTTGAGAGTAGTGATTTTTTTTCAATTAAAGAGGATAGCGCGAGCGGAGTTTGAAACTCAAATTCGGATGTACCTCAGAGCCCCTGACAACGAAAGTATAGGCAACCACCTGGACACGGGTGTGTAGGGGTTGCCTATGCTTCCGTTGTCAGGGGCTCTGGGCATTGATGACAGCTTGATATGGCAAAGTTTCATGTTGCGTTTTGTACGTTACACGTGTTGTTTAGACAACACGTTCGTTAAGAGTGTAGAATCAACGAACCATCCGTCGGGTCGGGGTAGATGTTGGTTTAGGGCTTGGTTGGCGGCCTCGTGTCTCGCTCCGATGAGGAACAATACCAAGTTGGGTTAAGTAACACCCTGGGCTTCGCTGCGGACGGCTTTGTGACCAAAGGAAATCCTTAAGCGGTTGACAATGCGGCCACGAAACGAGTGTAAATAGAAATATTTTCATTAATAAAACAACGCTGTCGCGAAATCTTGATTAAAAGATGTCCGAAGGTAAAACCCCTTAGGAAGCAGCCACGAATAAACAGGCCGAAAACCTTTTAGCGAAATTGCGCTCTTCAGCGTATTGAGTTAAGGAGGCAACTGCTTTTTTGTTTGTTTTCAAGATAAAGTGAATGCAGCCCTCAAAACGCTTAAGCGATCGCCGGGCTGCACTGACTTTTTCGCGGGCCTGCCTTTCGATTCCAACTCGGTAAAGTTCGGCCGTTTACATACAAACCGATCGAAATCGTTTCAGCGACGGCGTATTAAGTTGAATTGCCGATTTCAGGGCACATTTGTATGGCTGTTCCTTTTAACTTTTCAAACAATGTCCAATGAAACCATTTGAATTCGTCTGTTTGAAACTAGGATTCTTTCCGTGTGAGCTGTGCATAGATGCGTTGCGAGTAATTGTAGGCTCGTCAAAACAAGGGTTGTATTAGTTGAAGCTGAATCAGGCTATGCTGGGTTAAAGTTTGGTAGAGTTAGTGGGTAGCTGTCACAAGCGCCAAAAACCACACGCGCCAACGCCGCAAGCGCCAATCCGTAACCGCCAAACGAGAAAAGTCGCAAACGCTAAAGGTCTTAGCCGCAATACTAACCTTACCTAACCTAGCCTAACTTAGCCTAACTCAGCCTAACTTAACCTAACTTAACCTAACTTAACCTATACGAACTTTGGCGTTTGCGACTTTTCTCGTTTGGCGGTTACGAATTGGCGCTTGTGGCGTTGGCGCTTGTGGTTTTTGGCGCTATCGAATGCCCCCCGAGTTAGCTTGGTCAAATCACCAGGTAAAGTTATCTCAAGTTAGCTTTGGTCAAGTTTGCTTACGCCAAAGTTCCCTTAGGTGCGTCGGTCAATAGTTAAGGTCAAGTTTGCTTGGGTCAAGTTCGTTTAGATCATTTTAGCTCACGTGAATCACAAAAAAAAATGTCAGGTTAAGTGCTAGTTGCTCATTTGCGAGAGCATTTCCATTTTTTCTATTTTTTTTTTTTTTACGTTGACGCTCATTCTTTTTCGTACAAGCGGACGTCGACCATTCCACTCGGACAACGCAAAACTGCCCTATTTAATGTTCGCCACAAAGAGGCTGTTGAGTCGACCATTAGCGCCCAGCACTTCGCGCTCGCCGCTTCCAAACACAAAGAATTATGTCTACTGCATGTTAATTCTTCTTCCCGAGCAAGGCCAACCGCCCGCCCGCCCGATTTCCATAAAAAGCCAACCATATTCTTCTAGGCCCGTTTCATAAATAGCAAACAAAGCCCAGATGGGCTGACCGCGGGGGATCAGCCCAGCCGAGCCGCCATACATTTCCTTCGGCGAGAGGGAACGGGGGACCCTCTGTCCAGGAGGTGTCCTAACCCTTTGGGAAGCCGGCCCACTCTTTTCAAGTTGTCGCATTTAATTAAAAAGGCCTCCAGACTCTTCGAGGGAAAGAAATATTTCCGGGCCGTCTGCGAGGCGTATGTGACGCGTCCGGGCCTTTTAAGCCCTCCAAAGAGGCGACTAGCGCCCGCAGAAAGTTCCAAAGTGCCTTCTTTGGCCGTTAGTTATTGACTCGACTAGCCATTGAATTACATTAAACGATTTTCGCTCAGATGCACAAACAAGGAGGTCCTCGAAAAGGGTACAAATCGACGTTATTTCGAACGAATATTTCTCGAAAAGATGAGGATGATCTACGAGGGAAATTTTCGGAGAATATTAATTAATTAAAGCAATACACCTTGACTATAAAAGATGGGAGACCAAAAAATAAAATAAAAATATTTTTTTTAAAAGTAAAACCTCGATGTCAAACCAAGGATGTGAAATTCAAAGGCAAAACGTTAAAGATAGCTGCGTCCTCCCCCCAAATAAAAATAAAAATGCATTTTCGAGAAATCGTTACATAAATCCAGATTTTAAGCCAAAATAAAATACGCCTTTCCCGGGAAAAAAATCAAACAATTCCACGGAAAGAGTGGAGTCAAAAATCATAAAAATATTAAAAACGGCGATTCCGCAGGTGAGAAAAATCAATTTTTCAAAATTTAAAGCCAAAATTTTACGACTTCAATTTTTTTTTTCAAATATTTCGTGGGTAGCCTAAATCATGGTTTTGGCGAGGAGGACCAACAACGGTCACAGCGAGCAAACATCAATCACCATATAGGCAACCTGTTGCCGGCGGGCGCGGTGCGGTACGGCACGGCACAGCGCTTCGTGGAAACCAGGCCGTTTCGAACTCGTGGTCCCCCATTTCCCGCCCTTCACCCCGGGAAGATTTCGCCGCGGGAAGATTTAACTCCGGGCACAAGTCGTGTTTCACCCGTGAGGCGACCTCTCTCCATCTCCGCGGGCGTAGCAGCGCTCCTCGCCTCGGCATTCTCGCCTCGCCTCAGCGTTCCCCAAGGGTGCAGGAGCAGGCCCGGCTCTTATATCAATCTTGTAACTTCCCGAGAGCAACACTCCTGCCCCCTCCCCACCCTGTCGACGTGTTACCTCAATGAACGAGACAAGGAACACGTAAACATGAGCAAGCCACTTCCGCGGATCTGTTAAAACTCCTGCGCTATCCCCTTAAAAGGCATTGATACATAAATATATACACTGTAATTTTTTAGGGTAGCATTTTCAACCTTTTAGTTTAAATTTGGTGCCACCCTCCGTCGTCAAGCCGAGCGGAGCGAGGCACAAGCCACGTAACCTAACCTAACTTAACGAGGGTTACCCAACTAAACGGTCGCCAAGCCTGATGCCGCTTACTTCTCGGCGCCCGCTCAGGGGCGCCGAGAAGTAAGCGGCATCAGGCTTGGCGACAGCCGAGCGGAGCGATAGCGGAGC
>Ga0058701_10006152_pt1 | contig 10081 bp, 8 predicted proteins | sample AgamicOrMae_FD_97039 | JGI IMG/M metagenome (GOLD analysis project Ga0058701, IMG submission 97039) | Agave microbial communities from Guanajuato, Mexico - Or.Ma.e | ecosystem: Host-associated > Plants > Phyllosphere > Phylloplane/Leaf | place: Guanajuato, Mexico | collected 2012-06-04 | reverse complement strand
TCGCCAAGCCTGGTGTGGCTTACTGACGCAGTCAGCCATGGAGAAGTAAGTGAATTCTGGCTTGGCGACCACTCGAGGTCCACCAATTGCAGGATAATGTGGTTACGTTCGATGTGAGGTGGAACTCGAGAATGGGAAATTCCACCTCTTAATTCCACAGTGTGTGGCCGATTCTTGCCTAATTAATGATACGAATTACGTTGATTAAACATCTTTGTTAACATCGCTGATTTGCTGAGGCTTGTATTGAAAAGGTTTTCGCCCACACTGCGTTTTTTTTTTGCCGATTCCGTCTCGCCCCACATTTGTTATTTGTAACAAATTTTTGTTTTGCTCGTCACTTACTTGTTAGCTCTCTGATCGTAACTTACGACGAAGAATAATTTAATTCTGTTTATTAACCTCAGTCCGTTGCACCTCTTGCATTATAAGTTTTCGTCTATGACAAATAATTCAGTTTAGGATGCGTCGCTCTTCACTGGGACATTCCTGGCGAGGTCGCGTCGCTGCTCTTCGGTCACCGCCTTGTCATTTTCCCCCACTGACAACGTGCGCCTAACCTAGTTCGTCTTCCGCGTGACCCGACGCAAAAATTACTTACAGTCTTGTTTGTCTTTTGATTTTGCAGAACAAGGTGGTCGGTCGGAGAACGGCGTTATGGCTGCGTTCTCGGATACAGCACCAATTTTTCGGGCTGGGCTGCTGGGTGCAAAGAAACGCGGGGAAGGTGCTGTTCGTGGCCATCCTAGTTTTATCATGTTTCTGTGTCGGCCTCAAGTCGGCAACAATGCATACACGAGTGGATCAACTGTGGGTTCAAGGTAAGAAAACAAACCTCTCTAATGTTTTAGGGTAAACCTTACTTTCTTGGTACTTATCACTGATCAAAAGTACCCAGATTCCGCAGTCCTATACCTTTGTTTTGAATATAAGTAAAAACGATACTCCTGTCGTTAGGAGTTCTTATTGCCTGTTTGCGGTTTGAAAGTAAAACGGAGTTAGTGCGGTTTTTTATCATTTTTCAAAATAGACCTAGGTTCAGCCACATCAATGGAAAGCTCTTTCCGAGACCTTTTGAATGACATGGCTGAACATAGGTCTAAATTGAAAAATAATCAAAATACGCACTACTCCCTTATATTTCAAGATAGACGTGTGTTCAGCCACATCAATCGAAAGCTCTCGCCGAGACCTTTTAAATGATATGGCGGAACATAGGTCTATCTTGAAAAATATTCAAAATACGCACTACTCCTTAAATTTTCAAGATGGACTTGTGTTCAGCCACATCAATCGAAAGCTCTCGTCGAGACCTTTTGAATGATATGGTTGAACATAGGTCTGTCTTGATAAATAATCAAAATACTTGCTACCCCCGTATCGCGTTCCCACCCAAAACAGATATTGAACTCGCTAAATCAGTCTTTTCTTGCCGACTGGTGTGATACGGTGGTTATGGTTTTTTAGGCGAAACTAAGAAGAGGGCTCGGCGACAGCTTGTAGTCGATATGGCTATTGATATATGTAGATTTATATTAATAAACAACAATGATATGTCTTGTGATCGTTTTACATGCATATCGACAGTTACAGCTGTATCCAATTAGGATGAAATTCTATCCTTACAAATGATTTGATTTCTTTTCTCGTTAGTCTTAAGACGTTCTCAGCACTAAAGAAAAAGTGGATTCTGCAATTAATTTGGTTTAACGTCTTAATCGCCGTGAAAAACTTTAAAATATTGTAATTTGTGTTCGAAATTCTCGAAAGAAGAGGATGTATATGAAAGGGAGTCGTTCCTAATGAATGGAACTGGTTTAGCAGGCTCATATGTGGAAGGGTAATTATCATTGGCGGTATGAATATTCAGTAGTCGTTAGCTTTCCGAAATGTGGGGATTCGGTCGTGTGTGGTCGTGGCCGTCGGAAGACGAGGGGAGGGGAGGGCGGTCCGAAGATAGCCGAAGCCGAGCTGCTCCGCAAGGTGCCGCCAACTTTCCAGCGGATCTGGAATAGGTTTCAAACTATTTGGATTGACCAGCATAATTACATGGGAGAAGACAGTTGGCTGAACGACGTTTCCGTTCGTGCAAGTCCTCCGCTTCGACTGTCCACAAGGATATAAGGCCTTATTCGCACGCATCGGCAGTTTAATGCTTGACCTAACTTAAAATCCGGTTCATCACGGGAATTCTCGACTATAAATGATATCGGGGGTAGCTGTCATAAGCGCCAAAACCACAAGCGCCAACGCCGCAAGCGCCAATCCGTAACCACCAAACGAGAAAAGTCGCAAACGCCAAAGGTCTTAACCGCAATACTAACCTAACTTAACCTAACTTAGCCTAACCTAACTTAACCTAACTTGCCCTAACCTAGCCTATACGAACTTTGGCGTTTGCGACTTTTCTCGTTTGGCGGTTACGGACTGGCGCTTGTGGTTTTTGGCGCTATCGAATGCCGCCCTGATATGATATCGGTACCTTGTTACGGTATTTCGGGCGTTGTTCACTCGCGTTTCTTACGCGTTGAAACCTGCAAACCCACTCTTTGGTTTATGTTGCGTACAAATCTCCAAACCTCCGTATTCATAGTTGTGCATCCGAATCCTCTTGTTCTGGGTATCCGCACAATGATCTTCAAACCTCCCTTTTGGTCGTGCGTTGAAATCTCTAGACCTCGGTTTTAGTGTTGCCCAACCTCTGCTTTGTTTTATCGTTCTTGCGTTGCATCATCGAACCTCCGATCTGGTTTTGTATCCAGACCGCAATAACTCCATTTTGGTCGTGCGTTTAAATCCCCACACCTCCGTTTCTATGGTAATTTGCATCGTCGAGCCTTCGCTTTGGTGTATCGACCTTGCGTTTAAATCTCGTACTGCATGCGTAAATCGCCAAACCTCCAGTCGATATCTCCTTCCATCCTATTTTGTCTTGCGTTGAAATCTCCTTTCGGCGTTAAACTTGCCTAGAGCGACCGTCATAACCATTGTCACACGTTTTCGCGCCTAAAAGTCACAATGAAGCATTTCGCTCTTTATTAGCACGGAGTAAATCGGGGAGCGAATGTTCTATCCGAAACTAGATGTCCTGCAGGACTCCGCTTTTGAAACAAATGTAGTATTTGAAGTAAATTTTTCAACGGGTATCTGCCGATCGATTTGATTTTCCTAATCCGTTGTTTCTTGCATTTTTCCTTTATCCGCCTCTCTGCTCCAATTGTGTTATAAATAATCATTTGAAAAACCACTTCTTTAACTGCTTTATTTTCAAAACCTCATTCTGGTAGGGTTTTTATTTTTGGATATCATTCGCTCCCAGCTTTGCTCTTTAAACAGCGAAATGGCCCATTAATTTTATTAATTTAGTTGTTAAGATCAAGGTTTTTATTTTAGTTGTGTTCTTTCGTGATATCGACAAACTCGGCTATCCTCTTGCGTGCACAGGGAGTTGGCGCCGTATAACGTCGTCCTTGTTTCGTCAACGGCGTTTGCAGGCTCTGGCTCTGAGGCTTCCCCAGCTGAGTCGAGGGGCGTTCAGGATATGCGGGTACATTCTCTATCCCCCATGTCGAGACATATGGGTCGCGACAAGCGTATCAATCACTCATATGGGTACCAACTCCAGCACTGAATAGTTGAATGTCAATACCGATAGATATCAATCATGGAATCGGGTGTTTGTTGACTATCACCCTTACTTTATGTTTCTTTATCTTAATGATTCCTCTAGTTTTTTTCTTATTTTTATAACGTAAGCGCGTAATTTGAATCATGAACTAGAAGCGTCAGCCATGAAGTCATGGTAGATATGAAACCTTATAAAAAAGTTTTCAGGTCGAGGCATTTTTTTTTCAGTTTCGCCTTTAAAGTAAGCGCGATTGTTTTTGCTTTCTATTTACAAGAACCTTGAGATAATTTTTCTTTAGTCCTTACAGTAAACACGAAACACGTCTGTTTTAGGGAATTCTTACTCAAGTGTATCTGTGACTTTTCGCTCAACGCAGAAATCTTGAGTTAACGTCGTCATTGTGAATGTGTCTTGAATGGGCATTAACCTAAACAGAGCCTAAAATAAACTTCGTTCTGGACCTGAAAACCCTTCATATCGTGCAAATAAGTCCTATGGGCATTAACCTAAACAGAGCCTAAAATAAACTTCGTTCTGGACCTGAAAACCCTTAATATCGTGCAAATAAGTCCTATGGACATTAACCTAAACAGAGCCTGAAATAAACTTCGCCCCGGACTTGAAAACCCTTAATATCGTGCAAATAAGTCCTATCGCGCAATCGACACGCATTATCTCGTGCAAATACAGGCTTCGTAACATGCTTATGGTGAGGACGAACATGAAAAGCAGTGACGAAATATTTGGCACTGTCCGCTCCGAACCGAAACCAGAAGACGTCTCGGAGCGCTTGATTGAGACATTATTCCGTTCCTGGAAAAGGGAGGGGAGGAGGAAGGGAGGTAAATGACACCGTACCTGATTGAGAGACGGTGAAAAGAGAGAGATGGAGAGAGGACATGATTTATTGCCATATTAAACAACATCGGTCTCCCCGGACGAGCCTTCGTTCTTTACCGCGGGTAAGAGACGAAGAAGAATCGTTGTAGGTACTTGGCATTTTGGTGCTTGTGGTATTGTTTTCGTTAACATTTTTTAATTAATTTTAGATGATTGCGGTGAAGCGAGCCTGGAGGACAGGTATTTTATAGCTTATTACGGACCCTTTTTTTAATAGAATAATTTTTTGATTGCTTCATAGGAGAAAAAAAAGGGATTTCACATCAAAAGTGCTTGCAACCATATATTGTAGCCGTAATTCTAAGTACGTGTGCACCCGGTAATCACAGCACCGCTTGGATTTGTTAGTATCTTGCTGTTATTTGTTGTCCCTAATTTTGTTGCCTTAACAAAACCAATTTTTTTTCCGTGGATCTTAAGTGCAAGAACTTCCAAAAATTTGTCGCAAGTTTCAGGAATTTTTTCATGAGTTTTGTGAAGGAGAAACGACGGTACTTCGCAGCACTATTGTGCTTGGAAATCCGCGTCTAATTTTGTACAGTGTTGTCATATGTGGTGAGGAACTTCAGCCTTTAAGAACTTCCGATTCAAGTGAACTTTCATGCAGATAAACCTTTGATAGTATACTCGAAACTTAATCGTGGTATAGGCAACCGCAACGCTCCGATGTCTAGGTGGTTGCATGGTGGGGGGACGTTTTTTCTGCCTATGATAGTTAATAATGCCACCTCGATTCTGAATCTTTTTTTTCTCGTTCACGTGGCGGTGCGCGCCCCTCTTTTTTTAGGCATAGTCGTTTTTTTATTTTAAAAAAATAATTTTCATCCTTTTTCCAACACGGCCCATTCCTATCGTCCTTATCTTGTCGCGAATAAATTTAAAAAGAGACCACATGTTCATAGGTTAGATCATAAAACCAGGAGAGTAGTACTCTCCTGATAAAACAAAGCATAAAGTTTTTCTTGGGTGGGGGGAAGAAGAAAATGGATTCCTATCCTAATAATCTAATTTTATACGTAAGGTTGATACCGTTGAAACGTTGGACCTCGATTCGGTACGCTGTTGAATTTCCGTGATAGCAGTATCTTTGTCGCGCAGCCGGCCTTCTGACCTCTTTCCTCCCCCATCTCTCTCTCTCTCCTTCACGAACGAGATGCCTCTTTCCGGATACCCGCCACTTTCTCTGTCTTTGTCGCACACACGTGGCAGCTGGCACCTACGTTGCCAAGGTCTCTCTCGCTCTTTTTTTATCAAACGACTTCTTTTGATATCGAGGAAGCATCTGGGTGTTTGTTTTGCTACCGTGGATACACGCTCAAGTCGTCGAATCTTGATACAATGCCTTTGCCATCCCGTATATTTCTCTTTCGCCGGTAACCTACTTATTTTCGTTTCCTGTATACTCTCAGTTTTAGCTTGTAGGTTACATTTTCTAGCATTCGCGTTCTTTTGTTATTCTACCTCTCGTTACGTGATAGTATTAGCAGTAACCGCGGAGTTTGTGTACCTTCTGCCTTGCTGTCGATCCACTCAAACTGGTGACAAAAGATATAGAACAAATGGGGTAGAAAACGCAGCATTTTAAGTTATTAGAATACTCCGAAATTCGGTCTACCGTAAATGCGCTTTTTGTTTACAAGAAAAACATTTAGCGATTAAAAAAAAATGGAATTTTGAGATCGTTGACACGGGGAGGTAGGCAACCGCTGCGCATGCGTGCAAAAGTGGTTGCAGACCCTACCATGTCCACAGTTCAATATCAGCAAACCAAAGAAGTCGTTGCTGAAACTGTGAAGTATTGCAAGTCAATTCTTCAGCATTTTTTTTAATGACACATTTTGTATTACCCACTTCAAGATGCTGGTAGAAAAATAGATTATTTTGAACTCAGAAAATCCTTGGAATGATAGCGAAAATTAACTTCAGCTTTTCACTTAGAATAGGCGAACATGAAAAATTTCTTCCTTTGGACAAATTTTCACAGAGGGTCGAGGACAACCCGCTGATAAGTATTATATGCAAATAGTTTTGTAATAACCTGCTATTGCTAATAACTGTTGCCCTTTTCTTATGTCTCAACATAATGTGTCCGAAAAATCATCATTTAAAATGCAGACTTTAATTTACGTTTATCTTCATTATTCGCATGGATGGAGAAAGTTCGCCTCAACAAAACCTTTGTTAATATCGCCTCAGAATAATTGTTTTAGTGACCATATCCATTACAACCATATGAATTAACACTACAACTGAGACTCACCTTAACAAGTGAAATTGTCGCCACAATTTTGGTCAACTGCACTCTAAATCAGTGAGAGTCGCTGATATTTAGTGAAAATCCCCTAAATTTCGGTTAACCCGCTACCGCCCCGCGATGCCGTTCGGAAAAAAACAAACAAAAAAATAGAGGATCTTTTTTGTTCAGTATTGTCACAATTTAAAAAATATCATTCCTCTAGAAACCTGAAATGTAATAATTTCGGCATTTTTCTAAGCTTAAACTTTCGCACTTTAATGGAAAAAAATCCTTCCGATTTCTCTTAAGCTAAATTTCACTCCAAATACTTTGGGCTGTTATGGGTTAATAAGGCACCACTGAAAAAAAATGGTGCTATATTGACTGAAATTCAGTGAATTTTGGCCAGCCGTGAATTTTCACTGAATATCAGAGTCTCCCACTGACTCTAGTGTGTGAGATTACAAAATGTTTGTTTGGGTAACAAATTTATTTTGTCCGTGCGGTCGGGTAAAGCAAGAGCTCACGCACCCGTTCCATTCGCCGCCCGTTATCTCTCGCACAGGCAACCTCTTGCAGGCACTTTTGAAACACCTTTCGCCAATCCATTGACACCTCCATCACCTGTGACCGCTCTGGCACCTGTAGGATGTCGCCGTGCCGAAGCCGGGAGTTCGATTCACCACCTGTCCCCTTCCCTTGCGCGGTTTCGGAACGCCTCGCCGCGTCCCGCCGCGTCCCGCCGCTCCGGCCGGCTAGCGTCATCTTTTGTGCGACGGGCGTTGCAGCGATCTTCGTCTCACTACTTGCGCCCACAAAGAAAGTGATTTGCTCCCCTCCCCCCCCTCTTCCCGTCCAGTATTCTTCTACGCTTCACGCGTCAATGAGCAGTGCCTTTGTCGGCATCCGATTCCCCCCCCCCACCAGCCTCCGCCCCTTGAGATGTCTTCATCACCGATTTCGTATCCCGGAGCTGAGCAGGGACTTGGCCGAACTGGATCGATATGAAGATCCTAGCTTAAGTTAACCTAGTGATAGTTGTGCGCACACCTATTTTTTTATTTTTATTATTTTATTTTTTTTGTTTTCAAAGGTGGTAGTTTTGATATGATGGATGAAAAGATGATCTGAAATTTGTTATATCCTTTTTTTAAAGAAAAAAAATAATTATTTAAATTGTTCCAAGGCTATTTTGGCGAATATTCTTAAAGATATGCCTAGGTTTTATTGGCTCCAATTCTGATGGTCATCTTTACCGTGAAAAATTCTGAGGTTAAATACAGAGAGCATTCTAAAAATTATATTTTTCTCTGAAATATCAAGTCTCAATCAACTCTAAAATGCACTGAAAACGTACCTTAAACCAGACACTGGCTTACACGGAAAAAAATGGTTTTGTTACAGCAACAAAATTAGGGACAGCAAATAAATTTTTTGTTGCTGCAACCAAAAATTTTGCTGCATCAACCAAACGTTTCGTTGATAGAACTATAAACATTTTATTGTTGTAACAAAATATTTTTGTTATCCCTATATTAACAAATGATTTTGTTGGTACAACCTTCAACAAAACCTTTTATACCGTGTATAACTAATCGTAAGGTGGCTTTATGCAAACCGAAACCAGTTTCACCCACGTAGCTCTAGTCTACCAGCACCGCCGAGTTCTTACCATTTTTCTGTTGACGAAATTTAGAGGAATGATTCGAAGTACAACAACTTGAGTCGCTGGGACCGAAGATACCAAACCTCTAAAGCCACTAAAGAGACTGTCGCAAAAGCCGCTCGATGACGAAAATAACGTTGAATTTCAGTCGAATGGGTCAAGTTGGGTGGCTGCATTGAATTCCGAGTCCTCTGGGCCGCTCATTTCTTAAAAGATTATCGCTTCAGTTTACAAACAGATTAATTAAGCATACTGGTATTCCTCAGTAGCAGGGTTAGAAAGACCTCATTGTTATTGTTAGGACCACCTTGGAAGAACAGCGAGACTGGCCTCTTGGGTGGTCCTATATCCCTCTCTCTCGCTCCGGCTCCGGCCGGACCGACCAGAGCGGGCTGGGCGCGGACCGAGCCGCGCCGGGCCGTTCTGGCTCTGGCTCGGCCCGTCGATATGCCGCAGGATTACTGCACTGTAAATTTGTAAGGAGGCATTTTCTACCTGCTGTTTCACCCAAGTTTGATCTCTCATTACGCCAGGATTAACGACTGTGTAGGTTACGTCGAGTTGACGTAGGTTAGGTCAACGAAGGATAGATCAACCAAAATTTGGTTCACCAATGTTCGTTTTTACCAATGTTAGGTTTACTGAGGGTAGGTTTATCACAGAAGCGTACGTACGGGGAGAGGATCAGGGGTACCAAGACCCCTCACTCCCTTAAGTTCACCTTTTTTAACTAAACCATTTTTAAGGGCCTTTTTTGAAAATATCCTATACATACACCCTTCCTCCTAAAGAAAAATCCGGTACGAAAGAGGAGAAATGACCAATAATTCTTGAAAGGATGTGGCTATTCGCCCACCAGCCCCATATAAAATGTATTAGGTTGTCAAGTCACCTCCCATTTAAAATGCATTACGTGCGTTCAAGTCTCCATGTATTTTCGCCGATGGGCGCATTGCCACGACCTTTTTGGAAACCCTAACATTTTCATGAAAGGGGTCAAGTTTACCAAGGTCAGGTTACCTCATTTAGGTTAACCAAGACTAGGTTACCTAAGGTTAAGTTTACCAAGGTAAGGTTTACCAAGGGTAATTGAACCAAAGTTTGGCTAACCAAGGTAAAGTTTACCAAAGGTAGGTTACCGAAGTTAGGTTAACCAAGATTAGGTTACCAAAGTTAAACGAGTTAGGTGCCCTGTGCGTCGCTTTACGCTCGTTCCACTCGCCGGCCGTCAAGGTCACTTAATTTTTTTATCGGCTACCATCGCAAGGAATCAGAATGGACGTCAGGCTTGGCCACCGTTCGATTAGGTTAAGCGTCACAAGGTTAATTACCATGGACTCAGCGATCGAAGATGGAGCACCGGAATTCGCACTCTAAAGTGCACGAGACCGTCTGGTCTTAAATCGCCGATGGGGGCCTTGTTGCAGTGCATTTGTCTAAGCAAAGTGTTTGTTTATTGCAGAGGGCGGGCGTTTAGAACGTGAGTTGCGCTACACCCACGGCGCCATTGGAGAGACGCACGGGTCCACTCACCAGCTGATGATCCAGACGCCCAGCAAGCCCGGATCGTCTCTGCTTCATCCCGGGGCGCTTCTGGAGCACCTCAACGTCGTCGCAGCCGCGACGCAAGTCTCGGTGCACCTCTTTGATA
>Ga0058701_10006151_pt1 | contig 10082 bp, 6 predicted proteins | sample AgamicOrMae_FD_97039 | JGI IMG/M metagenome (GOLD analysis project Ga0058701, IMG submission 97039) | Agave microbial communities from Guanajuato, Mexico - Or.Ma.e | ecosystem: Host-associated > Plants > Phyllosphere > Phylloplane/Leaf | place: Guanajuato, Mexico | collected 2012-06-04 | reverse complement strand
TATAAGGCATTTATATGTAACAGGCCAAATATTTTCCTATTTTACATGGTGTGCCATCTACATAGATTAAGGGGGAGAGCAACCTTTGCCCCCCCCCCTTTTTTTTCGTGATTACATTTAATCGAACATCAATCCGATTCACGGTATTTTATGCCGTAAAGAAACTAATCGTGGGTAATACACCGCGTGAATTTCGATTTAAAAAGTAAAAATAACATGATTTTTCATGACTGACAGTCCCGAATTAAAGGTAGTTTCTCTGTAATCATTGTTTACAAATTGCTTATACCAAGCTCAAGAACATCAATCGAATCGACTCTATCTTTGTAAAATAAGGGCTTTAAATTTTGATGAGGTCTAAACACCCTTTTCAAAATTTAGGCACCCTTTTCAAAATTTAGGGGAGGGGGCAATTTTTACCCTCCACCCCTCCCCACCGTTCCTACGCTACTGTGGCTCAGTGATGTTCTAAAGCCCGACCGCCACCGTTAGACTACGTCTCCACAGCAACTACGCTGAAGCGAGCACGTTACGTTAAAATGCACGGTGATTCATCGTAAACATTTAGTTACCGGTATACGTTGATACGGCGCGCTGATACGCTTACGCAGCTGCTTCCTTAAGCGAGGTAAATGCCCGACGTTATTATTTTAGCCTTATGGCTACGTGGATGCAACGTGATTCCCTATCCTCATAATTACGTTAGACTACTTATTGAATCCTTGTGAATACTGTGTGAGTATTCTCATGGGGTACTTGAAAGACACCAAATAGAAGTAACGCATGATAATAGAGTGTGTTGATGATCCTGAGGCAAACAAAAAAATTGTTTTAGGGAAAAAAAAATTCTGTTTTTTTCCCCTTTTTTTTCTCTCTCTCCTTTATATTTTTCCTCTTCTTGCCTACGGATTTCCCGTTCGCAGGATATGTTTTGTGGCATTCGTTGGATTGCGGCTCTCAGGAAGGCGACTTTGGCCTCAAAATTAACGATTTGATGTTGGAACCACCATTTTTTTCTACAAAATTAATGCAATTGTGGACTCAAAATTAAATGGGTTCATTATCCTTTAACCTTTAGTTTGTTTGTTTTGTTTTTTTTTACCTTCTCTTTCCACTGCGCGCTGACCTGTAACATTTGACTTGACGATTCGTCAGCAATATTCGCATCGAAAAGAAATATTGACAGCCTTTGTTGAGCTTGCCGACCTGCCGGCCGCGCCTTCCAGTTCAATTTAAGTAACCGTCAGTATTTTACTTTCGATGTGAGCACCGATATCAATTGTACCGGCACAACGAAGAAGGAAAAAAAAACAAAGACTGACGCCGGATTGTGTTTGTAGACTCTTTAGAGCGTCGAGAAAAAAAAAGAAAAAAAAAGAAGTTTAAGCGGAATGTCCGTCTAATTGTTTGTCTGCTGTCCGCGTCTCTCTGTGAGGGTGTCTTGTCTTACTTTATATGACGGTCAATAAGCGTAAAAATGTCACTCGATCACCACCCAATTTCAGGGACTCATCTTCATCTTTTGCGAGGACATAGTCTGTTGACATGAGAGCCGATTGGGGCTCTCTCATTCCCCACCCCTTTGGGAAGGGTTTACCTCTCACCTGTTGAGAAGTGCTAAATCGTTCGTTCTCATCAATGGATGGAGCTATCGAAAAGTGAAATAAGCAAAATAGACAGGAAATTTTATGTAACTTTGCGTCTAACAATGTTTTGGATGTCACGAATGCTTTACAGCTAGATGAAACAATAATGAAAAAAAAATGGAAATGTGCCCAAAAGTCTGCGTTCTCATCAAGGTGGATAAATACTATACCTTGGTTCTCAAGAACGCATCAAGATGTTGAACAAGACTTTGCATCGAAAAAAAAATATTTAATTTGACAGATTGGGGGGAAATGCATAACTTTGTTTTTAAAGAGATGATTCTCATACCTCGATCGGTTTTCAACCGTGGCGTTGACGCTACCCCACAAGTTTGGTACGGTGAAAATAACACTTACGTTAGTAGCCAGGATAAAAAAGGAAAAAAGCTGAAAAAGGCACCGAAAAAAAGGGATAATCATAAATTTTAAGTCTATGTACTTACAAAGACAATCCAAAGTTATGAGCTATTTTTTTAGAACAGTGGATTCCTGTGCGCCTCACATCCGAGGCAATCTAAATAAAGTAAATAATAATAATAATAAAAGCTTTTGCGCCATCTATGAATCGCGGTTTAAATTAATCATTCGTCTCCGATTTACCTTCGGAGGTGTTGAACTTGCGTCACCAGGTCCGTTTTTTTATTATTTATTTTTTATTTTATTATTTGACGCCTATTATCGAATGGCAACCCACGGCCGCGAGGTTACGTCACACGTGAAAGACAAGATTCTCACTGGACAGGATGCCTCTGGCATTGTCGGCCACTTTGCGTCAATACTATGACGTCGTGATGAGCAGTACTTCATTTATGCATACTTATTTGATTTGTTCTTGTCCTCTATGTCTCCGTGACGGGCTTCATTAACTGGGCCCCTCCCGATCGCTTCGCTTCGCCTCTCATCGCATCATATGGCCGTGCCTCCCGCCGTTATCGCAGAGCGATAATATCGCTCGGCTCGGCCATCGGGCCTCCGGCCGGGCCATCGGACCTCCGGCCGGGTCGCGTCGCCGGACCACCCCATTTAAGCGTGACGTCAATGGACCGCTTGCGTCAGGACGCGCCATTTCCCGCACAAATCAAAGTATTGCTTGTTGCGATAGGGAGATTTTAGGAAGATCAGAAGTTGATGTAGCAAGCTTCGCGAGCAACGGTTAGTGTAACGATATGGGTGAGTACGAGAGGGCAGCAAAACCCTACGATTTTTTCCCTGAAGAATGTGTACAGTACTTAAACAACATGGCGTGTTTTTTTTCCGATGCAAGCCTATGTCTCTGTACCTATCCTGTTAGCTCCTTTGACATACCAAGGTGGTAACATAGTTATTTCCTGACGACTATACCCGAGAACGGATAAATAATATACTGGTACAATTTTTACTCATTCAAGATATCGTTATCGATTTAGGATAGCAACCACGAGTGTCGAGACTTTTATCCTCTGGAAAAAGGAAAGTCATAGGAAAGAGCGAGTTATTGCGTTACGTGGACTGTGCTTGAAATGGTGCTGTTTTAATGAAAAATATGTATTTTTCACAAGATAAGCAATCTAAAAGATTATTTTTTTAAAATATAACAGCATATCAAGGTACTTTTCAGGAATATATTACTTCATAAAAATTTATCTATTCGAACTTAAATCAATGAAAATATTTTAAAGTAATGAAAGAAAATTGTTGCATAAGCTGCTAAGATTTTCGTAGGAGCCATTTTTTTTTCTTTTTTGTTTTAATTTCATAATGTCAAAGGCTTGAGGTACCTATACTACGTCTTTTTCATAAAAATGAAGCAATGCATTTTGTTTCTCTTTGGACGATTCAGTTCTTTTGTACTAGTACAGCACCGCTTTACATCAGGGTAGTGTTGTGTAGGGTCTCCTCACGGGCAGTGAAATACGAAGAACAAGTCGGTTTTTTGTTTACAAGGAAGATAAATATCATATTAGCGCCATGTGTCACTTATAAACACGCTTGCATAATCTTGATTTCAATACTGTCTCGAGTCTACTTGCTTGCACTTGCAACTCAAGATGTGCAACTTCTCCGACAGATTCAAAAAGTTCGCGCCCGAGTGACATCTGCTCCTCATGTTTGAAGTAGAGAGCCTTAAAGTTTGAAGAGTATCAGTGTGCCGTGATAAAGCCTTGTCGAAAATTGGAAGATTCAGCCCAGTTGTGTTGGTATGAAGAAAAAAGTAAAAAGAACGAGAGCAAAAACGAAAACATTGCCGAAAACACGGATCTGATCCGTGCCGAAAATGACACGAACTCACCTCACATTGAAAGAAATTCTTTCACGTAGTTTAAGTATTTAAATAGTTTCAACCATGGGAATGTACCTCGACTAGTTCCAAAATAGGTACGTGTATTTTTTCGCGTTTGCATTTCTTTATGTCAGATTACTTCCCCACTTTTCCCCCCTTTTTTGTGTATATTTTATGACCCTGAACCTAGCAATGACTTGTGGGGCAACCCAAAATATTTACGTTATTTTGATCTGTCAATCATGATGAAGGACGTGTGGCGGATCCTCAAAAATACGTGAGATTCTACATAATCTTTGGATGAATCGCTACGGAGAGTATGTCTCAGGGTGATGTTGGTCAAGATATACACAGCCATAACCTCACCAGTCAGTAGATTCAATTTTTAAACTTATATGTTTCTATTTATTAGCTTTGTATGTTGTGCTCACTGTCTGGTTTCCTTCTCAGCTCCTTTTTTTCGCTCAACAGTTTCAATTTTATATCTGTTCATTTAATTTACGGCATTTATATTTTGGCTCTGCATTAATTTCTGCATCTGAGTTGTTCATTCAGCCTTATTGTCATTGTTTTCTTTCATGCATAGACCAAGTATTCCCTCCTGCACCCTCTATGTAGCTTTATTTTATTTGTCTTGATTGTATTTTTGGCTTGGCATGATGGCTGTGTTTCAAGACTTGTCATGATGATTAGCTGTAATTGTTTAACTCTTCCCTGGCAGTGTTTTTTCAGTCAATAAAATTCAGTAGAACTTTGATGATAGCCTCTACGACTCTATTCACATGTCATCTGTCACATATATATGCACTCAAGATAAATGTGTGGATGGAAGTTTTTTATCTTTTCCATTGGTTATTTGAGTTTGTAATGGAGGTTGAAACAGCTCTTGATATCAAGTGCTTAAGAAGTCAAGAGACTAAACATGTTTTTACTGACATTCTCTGTATTCTTCATCAGGAGACGTAGGGATTAAAGCTCACATGTCCACCTGGTCTGCAAGTTCTGGTCGTCATACAGTTTATTCATTTGGAGAGGTGCCGCAGTACCAAACACAAACACAGTCGTGGAATAGGGGACCATTCCACTCACCTTTCAACAAGGTAAGTAATAGAAATCTATAGTATTTTTAATCCGGAAGGCCAGATGTATTTTCTATAGTTTTGATTTTCAGTCTCCAAGATAGTTTGGCTTTTAGAGTGTTACTGTTGGACCTTAATATTACACCTGAAAGATATAATCTGCTTTCAAGCGTGTGTTTCCATTTAACAGATTTTTATTAGTGTAACCTCCTCCTCTGTAAGTCCCTTTCTTTGGGGTGGTAGTGCTAATAGGGGGTGTAGCAAATGTGGAAGACATCTGGGAAATGGGGATTAGAACTCTAAAGTCAGAAAAATTTTAGAGTTTTGAATCACCTTGTATTCCATTTTGTTACTTTGGGATTCCCCTAACACACCTAATTTTCAAAATTATCCCCAAAATCATCTAACACTGTCAACAAGGAAAAGGCCAGGAAGGAAAGTTGAACTGGGAAAGTCATGGAAATAAAAAACTGGGATCTTGTAACAACCTTGGGATTGTTTTTGGTACTGCAATTCCAGGTCCATGAGCTAAAATCCCACAATACATCAAAGTATCTTAGGAAAAAAAAGGTGTGCTCTGTTCAACAAAGTTATGATTACTTTCACTCTTTTTTTTTCTTCTGGAAATGTTTTTATGACCCAGAGAAATGACCAATTGCTTAAATATTTATTACCTATAAAACGTCAAGGTGTAATTGTTACTAACAGCTAATACTGGTCACTTGTCCCATTATATTTTTTATTTACAAATTCAGAATATGCAAAACTCGCTCTTTTTAAATGTGAAGTAAAAAAAAAAAATTGATTATTTTTACATAGATGAAAAAGGAGATAGAAATAGACATCGTGAATCATCTAATAACAGCGACCCTTCCCCTTTAGAAATATAAATATAATTATGTTAAATACTATGTAAAGGCAAAAGAAAAAAAAAGTTTATTGGTGATAACATTGAACGGGAATTCCAGTACGTGTGGCGGCGGTAGCCATCTGCTCCCCCCTCCGACCAGTTCGCTTTATCGCGGAAAAGCCAGGTAATGAAATAGCGTTGATTCAGTCGGACTGACCGCTCCGCTGTACTCGCTCGCGAATGCCGATTACCTCGTCCGAAAATGCGACTTGAAATTATTACCTGATAACGATTATCATTTAAGAAGACGTTGGTTGATGGCATTTGACCACCCATTTTGTAGTCAAGAGGCCGTGATTGTTGTACTTTGTCCAAGATTCGCAAGTGATTAAAGACTTTGAAAGAAAGGACTAAAACACTCGCAGCAGGTCGGTGAAACTACTTTTTATCATGATTTATTTTTATTTTTATGAATGTAATATACGGTATTTTCTACCCCTTGCGTTCCATTTTTATCAAAAAGCTGAGCGGAGCTAGGCATACGGCACGTAACCTAGCCAGGTTAACCTACCTTAACCTGGTTCAAGCTAACCTAGCCTACAATATTTATGTTTTGAAACCTCATAATGAAATAATTGAAAATGGAAACGAAGAATTACCCCGGGCTAGAACGCAGAAGGTATGAAGTGCTATCTTTCTAATTTACATTGAAGGAAAAGAAAATGTAGGTTGGCTCCTGCATGGCTTTAGGTAGGATTTCCAGAGGGTCACCTAATTGTGAGATAAGAAAAAGCCAGTACTCTGATAATCAATATTAAGACTCCTGCTCAGGAAAAGTGGTGTAATTTTTTTCGACGAAAAAAATAAAAATAAAATAATAATAAACGTTCACAGCTTTCAAATCTTTCGATGCGTTCAATCTTAAGGTTTTTTCCTTTTTTTTGGCGATACGCTTGGCTATGCAGTCACCGCTCGTAAAAATACTCGCGTTTTGGCATAATATAAAATTTTACTTTGCAGAAAGAATTTCCACCATCTCAACCAGGACATCTTCCCTCTACCCATAATTTATCAATACATATTTTAAAGTTTGACAAGCTGCGTGAAAATACTCAAATAACGAATAAGAACAATTATTATAACGGTTGTAAATTACGGGCTTCATCGTAACAGTTGCGGCGAAACCTCGAGTTAGAATTCAACAACTTTTTGTGCGGTAGCAAATTTCCTTTTAAGTTTCATTCCATGTTCAGTTCAGTACTTCAGCTTTAAATTTCCTTGTGAGTTATTTTTTGTGTAATATCGGGCCCGAACGTTGTTGAATAATACCTTTCTACCTTTCTTTTGTTGGAATTAACCTGAACCGGATTCGGTATCGTGTTGGATTCGCGGCAATTTTTTTCCGATGATTTCGCTCCAGAAATCAAACAAATTTTTCAGAAAATATATTTTATCGGAATTCAGCTCGATGAGATTGCGTAAACTCGCATTGTTGCGTTATCTCGAGGGGGTAGTTACTTGCGTGATAGAGTGTACACTCAACGTGTAATAATTACGTAATTTCGTAATGACCGTAGTAGTCAAAGTTTTACTTACAAACAATTAGAGGTCTAACAAATATACAAAATTCGAGCGCCTTTAATGTCAAGAAAAAATGTCCTAGCGCTTAATATGATGATCTTTTGATCACCTAGAGCAGGGCACTATACGATGCAAACATCCTCCATTACCATGCTTGGTAGGGCGGAGAGGCATTAGGTTTGGCGTAGGATAGGTAGGGCGCACTCCTACGTACACTCCCCACACATTTACGTTGAATGTAGAAAGAAACGTGACATCATAATTTTTAACAAAACTCTCAACTCTTAATTTTAAAAAAAAATCTGCCTGGGATCCCTGTCTTGAAAATCAGCCTTGAGGTGAAATCTACCCGAAAACTATTATTAAGTGAACTCTTAATCAGAGTTAATACAACCTTTGAATCTCTAGGGGGACGGTGATTGAAATCGACCAAAATTTTAATTGTTAATTGCAATCGCACCTCAGGGAGTAACTGTGCACTGCGGCTGTCGATTAAATCGACCCCTTAAGGGGTCAGTTATTACTATTGAAGTAAATTATGTAAGTAAATTATAGTTAAGTAATCCTAACAAGGATTTATGGTGTGAACTGAATCTCTCGGGCTTTTTCCTGTTCGATACGGTGAAATGCTGCGTTTATAAGTCTAGGATTTCATTATGATTCCATAAAATATGAACTCGTTTTTAAAACGAGTGCATTTATCCTAAACAGGATTAGGGCCAGAGCACAGCGTAAGAGTCGGGTTCTAGTCGCGTGATGGCCGTAATAACTACGTAATACCCATGATATGCGTAATAGAGTGTGTACGTATTTAGCGAGTCATTACCCCCTCGCGTTGTCTGCATCTTGGGTTATATTAGTCTACATTTCGTCGCAAAGCTGAGCAGGCCAACGCATAGGGCATCCAACCTGACCTGTGCAGCTCTTGCAAAGTTAGCTTACATACCCGTTGCTTCGCTGCGCTGCCGCACCTCTCGGCTGTCGCCAAGCCTCATACCGCTTATTTCTCGGAAGCAGTGATTGTCGCTAAAAGTGGCATCAGGCTTTTTGTCCGCAAGATTAATCTAAATTAAGTCAGATTTCCTGCGTTGTGCCCTGCTCGGCTTGGTCTTCAAAGGAAGAAAATATAGGAAGCTAAAGAAAACTATCTTATCGTGATGTTTGACCTCAATAAATGAGCGTACCAGAGGTTGAAACACCTGTTCTCTAATCACTAAAATGGTGAGACGCTCGCATATCTTTATTTTAACATAATTATTTAAATTGCCGAAAAATTGCTCTAATCTGGCGGAACATTGTGGTAGATAGCGCTCATTTCTGCGTAAGCAAGCAGGTCTCCTCAGTTTGATAGGAATTAGTCATAATCACGCGTACGATTTACCGTATTTGTATCTTTTTGTCAAGGAACATCCATATACGTGGTCTGGAAATCGGCTATTTCGTGACTTAGGCCTACCCTTCCATACTGGTTACTAGAAAAAATAATGCCTTTTTTGGTTGGTCCCATACCTGTTTTGGGTATGAAGGTAAAATGGGACGAGAGTTTAATTAGGTTATTTGTGAAGATAAACTTTTGAGGTGGTTCCTACTGGTAGGCTAAAATTACTGCAGATGAAGACTCGAAATTTTCAGGAAAAGTTCAGACTAAGTGTTCGTATGAAATGGCGAATTAAGGAAATAATGGACCATTCCGTTTTTACGGCATAAATCTCAAAGTTGGGTAAAAATGCATTGACTCATATCAAAGTATGAAAAATTGGCGGAAAATCTGTTGAAATATGATTTTTAACGTCTGACTAAGATTAGATAAAGGGGAAAAGAAAACTATTGCACGTGAAGATAGGAAAAAATGTTTGGAACAATCTGGTCAAGTTTGCCGTTAATGCATCGTTAAGTTATCACCACGAAAATAACAGCATTTTGACGACAAATGAGTCAAGTCAGCAACTGAATGAAACTTTATATTTCCAAATACACCTATTTGTTAAAGATCAAGACGTATGAAGATAAACTAAAATGACTGCTCGTCAAAAGTAATAATTTCCCAAGTTTGATATTTTTAAAAACGTTTTTCGATTTTTTTATTTTTTTTTATGTTGACTAGTCTGCGTCGGAACCACCATGAACATGAACAACCATATCAATGAAAATGTCTCGTCGGGAGCTCGCAATTACTATGATCATTGATTGGCGTATCTTTAAAAATAACCAAATGACGCTCTTTATCTGTATTACCTTCCAGAAACAGGTATGAGACTACCTAAAACAGGTACTTTTTTACTGTGTATCAACTCTTTATTTCATGTCACCATGAGAGTAGGACTTCATGTCGTTAAACTAATCTTGCGTCTGCGAGTACCAGCGACGATTTTTGGCTATCACTCTAAATTTGAAATAGTCATTTTTTGACTAATTGATTTAGTCATTTATGTTTGACTATTTATTGTCATTTTTAAATTCAGTGTAAAATTGTCAAAATTTACTTTGCAGGTTTAGCGGTTAAAACATTTCTACTATTTTTAGTAATATTATTTTCTAGCACCAATATTAGTTTGATTTCTGAGTCTTAAATAAGTCGTCTTTCGTACTCCTACTATTCAGCGATTCCTTTTTTAATTGTTTGAATAGTCATTTTTGACTAAAAAGTAGTCAAAATTGACTAATTG
>Ga0058701_10006150_pt1 | contig 10082 bp, 5 predicted proteins | sample AgamicOrMae_FD_97039 | JGI IMG/M metagenome (GOLD analysis project Ga0058701, IMG submission 97039) | Agave microbial communities from Guanajuato, Mexico - Or.Ma.e | ecosystem: Host-associated > Plants > Phyllosphere > Phylloplane/Leaf | place: Guanajuato, Mexico | collected 2012-06-04 | reverse complement strand
CTTTGCCAGCCCGGACCGCCTCCCGATCCGGGCCGAGATAGGCAACCGCACGACACGCGTGTCGAGGTGGTTGCAGGGGGTGGTGGATTTATCTGTCCTTGATAGTACTTCCAAGCCTATGAAACGACCTGTTTTTCTCTTGCCAGTACTATCAAAGGACAAAAATAGAAGATTTCCCGAAGACTGCACGTTGAGTTTCACAAAAATTTTTTCGAACAGGAAGTTATCAAATCGTAAGCGACAGGCATCGGAACATACCTTTGGCACCCTCACTGAAGAGTACTTCTACTTCCATATTCAATGAAAGTGCTGCTAGTCCACATGTTTTTCACGATATCGCCTCAAGATTTTCAAACCTCCCAGCTCTAAGGTTCAGCATCAAAATATGAATCACATTTAACATTCGCGTCGTTCCAAACCTATCCCCCAGAGCGTTCAACATTGAACAAAATTGGCCTTGTTGTCTGGATACCACAAGCCTCTTCCTTGGCAACTAACTGTTCGCGGTTCCAAGAAAATATGTAGCACTGTACAAAATCAAACTTTTTCGCAGTGAAAACTTTCCGTTGACTTATGTTTCAGTAAGGCTTGTTTCGTGAATGAAATTCGCCTTCACTACATATAGAAGACGACCCTACTTTACTAACGCAAAGTTTCTCGAGTACTTGTTGTAAATAAAATATGGGCGCGTTCATTATTCAAAGTTGAACAAGAGCGACAGGCCTGTGTTGGAGCACAATGTACGAGATTTCGGCGTTCGAAAGCAATAAGTTGGGCGGCAGCATACCAGCACCTGCGATTCGTCCCTCCCCACCTCTCACTTCCCTCCTACAAATAGGCCTGGAAGGTGAAAAATTCGCATATCATCCGTCAAAAGAGGCACATGACTATGTTCGTTTTTATTATGACTATCAATAATTTTCCATGACTTCTCAACAAGAATAGTTTTTTCTTTTCTTTTCAGGAATTTCCTCTGAAATACGCTCCTTTAAAAAAAAAGTAGTTCTTAAAGTTAGCGTAGCTTTTCAAAAACAGTTTTGTTTAAGAACACCTCTAATTAGATCAATAGTTACTTTCGGAAAATGATAGCTTTAATAGTACCTCCCCACAGACAACAAAATATTCTTTAAGGATTGTTTTTGACGTTAAGCCAAGCACTCTGCTTCCAAACAACGATTTTTTTAGAGTTTCTTTTTAAAAATTCAAATCTAGGAGCGTTTTCTGGATAATAATTGGAGAAAAAAATAATAAAGACAGCTATACTTAAAGCAACAATAGCACAAAATGAACTTCCGTCACACGCGAAAAGTCATGGAGAATACCATACAGCACTCAAATATCGCGTATTTTGTGATAAGAACCGAGATGCTGTAACAAAAACAGAAGATACCGATTTAATGTTCATTTATTGTAAGGTGCCCGAGCCGAATTCCACGAACAGCCACAATTAGCGTGGAACATCCAGCGAGCGCTTTCTTTGCATTAAAAAGCAAAGCCAATTTAGTTGTCAAGTAAGTTTGATCTCCCCAGAGTCAGCTGGGGTCGTCTGTGAGCTTAACTTGGCTTATCCTAACGTTGCCTCTGGGCTCCTCCAAACGCCCTCGAGCCCCCCCCCCCCTGACCCTCTTGAATATACTTGCTGTCCGACTGGCTACTGCCCGCCTGGCATCCTAACTTCATCAATGTTTGATGTCTTACTTCAGCCCATCCCCCGCCTCAAACTTGTGATCTCTGCCCCGTGGCAGTGGCGTCTACGCCAGCTTCCGAGTATCAGCCGATATGACTCCAATTTCGAATCGATCGATTCACCAACAACTTAGGATTCAACTAACCAGATCATAGACGCACAGATAGTTTACCCTCAAGTGCGAGTGAGAAAAGCCCGAGACGGCAGGATTTAAAAAGGGCTGCAATCAACTCCGGATTTATTCCGTATGCTGTGACACAGTGGGAATGAGGAGGGGGGAAGCGGTGAAAGGTGGTGGCGAAGGGTGGGGGGAGCGTTGGAGGGAGGAGGAGCGGAGAGGGTGGATGGAGTGTTGGAAAAAGAAGGAGCGAAGGGTGCGGGAAGCGTTGAAGGGAGGAGGAGCGAAGAGGGTGAATGGAGCGTTGGAGGAAGAAGGAGCGAAGGGTGGGGGGAGCGTTGGAGAGAGGAAGAGCGGAGAGGGTGGATGGAGCGTTGAAGGAAGAAGGAGCGAAGAGTGCGGGAAGTGTGGAGGGAGGAGGAGCGGAGAGGATGGATGGAGTGTTGGAAAAAGAAGGAGCGAAGGGTGCGGGAAGCGTTGAAGGGAGGAGAAGCGAAGAGGGTGAATGGAGCGTTGGAGGAAGAAGGAGCGAAGGGTAGGGGGAGCGTTGGAGGGAGGAAGAGCGGAGAGGGTGGATGGAGCGTTGGAGGAAGAAGGAGCGAAGGGTGCGGGAAGCGTTGGAGGGAGGAGGAGCGAAGAGGGTGGGGGAGCGTTGGAGGAAGAAAGAGCGGAGAAGGGTGAAGGGAGCGTTGAAGGGAGAAGGAGTGGAAAGGGGTAGAAGAGGAGTTACAGGAAGGGGAAAGAAGAAAAAAAATATTTGCGTATCTTTGAAGAGGGTATTTACCGCGGCGCATGCTTACGCCACAAAATGTATTACGTAAGGGAGGACCTGTGGGTAATGTAATTGGTACGTGCTCAAGATAAAAAGAAATTGATGCGCTTATTATAAAAAGAGTGATAAACTCGGCTGTAAAAAAAAAACAATCCTTTTTTCAGGCATCGATGAGCACGAGTTTTCGCAATTAGGTACCGAGAGTACTCTTGACGAAACACGTTTTGGGGAAAAACGAAAATTCATCCATAAGCATTCATGTAGTAAATTCTGAGATTAAATTTTCGAGCTGAAAGTGGTCGTTTTTAAAAAGCGCGGACCTTGGTCAAACCCGGTCTAGAAACCTTACAGCTCCAGAAAGTGGGTGTAAGATAGGTTAGGTTACGATCCAAATGCCTGGCTCTGTTTAGCTTTGCGGTGAAGGTGGGAATTTCCACCTTATTGCAAATTTATGGCGTTTGTCCTATAATAAGTTAACTGGTTCCCAGGATCGGTCCTTCAGTTAGAGACAGTTTGATTTGTATGAGTCAAAAAGCGATGGGCTTATTCTGGGGTTTTCACACGTAATTAAATACAATCTTTTCGCCAAGTAAGTGGATTTGGTGTGTACAACGCACCCGCCATCGTCTTCCTCGCAGTTTCACTGACTAAAAAAAAGTGAAAAATAGCTATCTTCCTTCCACCCTATTATTCTCACAAAAGTGGTCATCTGGCAGGCTGCCCGGCCTGACCACATATATATATATGTTATCTCGTAGGGCACGGAGGGTCCAAGGGGAGAGGGGTCGCTAGGGCCAGGCATCAACCTAGGAGAACGGTCAGCAAGAGTGACTCAAGCGAACGTATTTCCTTTTTATTTCGCTGCTGATCGGATATTTGACATATCAATCCCGTTATGTAGTCCCCGCTGATAATATGGGCAGAGTAAATTATGAGCTCTAACAGATGATTTCCAGACGTGATAGTTTATGGTCGGGACGCCGTAACTTTTGCGAATACTGGTCGTTACTACTTGAGTAATCACAGGTCCAAGTTAGGGTCCGTTGCCGGAGACAGGTAATAAAATAGACTCAGCTAGTGGCTATTCCGAGTTGAGGTGGCCGCAGGCAGATGCAAATGCTGCCTCTTTTTACCAGCTTCTTCCACCTTTTCTCACGATTTGTTACTGTTCCCGAATATGGAAACTCTTTTTGGTACTTCTAACAAATACGTTTGGACCGCTCCGTTTTTTGGCTCGTACATAACCTCTGCGGATTTTTCGTATTGTCAGTCATTGTCAACTCGTGATTCTTCGAGAAGAGGAGGTGAGGGGAGGATGAGAAACAAGTGAGTGAAAAGAGGAGACTAGGTGATGAGTTGGGGTAAATAAGGAACTATAAAGGAGATGGAGAAGGGAAAAAGGAGTAGAGGATAGAGGTATAAGAAATGATTAGAAGAGGGTAGAGCAAGATATAGGGGTGAATAGAGGAAGTTACGAGAACGGGTGAACGGAGGAAGAGTTGAAGGGTAGAGGATAGATTCGGAAAGGCAGAGGAACAGATACGCGAGGTTCGACAGCGAGAGAATGCAGGGTATACGAACAGACAAAGAAGAATAGAGGGAGAGGAAGAATAAGAGAGGGTGAAAAGAGGGAGAGAGGTAGGGCGTGGACAGACATACACACTGGCATTTTGCTCTTAAAGCTTTTAATGCGGTTTATAAACATCCTGTCTTTATCTCAAGCTCGATTTCTTTGCACCGTTCGGCCTACAATATTTCAATTTACATGGAAATAGAACCCACTGACCTCATTTTTTTTAGACAATGTATATCAGCCTCTAGCAAGAACAAAAAAAAAGCATGCCCAATTTTTTTTCTAATCCATACAACAGAAATGCAGTTTCATCATCTAACGGCTTTAAAAAAGCCTAAGTCCAAACATTAAATTATGGTCGAACAGTAGCCTACAATATTTCTCCACCCTTCACAACTGCACCGATAACGATCCATTAAAACCGGATTAAAATGGTAATCTCAAAGTCCGCGTCTTGAAAACAAAGAGCAATGATAACTCAGTCGAGTGCAGTCCATCACACTGCGATCAAATCAAGTTGAAATATGTAGTTTGCGCAGTGCAAGGCATTCGGAACAAGTCAGCATACAGAAGACATTGTCAGGCGACAGTCGGCGAAATTTTGCTATTTTATTTTATCCGTCTTTCTTTTTAGCTAAGCCTGACACGTTTTCTTACTGTGTGAAAAATGCAACGCGCGTGAGATACACAATAGCGATACCAGCGCAGTGCTCAGCTCGCTTTCCGCGACGAACACAAAAATTCATACAACTTTTTCTCTTACAAGATTGCTCTCCCAATACGATACGTTTGATTTGTATTACAGTCAACTCCCAAAAAAAAGACAAGATGAGCACCCGAAAAATGTTCTAACTTTAGGTACACAGCATTTGTGAACGGTGAAGTATTAACGTATCTTTTGAAGGCGAACTTGGTCTTTGATGAAGTTTAAGTACCGTAATTTAAATCGAGAGTTGGCCTAAACAATCTACCTATACGGACTCAAATGAAATCTGACAAAATGGCAGGTTATGGCAACACTGTGTGCAAGTGGCAAGGACACTGTGTGAGCTATTGTTGCAACCACCTGAACGCACCGCGTGTTTTCAACGTGTGCCAACATCCAAAATGGCGACTCCCTATTATGGACCAACACCGTCTCAGTTCTTACGGGGGCAGCTTGAGATGACAGAGAAGTGGGAAAAGTCGGTCTCTGTGAGTAAACAAACTGACTTCCCACACAAGAAAACAGACATCTCACGGTTGGCATTTCCAAAACAAAAAAATAATCAGAATTTTATTTATCTGTATACTTTGCCCATGCTGCCAGGAGGCAGGAAAATAGCATGTATTCAAGTTGGTATATGGGCTAAAATTAACATTTTTCTATGTCATATTTTAAGCGGTCTTTTGCGACTACATAGCTTTTAATAACTAACGTAGTGGATACAAGACACGATGTGCTGATTTAGTATATATATATATATATATATATATATATATATAATTACAAATAATTTTATAAGCACAAAAAACCATAACCCCCCCAGTGCTCTCTCTTAGTTATAAAAAAAAATCCTCATTTAAAATAGAAGTCACAAAATATCCCATACACTGTATAAGACAGCTCTTTTTTTTATTTTACTGTTAAATACTGTAAAAATAATGGGCCGAATTCAATTACCATACTTACGTATCGTCAAACAAAAGTTTTTAAATAATCATCTCATTTGGGCAAGGCTTAGGTAGGCTCATAGGCCCCGCTAATTGAAACCTCTCATTCGTTCACTGTAGAAAGCAAGGTCGAAAAATTCTTACCTTGTATGATTAATGCCTCTATTTAAAGGTACACTTTATTGCGCAAATTAATATTGCAGATTTGGCCTGATTTGACCCAAGACGATATAATCAACTACTTCGGCAGCAAAAAGACCTACTCAAGTGTTCCAACCTACGCCTCCGTGTTTGAAATTCCTGAATCCTGGGACCCAAAATCCGCTCGAGGTGATCGGAGAAAGCGAGAAGGAGAAACGCACGATCGCATATACAACGAGGTGACACCGAACACAAAACATAGGCCCGAGTCTCAACCAACCTAAACGAATTTTGCGATTCCAAAACTCTCGAGCGCGCATATCTTTTAAACAGCCACAGATACAAAAATATACCCTGCACCTAATTTGAAGGTCTCTGCTTGTTCTACGATACTGATGCTTGGTTTGGTGCATATCTGTATCTTCAGAGATATTTACGTTTAAAGATTTTGGGATCGTAAAACTTGGCCTCACTCAGTAAGCCTACTGGTATCCTAGCTCTGAGCAAGCATTCTTGCCAACAGGGTTAATAAATGCGGGCTTGCTTGAGGAATCTCATCACATATTTTTGTTTTTACTCTTTTTTTTCAGGAAAAACACAAAATTGTACCGGTTTTGACGTCGTTTTGGTACGGTCGTCCAACACTCCCGTTCATCGATATATTGTCTAAAGATTTCGTTCACCGACAGTACGGCCATTTAACTACGAGAAGAAACGGAGTGAACTTGGATGTCGAAAACGAATTGAAACCATCTGCTTGATAAAGGCCGAGGCCCACCCAAACCAAGATATACTCTGCTGTTAATCTTATAATTTCGGTTCGGAAAATTGAATCGAGTCGAGAAAGACTTATACCGGTACTTATTTTTCAAGGTTAACCTGTTAACAGTCGTATGCCAACATAAGATCCTCGCATGAGCTGAAGTGTTTCATTCATTATGATTACTTATGTAATTGATGCAGTGTTGTAATATTTTGTAACACTGTAATTTCAAAGCTATTTGCATTCATTCCTTTTTTTTTGTAATTTAGAAAAAATGAACATACTAAGGAATCAAACTGATATACTAAATTTGAAACAGCCAGTATACATCCCCTCATACTCGCAGGACCCGCTAAAAATGTTTCCCAGCGTGTGGGTCAGTTTCCGGTCATATGAGGGTTAACCTCCTCACAAAATATGGGTCGTGGGACCAGCAAAGTCCACTGAGCACATAATTTGGGTGTCGGTTTGTTGCGACCTTTTTGTCGCCAGAAATAGGCAACATAAGGAAACGGGGCGTTTTGTGACAAAACTCTATTATGGTGTTTCGTTTCATATGAGCATCTCGCTTACATTTTTACCGCCATGCAATCTTACACGACTTCAAGGTTAAAACTGCAAATAGCTTCTAATTTCCGCACTTCTGCCCCTAGTTTTCTAGCTCGTGGTTCACCTTTTATCATCTATCGGGTGCTTTAATCAGATGCATCATAATGGGCAACAGCCGAGGGAGATTTTGTAATTCCACCGATTATTTTTGATCTACGAATACTTGTGTCTAGCGGAACCTCAAAATAGGTGATACCCTTGTTCAGTTTACAGTATCTTTTGTGAAGGTCCTAACTGTATTTAGGGCCGAAAACCTCACATTCCTAACGCATCGGCGGTTCCTACATAGGACTTCAGTATGATTGTGTTGCATTGTCTCATCGCCATTAGGGCTTGATGTGACAGTCGTGCCCTGTCATTTAATCAGGTTGCGGGAAATCTAATGGTGATTTTCGTAATGAGTTAGCGATGACTGAACGCATTATGCTCACTTTAACGGCGGCGTTTTGCGTAGTGCACTTCAATATCCGGCAGCTATATTTGCGATAAGAACTGACCCCGATTAAATCCGCATGCATGATCCTAACTGGTCTCGGAAATTTTCTGGAAAAGGGATAACTTGATCCCATACATTTTCTAATGTCTAAAAATATATTATCTTAAACTCAATTTGGGGGATATTTTGACCATTCCGGATACATTACATATAATGTATCCGAATGTGTTTAGCCCCCAACCGCCTAGCGATGCCGTTCGGAAAGAGAAAAAAAAATTAGAGGATCTTTTTAGTTCAGTTTTGTCAGAATTTAAAAAAATATCACCCCTCTGGAAACCTGAAATCTAATGATTTAGGCATTTCCCAAAGCTTAAAACTGCTTAATTTAAAGGGAAAATCCTTCGAATTCCTCTTCAGCTAAATTTCACTCTAAATACTTTGGTCTGTTATGGGTTAAGTATATTCATGAGAACGTTTAGTGTTACTATGTGTTTGAAAACAGTGACCTTTTTTGGCCTCTTATTCCATCACTATGATGATGGGCACGAATCGAGTACGCCTTTTAACTGTTAAGCATTAATCTACGTATTATTTTCATTAAATAAAAGCCCTCTTGAAATACTCTTTATGTAGGGATTGAAAACGAATCCCGGAGTGGTAGTCTGGGGATTCGTTACAAGTTGCGATATTTCTCGTCCGAAATGGTAATTACGGCGGAGCTAGGGATAAGATTTGACAAGGATGCCGGCTCTAGCAGTTGGGTTGTCCACCAGACAATAATCCCAATTATTGATGTTGAGCCGGGAGAAGGCACAAGGAAACTGAATACTGACTAAAAGGGCAGACAACTCCTAGTTCACCAAAGGTTGCCCTTGCAAAGAGGAATTAGGCTACCTCGCAGACTTGCCTTGCCCAGCGAAACTGCAACCATCATAACCTCTTGCGATTTCATCTCGCGTAAACCTAACCTAAGCTAACGTTACCTAAATTAACCCACAACCGTCCAGCTATGCCGTTCGGAAAAAGAAAAAAATATTTTAGAAGATCTTTCTAGTTTAGTATTTTCACAATGCAAAAAATGTCACCCCCCTGGAAACCTGAAATTTTCATTATTAAGACATTTTCCAAAGCTTTTTGCGTATTTCATGGAAAAAATCCTTTGAATTTTTCTTAAGCTTTATAATTTCGCTCCAAATACTTTGGGCTGTTATGGGTTAACTTAACCCGTCTATTGTTAATCTTAAAACTGTCATAATGAAAGATTGAACCATGGTGGAATACAAAGGATGGGAACCTCTAACAGTAAGATTAAAATGCGCTGCCGCTAGCATTCAGGTAAACATTGCTGTTCGATGAAAGAGGTTGATTTCTTCTAATCTGGTGTTAATGACGTGTTAGGAATCTTTCTCCCCTCTTTGTTCCCCTTGTCATTCCATTATATATATTTCTCTCTCTCTTTGCCCTGCACGCGGCGCAACTTGCGAAAGGAAAGATACAACACTTTTGATAATATCTTGATGCAGATGACCCTCATCTGTTCTCAGATATTTTGATTCCACTTCGGTGGGCTTATAATTCCGAGCAAGTGGACTGGAAATATTAAAGACTTTAAGCAATTGGGTAGATAGCTGGACATCCTGATGCTATAGCCAACCCCTCCACAAGGTCAATATTCCTTCTATAGCTACGATTTCTCGCGATTTCTAGTATCCTCCCTCAGTTGTATGTACCATTATATCCAATATCACGTACTGAAAATGTAATAGCTATTGTAATATTTGTTTTCATCAGTAAAAGCCTAATGGAGACTAATCGATTGAGTATCTGCGTCAGCATTCTATTCAGATAAACTTTGGTATATCTGCTTTTGAATTTAAAAGTATAGAACAGGAAGTGATATGCTCGCTTTTTGGAGAAACTTGTATTAGTCATACATACGGAAAGATGTCTTTAAAGCAATACTTCGGCATGAATATGAGTTGATCACCTCGGAAGATAAAAATATATGTCAAGTTTTGTACAACTTAAAAAAATACAGCATTTGATGTATTTCCGTTTAACACGCGGGTCATGGTATCCGGAATTAAGGTACCATAAGGCGTCGGATTACTGAAAAGGATGGAAAATACGGAAGACAGATAGACAGCGAGAAACAATGCCTTCCCTCCTCGGACGGAAGTAGGGAGGTCCTTTCAACACCTTACAATTAGATCGAGGTTTCAAAAGTAACGCCCGTTTCCATCTTTTTAACAATTGTGTATGTTTGTCCGCATTATACAAGGCAGAGCGTCGTTAAATTGGGTCAGTAAGAATGTGAGACACAATAGAAG
>Ga0058701_10006149_pt1 | contig 10084 bp, 8 predicted proteins | sample AgamicOrMae_FD_97039 | JGI IMG/M metagenome (GOLD analysis project Ga0058701, IMG submission 97039) | Agave microbial communities from Guanajuato, Mexico - Or.Ma.e | ecosystem: Host-associated > Plants > Phyllosphere > Phylloplane/Leaf | place: Guanajuato, Mexico | collected 2012-06-04 | reverse complement strand
GTATGGTTCATATATGAAACTATATATGGTGCATATATGGTTCATATATGCCCAATTTATATGGTTCATATATAGCTTAACATATATGGACCATATATGTCTTTTTTTTTCATGGGCTCTTATAGTAAGACGATTATGCTGTTTTTTGACTGGTTTTATCTAACAAGGAGAGAACCTTGACTGTCACATTCTGATTTGCTTGAAACTCCCGGGGGCTGAAGTCGGCGGTACTGTAAGGTGTCCCATGTAAATATTTGCTGCTTAAGTTTATTTTTACTATGTTAAAAACAACGTTAAAAATTGAAAAAAAAATAGGTAGACCCAAAAGAATAGGCAAACCTTTGGGGCGAAAATATCAAGGATTTTGCGATCTATTTAGCGGTATCTGAGCCATGGCAAATTTATTTTTATTTTGCATGTGGTTAGATAGGGGTGATTTTTATGGTTTTCTGTTTTTTTTTGTTTTTTTTTCCGCACGGCTCCGAAAACGTAATCTGCACATTGTTTCGGTGCTTCCTAAACGTATAGTCACCTGAACATAGAAGAAAATACGTATTTAGAGCCGTGTGGCAAAAAATAGAAAACTATTAAATATTACCCCTATCTAACCGCATTCAAAATAAAATCAATAAAATGGCCATAGCTCAAACACCGTTAAAGATATCGCAAAATCCTTGAAATTTTCGGACCCGCAAGGCCTTTACTTTCTCTTTTTCCATAAGATTTGCCTATTTTATTGGGTCTACCTCAAAAATAGATTTTTTTTCAATTTTTAACGCTGTTTGTTTTTTACAAATATCGCAAAATCCTTGAAATTTTTGGACCCGTAGGGTCTTTACTTTCTCTTTTTCCATAAGATTTGCCTATTTTATTGGGTCTACCTCAAAAATAGATTTTTTTGTCAATTTTTAACGCTGTTTGTTTTTTTACATAGTAAAAATAAACTTCAGCAGCAATTTTTTACATAGGACACCTTACAGTACCGCCGACTTCAGTCCCGGGGAGTTTCAAGCAAATCGGAGCGTGACAGTCAAGGTACTCTCCTTGTGAGTTTTTCCGGAAAGGAAATACGACCACCCCAAAGAGATATGTTTCATAACATCAAAAGCCTCTTTGTGAATTAGTACATGGAAGTTCTCGAGAAATCAAAGGAACAAAAGATCGATAGATATAGTTTCAATTACTTTTGTTATGAGTCCAAGAACTACGCGTATTTTTGAAGCATCATTTCAATCGTTGGAATTTTCGTTATCAAACGGCTTACAGAATACCCCAGGAGACATTTGGTCAAACATTTTCCCAAGCGGGTTTTGTACAGTCAAACTCGATCGAAACCCGCCCATGTTTTGTAACGTTTGCCCTTAACGGACTCGCAATCAGTTTAACCCCAGAACGGCAGCAACTTTCAGTCGCAAATTCATGAAGCTCATTTATAACTTTGAGTTGGTTGAGCACTTAATTTTTGTTCCTGATCTGTTTTAATGATCAGACATAGCATTGTGTATACAGCAGTTTTAAAAGTACACTTAGTTTACAAGATCTGAATGAACGGAGCAACAAAGAAATGTGTTAAAATCTGCGAAGTGCAACGCAAGTCGAGCAAATTTAATAGCTCGGACAGCTTACATTTGCTGTAATAAAATCTTATGTTGTCAGCACATTGCACTGTACATTGCATAGCCGAGACAACGCTGATTATATGGGTCGATCAAAATATTCAAATGAGCAAGGACGCGACGTGAAGGTTACGACTGTAGCATCGGTGAATCATTAATCGACCCCTTCGAAACCAATAAACACCTCACATAAATTAAGACACGCGCTTTAAAGGCGCACCAGACAAGGGAAGGTAAAACGAAACCGATCAAAACGCTCCCAAAGTAAACAAGACCCATTTTACCATTCTCAGCTACGTCCCTCTGAACTAGTCAACCGTTTTTTAAAGTGATCCATGCTCTTTATGTAATGTCGCTTAGAGTTTTAAATCAACAGAAATTTCGGTAAATAGTTGTTGTTGAAGTTTTGGAAGCAAGATCGAAATGGTTAATATTTACCTTGGTATTCCGCGAAGGTCTCATGTTTTTGGAAGAATCAGTTTCAAAAGCGACTCGGTGCAGTGCAGTGTAGTGGACAAGTTTGTCCAATGGCATTTGCGAACTTCAAGAACAATGGGCGGTTTTGCGTGCATCGGCCGCGAACCGCGAACTGCTGTCCGCTCTACGGTTTCGCGTCTTCTCAGATCAGAATATCGGAGGTCGCAGCTCTCCCACCAGAGGGAGCCAAAATCACTGTTCTGCAGAGTTCTTCAGTGCGGAAGAGCTGCGCTACAGGGCCTGCTCGTTCGCAGCTCTTCAGCGGTGCTCAAAATGGCCGACGAATCAAGAGCGTGGTAAGCCGATGGTACATCTCTATCTCTAGGTCCCTGCATCGGAATGAAAAATCCGTTTGACTGTGGCGGTGATCTGCGATCACCTTACGCTTAAAATGGCATCTTCTCAGGAAATTGCGCATCCGTTGAATTCTATTCGTGTTTTGGAAAATGTTTAGGATTTATTTATATGTGGTTAGTTGTAGTGAACATGGTGAAGCGTGAAATTGCAAGTGATTAGCAGTGTTTGAAAAATTCGCTCAACCGTGGTTGAATCATGATAGGCAAGGGAAATCTTGTGAAAAAACAGAAAGTAGAGGCCCTACGGGTCCGAAAATTTCAAGGATTTTGCGGTATCTTTAATCGTATTCGTAAGACGACCTGTGGAAGTTGGCATTACCTCGTTTGAAAGTTGAAAACCTTCAGGATTCCGTGGTTGCAAGTTGTGCGATTCAGCCGAAGTGTTTAGCACCAGATATTTTCAAAATGTAAGTAATCGAAGTATTATCATCTCATAGTGAACAGGACGAAGCTGAGTTTTTTTTTTTTTTAGAAAACGTGGCGTCATGATTCGTCAAATGGGCTCATGTTTACATAGTTATGGTCTTCCGCTTAAAACAAAAACCAATACGGAGACTAGGTTGATGAGGGGTTCACCAAAAATTTCCCGATGGATGTTTTTTATCCACGAGAAAAATGATGTATCGAAACACAAATTATGATCATTGGCGTTGACCGAAGGCAAGTTGTATGGGTGCGGCGGTGAAAACATTTTGCTAAAAACATAGTTTTTCGACGTATGCTGGGGCCCGTGCACAACATCCGCTCGTATTTTGAATCGGTTCTTTCCATGATTCTAATGCCCCTTTTGGATATTGAATTCCACGTCGACTTCGTTTGGACATAAGGCCTGCTGTGCTATCAGGCCTGTCACTACACGATTTCAGTATGCCCCACTTTTCTTAGCTGGAACCGAAACCAGAACTTGGAGGATGCAAAGCGGGTGTAGTATTAGAAAGAGATAGAAAACTAAGAAAACTGAGGGAAAAAAAGTTCAAATATTAATTATCCAACGCAAGATCCATCACTGCGTACGAGAAATTCACCAGCGTTTTTGTGATTGTTCCAAGCTTTATCTCACGGATCAGCACGATTCTTGATATGGATATCCACATTACGTCACACAACTCCTCCAAGTTGAAGGATAAAACAGTAAACAGACAGACGACTTCCGGCATCTACAGGTTAATTTCAAGCTACAAAGGCGGATTTAAAGTTTCAAAATACAAAATAATGGTTTAAAAAATAGGAATAATTAATGCTTCTGTTAGAATATGACATATTATCGTGTTTTGTACTGATTGGAATGTTCCTTTCATTCGACTCTGGAATAAAGTCGCCTCCTGGAATCTAGTCGCTTTGACAGTCACTGACCTGTAATATTTTGTGAACAAGGGAAAATTCTTGAAATTTCCACGTTATCAATTTATAAATATTAGACTTAACTTGGACTTCTTAAATACTCAGGTGACGAGTCGTCGTGTTTGTTTATTGTTTTCCTTCAAATCGGAGGTATTGCTCCGGATGTGACGTCTTCGTGAATATCACCATTCCTGGGACTTTCGGGAAATCACTGTCACTAGAATATCACTGTATCGTCGAGAGGACACAGTTAAAAAATCCTGTTTTAGGACTTTTTAAAGTACTGATTTAGGTAACAGCATTCTATTTTAAGAGAAAATCTGGGATCTGGTTAGCAGAATGCGCGTTTTCGGAGCGGAGCTTCTCATTTCTCGTCCGAGTACTCTCAAATCTGGCCGCGAAACCCTGTTTTAGGGCAGTCGCACACCTAAATCAAGAGCTCCGCCCTGTTTTAGGGCAAGCGCACACCGAAATCTCCGCGTGCCTAAATTGAGAGGAGCGAACGAAAATCCGGTACGGTTCGTTCCGTTGCCTCGTTGAACAAGCGTTATGGAGTCAAAAAAGTCCCTCACTTTCGATTTTCGTTGTTTTAGGTCGAATTTGCGTTTTGAAAGGCGGGAAAGAAACTTCAGACCTTGCCGAATATTTTCCACCCTTCAAAACGCAAATTGGACCAAAAATAAAGAAAATGGCCAGCGACTACTTTTCTGCTTCCCTGCTCACTGCCAAACAGGAACGAAGTTCGGTTAGCAAAACAGGTGTACCCCTACTTGTTTTCACAAACAGGTGCGGAGCTAACCTAAAGCATGATTTTTTGGTTAACTGTGGATCAAGAGTGCATTGGTGCTCAGGTGTACTCCGTGATGGGGGCGAGAAATAGCTCACTTTTGATGATAGTGACAGGCCTGATAGCACAGGGGGCCTTGGTTTGGAGTTTGACGGTTGATTTGCACAGCTATAGTATATTTTACCTTTTAAGTTACATGGGTTACTCTGGTTTCCGCTCATTCAAGCAACTGTCACTTGTGTCTTAGAATACTACAGGTTTGAAGTATTCCAAGGTAGTGTGACTCCCTGAGGGAGTTAGACTTTTATTGTTAATCATGAACACGAGATTTCGATCTCCCAAAGAGTTTTTCTGAAGGTGTGTCACCGGTAGGGTCGTCGTCATTGGCACATATTATCCTCATCTTGATCAAGCCTTCAAGTCCCAATCCATTTTTGGATTGAGAGACTTGACGCGTCACCTGGGTTCATGGCGCACTTTTGCCAACGAAAACATGTATCAAAATTCCAGGAAATTAGTCTGGCAAATTTAGTGACGAAAATTTTAATATGACCAAGAAAACAAAACTTAGAAAGTCTGTTTTTTCCAAAGGAATATATTTGTTTATGTAAGTGACATCACAAAACTCGGACTTCAAAGCTATTTACTGCAACATTTTATGGAAACGTCCGTGCATTTATTTTACTGAGATACGCCAATTTTCTTCATATGATTTTCTCACATTTATCATTCCCAATTTACCGCCCAAAGATTTTTGAGTGAAATTTAACTTAAGAGAAATCGGAAGGATTTTTTTCCGTTAAAATTCGCAATTTTAAGTTTTGGAAAACGTCTAAATTATTAATCAGGTTTCCAGAGGGGTGATATTTTTTTGAATGTGTTAATACTGTACTGAAAAGATCCACTAAAATAAATTTTTCTGTAAGCGAACGGCATCGCGGGGTGGTTGGGGGCTAATGGCTCGCACATCCTATTTGTATCTCCTGTAAGTCCTTTCTACATATCCAACTCTTAAAAATATTATTATTATTACGAATGTTTCAGAGGTGATTACACTGATAATAGAAAACATATCTCGCTGCGAGGTGTTTTTTCGGGTCTCGCGGGAAAAGTTACTTGATAGCTACTTGACGACTTTATTATGGATGCTTTTTACAGTACCTATTTACAATCTTTTCTAAATTGTGATTTTTTTAGCGTTGATTGGCAACATCTGCTAGTCTTTCCTCAGCAAGAACTAGCTGCTGTTAAAACAATCGTGAGTTTACTTGTTGATAACGCTACCTCAAATTACCGAAAGAATTCGCCTTCAAACAAAGCCTTAAATTCACGATCACGAATTCATTTAATTATTTAGGTTGATTTTGGTTTGGAATGCAGCGTGCCATCTTATCTCAGTCAATTTTGCATCGATTTGCATACAACTTTCTCCGAAGGTTGCTAGTAATTTCCTATGAATAATGTCAGGCTAATCCAAGCTTCCCTACCTCCTGTTTCTTGCAAAAAAAAAGGATCTTCTTGTTGGCAATATCAAAGCGTTTCGAGAAACTTTCGTTCTACACCCGCAACGTCTCATTACAGATATTTCCTTACAAAGTCTTTTAGTCATTTTGTGATTTAATGAAGGGAGGGATTTTTTTTGCGTCGATGATGGTTACTGCGGTGTGTGTGACAGATCTTCTCGTATCAGCCTATCAAGACGACGGAGACAGTGATGTTGATGTCTTGCTTTTCGATTTCTGATTCGATCCAGGGCTATTCGATACCGATTCTATTTTAAAAATAACGATTACTAAGCAGATCTTAAATGAAACTCTTGTTGGATGGGCCATTTACTTCGGCTTTCGGATTCTCCTCAAAAATACCTTTTTTTTGTCATCCTTATGACACGATTTGGTGAGGGCCTGTGAAAAATGTTCTCTAAACTCCCCTTAGTTTTAGGATTTGTTTAATATGTTCAGAGGATAAATGTTTCGGAAATGGGACGAGATGCGCGTCACTAAACCTTATTATTTTGATGATAACCAGTAATTGAAGGCGTTCATGAAATATACATGTAAGTGCGGTTATACACGGGAGGGGCCCTGTTACGTGTGTGTCTTTTTGTCTTATTGAATGAACCGGAAGTTGTGGTGGGGGAAGGAAGCACAAGTTACTGCCTCACCCTTAAAGGCAGCAACTCGCATTCACTGCGTGCATTGAAAGTTGCCTAGCCGGCAGGCGTCTAACAATATGTATACATCGGGCTTTGTCCGCCCGAAGCGGTATCCTATACAAAGGAAGACAATTCACCCAAATTTATTAATCATGTTTTCACAACTCTTATGTATAGATTTTTTAAATGAATTTTATTCACAGAGCGCCTCTAATTGCGAGGAAGCTTTGTTAAAATATCCGAAATGTGTAGGTAGTATGTCCTTGCGTAAAAACTTGAGTTTTAATGCAAGTGAATAAGGAAGTGAGTTTTTGAGCTTACACTGTTAGCTTCAAGATCCGCTCATTTAGTCTAGAGGTCTGGACATACTAGAGAGGAGGCATTGAGGGTGCAAAAGCATCTTGTTTCCGAAGTTTCTCCGTAAGCTACATTGCATTTGATGGTCACATCAGAAACAAAATGGCTGCCCAATGCCTCCTCTATGGTATATCCAGGTCTCTAATTTCGTCTACTTCCTCTCAACATGCACCTTCGTCCTAAAGATGTGTCCATCCGAAACATACTGCTTCGAAATCGGCTAGATTTTGCGACTGCGTCAAAAATCTCAGGGAACTGGGGAACGATCACCAATCAGATACTCCATTTTTGGATGACAATTGAGGTGAACATAACGAAAATGAAATGAATTACTTATTTATGTACCTTTACCGGTTGAAAAAATTGCGCGTTAATCGACGGAATCAAGAATTCTTGCATTCTCGAAGCTGTAGGCGCTTGCAGTGTCTCTGGGATGGGATAGGCTTCACGCGTTACACGGATGTCGAGTGTGGTGCCTATGCATTGTTGGTCAGGATGAACGTTGAAGTAGCGCGTAAGCCTGTTCGCTGTTCCGAGTTTTATATAGAATTTTGATGATAAATACTCATCGAAACATTTCGGTTTCATTAAAATGAAACGAATCAAATCGATGTCGATCCACATCGAAACATGGATCCACTTTGAAACATCGAGCTACATCGAAAAATTGAACTGAACGTTAAAAAAAGCATCAAACGTTTAATAGCAAACAATATAAAAAAAAATAGACAAATGTATGAATCGAAACATTGAACAGGCTTAAGAAGCGCTTCTCAACATAATCAACTTTTGAGTTTCTTTTTTTTTCTTTCATTAATTTATTTGTTTCACCGTTAAGCCTATTGGAGGACAACTTTCATTTGATAGACTTGTGTCCACTTTTGCAAAGTTGAGATAAAAATACCAACTCTGAAAAAAAATCGAATGTAAGGGCGGTTTCTTGATTTTTTTTGTCTTGTAATTTGCTCTTCTTATCACGCCACCTCACCCTAAGTCGTCCAAAGTTTTTAAAGCTTTCAATACCATTGTATCAAAATTCTTTTTAAAAGAAAAGTGATTTTGTTGTGTTAGGTATGAATCACTAAAGTTTTGAATATAAAATTAATGGAAAGCCTCAAACTTTTCGTTTTGATGCGAATGTTCAGTACCAGAAAATCAACCAAAACAAATATCTGCTATAACATAAAGGAGGTAACTTTGTGGGTCCTGCGGTCAATATAAAATGTATTTCACGTAAATCCATTCCGAAATGTTTATTTTCGTCAATTCCAGCCGTTCATGCTCGCTTGTGCAACAATCGGTTTTTCCTCTGACGGGAATATGAAAATTTCTCGATTTCTCGGATCGCCCTCCTGTCAGAATGTGGTAAGGAGCGGCACAGCCAGCATGGAGATAGCAAGTTGTGGTTCCACTTTTTGACGCTAGAGGGAGCAGTGAGGCAGGTTGCCCAGACAATGATTGGTTTCGAACAAAGAACGGAGTCGGGCTACCAACAATACAGACTGGGCGCCCTTTGTTGTCCAGCGGTACGCGGGGGTAGAGAGGGGTGCACCGTCATGATCATTGTCATCGCCGCCGTAGCAACCGCGTAAGTTAGCGATTGTTGTGTTTTCAACGTCTTCTCTTCACAGACGACACAAATTGATGATTTTCGTTTGAGAGAAATAAAGTTTTTCCTGATACCACCTTGAGAGAATTTTCAATTGGGATCTTTGAGGTAACGGCGCTATGCTGGTGGCCTTTAGATCCCGCCGAATGGACTTCCGATTCAAAAGCGTCTCCGTCTGGAAAGAGTGTTTTCGTATTTGTGTATACATACATGCACCAAGGCGGAATCAGATGCACGCTGTAACGTAACAAGAACCTAGCCCTAGCCCGTAGAGTCCCTTCTAATCAACCTTACCTTCCGAAAACATTAAGCAATGAACCTTTCGTAATCACCAACTTAACCCCCCGAACGGAACAATCAACCTAACCTATTCTCATACAGCCATCAACCAAACAATTAACCCAACACCATAACCTAAAGCTTCTCTCTCGTGAACTTGCCTTAAATGAGGAATCCGTTTTTCTCAATGCAACTGTTATGCGTCAAAATGGACATGTTCACCTTCTTTTGATGTTGTCTTTCTTTTTTTCCGCTTACCTAGCTCAATCCAACCTTCCCGAACCCCATTCTACTGTCCATGTGCCTCTTTTTATTTCCTTTAAGACAATCCACTGTACCGTCTCACCCCTTTATATTTGTCCGATCTGTTTCTCGGGGTCCTCCCGGCTTGTTTAAGCGTTGTGGCCCCACGCATATGTTCTGCGCTGTTGCACTAGCTGTACTAACGGGCCTCCAAGCGCAAAACAACTATTTAAAAACACGAAGCAACTATAAAAGGAAATTATTAAATTTTTGTTTTGTTTTTGTTTATTTTTTAAGGGAAAAACTCGGTTTTGGCGCTACCGTAATAATCTGTTCGTTGTCATCGATACGGTACCCACTTTGCTTCTTAATAAACACAGTAGTCTAAAGACGTGCAGGAACACCTTTCCGATTATTGTTTGAATAGTTTTAAAAATTGTTAACCCGCAACAGCCTAAAGTATTTGGAGTGAAATTTAGCTTAAGCGGAATTGGATGAATTTTTTCCATTAAAATAAAACACAAAATTTTTAACTTTGAGAAATCCCTGAATTAATGAAATTTAGGTTTCCAGAGGGGTGATGTTTTTTAAATTGTGACAATACTGAACTGAAAAGATCCTCTAAAACCAATTTTTCTTTTTCCGAGCGGCATCGCTGGGCGGTTGTAGGTTAATTTTGGTCTTTGAAATCCATATTTTCAATAGAGCTGGGACGGATAGTCCCCTCCCCTCTCCTGCACGTACTACTGCCCCACGGCATTACATAGTCTATTTATTGTCAACACTGACTTAGTAAAATTCAATATTAAGGGTGATAAAAAAACACCTTTCTGAAAATTTGCCGAACTCCCCATTGTCTCTTTC
>Ga0058701_10006148_pt1 | contig 10084 bp, 6 predicted proteins | sample AgamicOrMae_FD_97039 | JGI IMG/M metagenome (GOLD analysis project Ga0058701, IMG submission 97039) | Agave microbial communities from Guanajuato, Mexico - Or.Ma.e | ecosystem: Host-associated > Plants > Phyllosphere > Phylloplane/Leaf | place: Guanajuato, Mexico | collected 2012-06-04 | reverse complement strand
CATACCGCTTGGCACGATCGACTTGGTTTGCAAGTTAGGTGGTCGTTGAAAGAGTCTCGACTGTACCTTCATTCCAGCAAGACGGTCATGGTATTCGATACATTTTAAGCATTCTTGGCAATGCATTCGGCGCACTACTAAATACATTACTATCGTATACAATATGCATACAGACACCGGAATTGAAGCATTACAGTGTTCGCGCTCAAATGTCGAATCGAATTTCACCGTCCCGGAAATAAAATTTTATTCGAATGTAATTGGGGTTACGTTGGTGATGAAGTCTCCACACGAAAAGGCGTACGTCGCTATCGAGTTAAAAGCTATATCTGCGGCTGCCACCTAGCGGGACAATTGTCAATCTTAAATACATTGCACTGGTCATGACAGTGAAATGCTACTGTTTAACTGAACCGGGTCCCATGCAAAAGGTCGATCAGAGTGATAAATTTCTGATCTGTTAATCGTACGAATCCTCTCAATCAGAATCAGCCCCTAAAACGTGCCATAAATCAATCAGCAATTAATCAGCAATGATCAATTAAACCATAGATCCTATTCACAAATTATCGTTTGAAACTTAAGATGACCATTATTTTGGGTCATTGTAAAACGAAGTCGCTCTTTTTACGACAATATGGAAAACACACAAACCTTCTATTATTTTAACCCATTTTTTCCTTGGGGGATTCTATCGGCCCCACGCAAACATTTTCTTAGCGTCGATGATATCTTCAAAATATATGCATTTTAAACGAAACTGCGGTAATTTTCCTCAAGTTAGGCATTCCATCAATATTTAAATAATATTGAGTAAAATATCAAGCCATTTTTTTAGCTGATTATTTTAAATTGATAAAGCATTCGCGGGCAACAATCGGTTATCGTAAATTTTCTACCTCTTAGTGTTCTGTCCTGGTCCTAGGACCCTTCTATCGCTTTACTCCATTCGACTTGGCTACGAAGGTAGAAAATAACAGGCAAATGCAGCCTTCAATATTGCGTGAGTGCCAAAAGGAGGTATGAGTACGCTACTCAGCCAGTTGAATTCCCTTCAATGGTTGTTATAAAGTCTAGACGACACGCCCCGGGCACGCTTCGGCTCAAGAGATTGCGATAGTTTGAGAAGGTTTTAGAGCAATATCCGTATTATCCAAACAGCCGTGAGTTTTGGAGTCGGTTCACTACGTCCCGCACATCGGTCAACATCCCAAGGCCCGCTAGAGGGCGCTAGGCGGTGCTAGAGGGCGCTAGAGGGCGCTAGCGGGTGCTAGAGGGCGCTGGGATACATTAGTGAAGCCTTCTTCTCCTCTTGTCTTCCTTGTTGACGTTTCTAACAACTTACTTGTGATAGATCAACTATTCACTTAAGCGATGCTCTCAAGGATTCCCCCCATCGAATATTCACCTAACCCTTTTCATAAGTGACCTTGAAGCCAACCGCGGCCTAGTTTTCTCGTGACCTACATCCACGAAACCTTCATGATTCTCAAAATTATTTCATACCTTTGTGTGTTCCACCTTTGGAGATTTAAAAAAAAAGGTTCAAAGGGGGATGAAGGATTTGGCGTAGCAAGGGGAAATAGCATTTCCACCTAGTTTACAGATGCAGTACTTAACTCATGTAAATGTTTAATCCCATGAATCTACATTCTTAACTATGCGGGTACGCCTATAAAACCGACTTAGGTAATTACGTACCGTTACTTATACTCTAGTACATGAGCGCAGAACACCTTAATCTATGAAATGGTGCACTGTCTGGATTAATTAAACACACAGCCAGTAAAGTGCACTGCTGCAAGGAGATCGAAAATTGCGTCAATTTTAAGAGGTTTATTATAAACCGCTTAATGTTAAGTCAGATAAGAACTAATTGGGATAAGCTTTTCAGCCTTTCGAAATCACCTATACGTGGAGTCTGCAGCGCTACTTTATAAATTTGCGGGATTCTTTTGGTGGTCGCCACGAACCAGAACTTGACATTTCTACGCCGCTCCGCAGTCGTAGTAGGGGGTGGGGAAGGGGAGGAGGGGCGAGACCAATGCTTCACAGATAGGCCATTCATAAATCGATTTCTCCATTCATAATATTTTCATGTAACCTGGAAAAAATATTGACAAGCGGTAACGCACTCTGCCGTAACCTTTATTCTTAACCATCAAAATGAACCAGGCTGTAGACTACTCGAAAGTTTAAAATCAGTGCTCGCAAACTCATCAAGCCTTATTTGCCCGGAAAAATCACGTTGGATTTTTTTTTCTAAATCTCTCTTTAAACTAGTGATTCATCATTTTAAATAACGATACCTCCCTTATTTAAAATATTTGATACCCTTAACCATTTTTTCCCTGCTGGGGGTCCTTTAGCGTTAAAAATAAAACTGAAAATAGGGGTGCTTAAAATTGTTAGATCATCCTTTGAATTGCTCAATAGCCTTCTCAAATTTTATCATATTTATCTCTTCATCTACCACCTGGCCATGCCGTTTGGGGCACTCGTCAGTTCTCAAAGAGTCAAAGTGAAATTAGTGATGGTTTTCATGCATTTATCACCATCAAAAAAATTGACAACATATCACCTAAGTCTTAAAATTCAATACTTGTCATTTTTGAAGAGTATCTTCAGAAATAAATACATCATAATACAGTAAAGCTATTTTCTTTGTGAAGTACTAGACGAGCTTAGACCAATTTGTTTCAAAGGGGGAAAAAAGATACAAGAACAATATCCGGCAAAGAAGCCTTTGTAGCACCAGATTCACATACATTATAAAAAGTATGGGACTAACTCTCATCAACTTATTATTAGCAACAAAAAAAAAAAAAGAAAAGCTTTCTTCAAACTAGAGGGAAAAAGATTCTTCCTTACTAAAAACATGCATCAATATGGCAGAATTTCTTTTCAAATAAATAAAACTTATGTCCTGGCGAACAGGTAGGCGCGCTTTAATCAAAAGTTTATAATAAAATTTAAAAAAAAATTGAAACAAGTTTTTTTCCCCAGTATTCCGGGCAAAAATACTTTAATTTTAACACAGTTTTTGAAGGGTTTTCTTGACACTAATTCGTTACAGTGCGACAGAGAAAACTGTTTTGATTTTTTGACATAAAGCTGTAAGATTTGGGTTGGTCATGTTGACGCACAGCGATAAGCCTTGGTATTTCTCTGCTCCAACGATACGTTTTTGTGAAAGGGTTGAAAATTGATCATTAATTCCAAGCCTCTTTTGACGCTCATCTCGTTAGCGTATCGGATACGGTCTCATGTTGAACAACGAATCACTGATTTATGAACGAATGCATTAAAACGAATCATGTGGGATTGGGAAAAGAACAATCTTCCTCACAGCCATTTTTGATATGAAGAAGCAATGGCGTCAAAGATATCTGATTTATTAATAAGGTTTGATCGATAATGTGGACGTTTGAGTATGTGTCATTCCGATTTTTTTTAAAACGTAATGGTCTCTGTTTTTAGACAGAGTTGTCTTTCACAGCCAATATCGGAGAATCACTAAAAAGATCAAATGTTACACAGTAAATTCGATAGGTTAGTTTCTGTAACTCTTACGTTACAGCGACAAAGTTGACCGGTGTGACATCACAAGTTTCTTAATCTACGTTAAAATTAATAAACTGTAGTTAATTATGATAAATAAAAGCAAAAGCGAGTATATAAATTTCAATTTATACGAACAAAAAAAAACTAATTAGGCCTCTCAAACAGATATTTTTCTGCGGCAGATATTTAATAATCAATCGATAGGACTAGCTCATCAGCAAGTATGCTTGGCTTTCTATGACGAAAACGTTTATAAATTTGTGATGTTGAGTCTTTTTTAAAGGGAGGCGACAACGCCTGCGAGGAGTTTAAGTATGATTATTAATTAAGGTTCCGCACCCACCGGTACGGCGCGAACAGGGCGCTGAATAACCAATGGTGACCGTGCACGATTCGACTTTTAAGTCGACATAAATCTTAATGAATAATTGAAATAAATCAAGAGTGATATACTCTTTGAATGACGCAAGGGTGAATATAATGATCATGTCGATCATAAGCATGGGCATATCTAGTGGACTCAATTATTCAATGCACTCGGGAAGAACTACCCCTTGATATTGAAAGCATTCGTTCATATTTGTGTTCTGACTTGGTAACCTAGAAAAATTACGCACTAATGAAAAACAGATGTAATCGAAGGTTTTTGGTGTAAAGATCTATATCTTTCATAACGAACAGAAAATACTTAAATAAAGTGTTCTTCGAAAAACCTTAACATATTTAGCGAAAATAGTTCTCCTTTTTTGTCTGGACTGTTTGCCGGTTGTAAGCCCATAAATATCAAGAGCACCTTGTTAAGAGTCCTCAACAAAAGGACAAGGAGATGAGAGGCTTTTCTTCAACAAATGGATAAGCATTTCAGATGCGTCTTGTTAGTGTAACCCCCTCAGGTGGGATCAAGCAAAACGGATTCGATATGTCCAGAGAATGGTTGTACAGTATTCAGATTGCATATTCCCTTCAGCAATGCCCCGGACCGAACAAACTGTTCCGAGAAAATTAAGAGATGTAGGCCTATACTGACGAGACTTCACAATAATTTTTTTTCCGCGCGATGAAAAACTATTTTATTTTGAAGCACAATCAATTAAATTTTCCCATAATGATAGTAATTAAGAAAAATCTTATGAGGATAAAACGTTAATAAAAAATTTTATTTAAAGGATCAATACTTATTTTACGTATCGGACAAAACGTAGTAATAATGAATTTTTTTCTGGATCATCGAAATGGTTTATCTATTCGAACAAACGAGCAAAAGTAACGGGGGATATCTGCGAGAGGTTCATAAATATTTCACTGCCTTTCATAGGTTCTTCTTCATCTAGTTCGTTACTGTAAGTATGAACATACCAGCACCTTGGGATGGGTGGGTCACACTAGGTGGTCCACGATCTAAGTTTTAATGTGACAGAAAATGTTTGGAAGTCCTACATCCCAATAAATATTCAGGCCTACATTGTTTTACTGAAATCATCAAGGCTGATAAATAATCCATTCTATTCTTCATTCGGATTATTTTTTTCTTAAACAAATATGACGGTCTTAACTTGCAATAGGCGATGCGGACTTGATATCAATGTGGATATATGTCATTTCCGGACAAGAGGGATGTTGCAAAACGTCTGATCATTTACTGAACGCGATTTTTGTGAAATCAAAGGGTTCGCATGGACACCTGCTGATGATCTAAATCCCTAATAATACTTAGGCTAATGTCATGACTAAGAAGTTATCAAGTCTGCTGCTTCATTTTCATAACAATTTTCAATGCAACCTCACTGTTATGGAATCACAACATAAAAAATGGTTCTCAGCTATTTTGCTCAAAAACTTCCTAAAAATTAAGTTTCTGTCATGGACCTGATGATCCATACTCACTAAATTCATAAGTTAGCTGCTGCAAAACTCATTTTACGGACGACGAAACCGCGGATACATATTATATCTACCTAAGCCTCAAACCAGTCGCCTTACCATTCTGCAGCATTAGCTACTGACTCCTCGATTGCTATGGTAAGCGGCTAGCTTGACATCTTTGAATAAGGCTAGGTTAAGTTAGGTTATTTTTGCTCCGCGATAGAACTGCCTATCGTGATATCAAAACGAAAACACAGTAAAAACTAAGTTTTGGGAATTGCTACGGTAGAGTCTCAGCTGAAAATTCAAGTCCGTGCTCAAGGCTTTGGACTTACAACTGAGAGGGACTTAGAAGTGAGAATCGATTTAACTGGATACATAGGGATCAGAACGACTCAATTTGGACTTACAATTGAGAAAGATTTACAGCTGGGAGACAACTGAGAATCTACTGTATAACTATTTTGGGCGTGAAACCAAAACGGGGGTGGTATGTACTTTGGTAATTTTCAACATAGACCTACGTTCAACAACATCAATGAAAAGCTCTCGCCGAGACCTTTTCAATTATATGGCTCAACGTAGGTCTGTCTTGAAAAATCATCAAATTACGTGCCACCCCCGATTTGGTTTCTTACGCAAAACAAGTATAGCCTTCCAGAAAATGGCGATTTCGTTTTTACTGTGTAGAGAAATGCAACCGCCAAAAATTACAATCTCACGCAAAAGGGTGAACGCTTGTTTTGGCGAAATGAGAAGCTTGTAACATACTTGAAGAAAAAGAGAGGGAGTGAGCGACAAGATAATTATTAATACACGATGCCCCTTCCCTCGCTGACCGCCGCCACTGCCGATATGGCTGCCATGACTCGGTGGGCATCGGACTTCTTAGGACTTGCTCAGGCGATCCGCATCAAGTCAGTTGCCGCGACGCGCTCACGACCCCGAAAGTCTGTGCGTGCCCATATAAAGGATTATGTAAACACGCCTCGCATCAAAGTCGCTTGTACCACTTGGGTAGTTAAAAGGCTGTGAGTAGAAGAAAAATTAAAAAAAAAAAAACGTTATTCTGTGTTACCGCGGAAAGTGAGAATAAGTGTGACTCGATTTTCAAATTTCTCGCTTCATTACTTTTGTTTGTTCGACGAATGGAATTAAAAAGCGCGGGTAGAAACAGATCCAGTGATCCTCCGAATTTAAACGAGCGCTTCGCCGGTGAACCGAATGTATCACACGATATTAGCAATAGCAATGCATTTTCATCAAGTTGACTCTTTGGAAAAGAAGTGCTTTGAAATGCCTGTTAATGAGACTAAAATAAGAAATTCACCTCATTATTAATGCCTTATTACAAAAAGACGAGAGAACCCTATTGTAAAATAAAGCTTATCTGGCGACAAAAAGGTACAATTTAACTCCTTCTCCACGGGAAGTTTGGCACCCACGGGAAGATATCTCAATTTTCGGCAAAGGCGGCACTGAACCTTACCCCCTCGGGCAAATAAAGTAATATCACACTGTATAATCTTTGATGTAATGTATGATTCCGTTGGAGAAACGTCATCTTTCAAAGTTGAGCTCCTTGCAGAATGGATGTCTGTCTAGAGACTTATTTACCAATATTTTCAGACATGGAAGCTACAACAAAACCAATCCACCTGTTTCCGGCTGACGCACGCGATACCCTCTGCACGTTCTATTTCGAGATCATAGAAGAACAATGAAATAAGCGGTTTTTCTTGAAACTCGCATGTCTGACAAGATAACTCAAATTTGAATTTATCAAAATAAATGAAAAAATAATTGTATCAAGTCCATTCTCTAACCAATTTTTGCCCACTGGGCTGTTATCGACCCATCAAAAATATCAACCCTCATACGATATTCTCCCACAAAATCACTCATTTTAAGTTAAAAGGTAAATCTAAATTAGCCTAAAGAAAAAATTCGATCGTTTCAAAAAACACCATTTTGCGAAATTTTGAATCGAAACGTTTTGATTATTCCCTTAATTTTTTTTCAAACTTCCTCTGGGGACAAATCGGTTAAAATCTCTCGCTAAGACCAACCAAACAAAACAAAACAATATCGAAATATTTTTTAGGTTTGAGTTTTTGCTCCAATGGACAGAATATCGTTTCCTGGGCAATGGCGTAATCTGAAATAAGCCGGTTAGGAAAGACATATGTTTTAGCGACATTTTTTACCGCCCTATTCTCGAAAGCGTTTGCGGATCGTGCGTAAAGAACTGTTCGTAGTGTTATAAACGTCTTTTAATATTCTATCACTTGCCTCGTGACTCGCGAATAATTCGTAAGCCCTTCTAAACTATTAATAAAAAGCTCAAGTTGATATGACAGTATTTCTCTGAAATATACGCCATACTCCTTCCCTCCTCGTTTCGGATACGCCTCTCCTAACACTCGTCTACGATAAGCCACTACCTCCTATATGGAAATACAAATTGGTCCAGTCAATCTTGAAGATACGAGATGACGTTTTTGATCTCCAGAGCAACTTCCTTTTTTTTCAGAAATTTCATGTCTAATGTATAAATACTCTTATCAACAAAGTTATGTCCAGTAGGAATGTCATGCACGAGAAATCAACCAACCGAATCGCCTGGAATATGTGTATGAGAATGACAGCAGTGCTTTCATTAACTTTAACCTTCTTCATAGCAAAGTCCCTGTTAAACTAGCATTGTCGTTGCTGCAAAATATGTTCACGTGCGCGTATAGTACGCAATTCTTTCAGATGACGGTTTTGAAAATGTACAGAGATCAAAAGTTATGACTTCTTCAATTTTCGCAAAAAACAACAACAAAAAAACAACAAAAAACAACGGAAAATCGAATGATTGACTGACTTAGCGTCGAGTTTTTATCTCCTTTTTAACGATATTATTTTATTTAAATTTTCTCTCAGCTAGAAAATTGATCTTTGGGCTTTGTGCTTGGGATCCTTTACACTAAATCTGGAATTCGTAGCTTTGTGGAAAATAGTGAAGAGTAAAATACAAGCGGTAAGAAAGTTTCGATAGCTTAGAATTCGGGTCGGATATTCGATCACATGGCTTCATGTTAATATTGGCTGCTGCAATGAATAAAAGTTCTCTGTAGCTGGTTTGAGGTCGACTCCGATCAAACGTCCGACTTTGCTCGCACTTTTATGACGAATAACTCAGCCACCCTCATCAAGCTTATGTTTGTTTACCAACTCCTTTAAGCGCTACCAGATCCCTCACCCAGTCTTCGCCAAAATGCCCGACGATGCTTTTACATCGATTCTTGTAAAGCAAATAGGAGGTTATTCTCAAAAGGCAATTTTACAAGTTTCAATGCACAGCTCTAAACCAAAAGAAGAAGAATTAATAAAAGGTTATTTAATGCTTCTTGTTCCCTCTCCGAAATTTCATAGACGTTTCTTGTGAGGCCATTTCTTCCCCTTTTTTTTGCGTTTCCGTATTTTTTTTTAAAAAAAAAAACAACTCTCGGAGAATTTAAAAAAAATTCTTGAGGATGTAAAAAGTCACACTGGCAAAGTCCCATTCAGAGGAACCCTCTTCTATATGTCCAAAATGAGAGTATTTTGCTTTTTGAATTGTCAATGAATGGTCAATGATTATTTGCACAACAAATTTTTACGATACGAACATTCTGTTTAGATCTCGGGATATTTCATTTTTTACACAACAAAGAATTTTGCGTATGCTGTCACTAACTGGAGTAACATAACTCATTCGAAAATGAAATAATTCTGTCTCTAATAACTCCAAAAGTTCACTTAACCCAAGTTGTACACGCTAAAATATTCCGTAGTGAAAATTACTTCAGGAGTTGAAATACACCCAAAATTAGTGGAAAGTCAGCCACTACACATTGCTTTTAGTGGCTAACTTTTCATTCATTAAAAGTGAACACTCCTAAAGTAGTTTTCACTACTACATTTTTTAGCATGTACGTATAACTTCGGGGGCTGTATTTATGGCTGTAAGTCCGACTAGGGAACAGATATTCTGCAGTAAGCGCTTTGCTGTCTTAAAAGTTGCTGGGCTTTCAGAGCTTGTCTCACTTCTAATTAAGACTTCTTTAAAACTGTGGACATACAGCTCTTTGCTAGAATCCGCTAGGCATTCAAAACTTTACCGCAGAAACGAAAAGTTCAAAGCGGAAATAGTACTTGGTTAAAGAAATGCCTGACATGTGGCTGTAAATGCACAAAACACTCGTGTACAAACGCTGGGACAATGGCAAGAGAAAAGAAACTGTTTCAGGAAGTCACATACACCCAGTGAAATTGCACTTACATGCTGTAAAATGTGGTGTTCTCGTGCGCCTGTTGTAGGTAAAAAGTTTTAACAGTGGACTGATCAGGTGAGTACTCACCTGGACTGATGTACCTCGTATTCTCGGTTAGTTTTTAAGATAGGCGTAAATAAACTGATAGCAATATTAAACGAAAATCATTATGAGAGCTTTCTTCGTTGATGGGAGTATCATGAAACACAACCAAATTTATTTGTTGTATGTTTTACGTCTTCACCATTTTTTTTAAATCCTTGCAAATTTCGTTAAAAAAAAAGGCTCTGAAAATTTTGGAATCATTCCCCAAAATCTTGGACTTTTTTGGGGGGGGGGGGGATTGGAGGAAAAAT
>Ga0058701_10006147_pt1 | contig 10084 bp, 6 predicted proteins | sample AgamicOrMae_FD_97039 | JGI IMG/M metagenome (GOLD analysis project Ga0058701, IMG submission 97039) | Agave microbial communities from Guanajuato, Mexico - Or.Ma.e | ecosystem: Host-associated > Plants > Phyllosphere > Phylloplane/Leaf | place: Guanajuato, Mexico | collected 2012-06-04 | reverse complement strand
TATCAAAAAAAACTATATAGTCTCTCTCAATAAAAAAAAAATAAATATATATATATATATATATATATATATATATATATATATATATATATATATATATATATATATGAGCATTATTCGCAGACTCCATATCTTCACTACGATCGAAACTAGATCCCGCAATACTCATTGTGATCCAACAACGATTTTCCATTGGTCAGCGGAGCTATCTGACAGAGACTCTATGGTTGTCCAGAAGTGAATTGACTAACTGAATGTAAGAAGAGACAACCCTGCTTTCAAAGGAGATTAAATCTCTACTTTGTCTTCGTGACTTATGTTGAAAACCCACACCTGCTTCCACCCCCAAACCCTTTAATCCACCTCATAATTGCGGTCAATATATATAGAGAGTTCCTCATCTTCTCTGTTAGAGGTCTAGTACAAGCAGGGCCTGGAATTAAGCTTCTGCAGGTGCAGAGTCTGGAGACTCCTCTAGTCAGATGGTCCCAATTATGCACTGTTCAGCATCGAGTTTTGAGACTTTTCCTTCGGAGTGTTTATGGCGGATTAGAGGGAGAGGGAGGGTCCTCCTAAATCCTTATTAACAAACAAGGAGGATGGTGTCACAATGATCTGGGTGCATGACAAGTGGGTGTGCTTTTCGAGTCTGACTACTTTCGATGTGCATCTTATTTATAAAAACATCCAACGGACAGTAAGTCATGGATAGTGCGTTGAGAATTAAGCGCTCATGGGTTACGTTCAGAAACGCTTTGATTTAGTCTGCTTCGGAAAGTTGCCCCATAGATTTTTTCCCTTCTATTTTTCTCTCTGATTAGTGATGATTTCAAGCAAAAATAAAAAAAATCTAACTTATTTACGCGTCAAGATTACTGGTTTTGCTTGAGCAGATTTTATTGTTTCTATGAAAAAACCTTTCAGACGGCACGCAAAACCATTCACCTTTACGGCTTGAAAAACGTATCAACAGAAAAACACACTTCTCCCCTCCTGGCCGCCACTTGGATCACCAGCGCACCACAACTCGGCTCCGAGGCAAATTGAACGATGCCGATGCCCGCTCGCTTCCAGGGAAGTGCAACGATTGTTTAGATGAGATCTCCTTCCTCGGCTGTCGAGACGTGGATTTTATTTGGAGCTTTAAAAACGAAAGGACGGCGCAGACGGAGTCTGATACGCCCGTTTGCAAGCAAATGACAGTTGACGAAAGCGGTGAGCATGCATCGAAACGGAATGCTACACAACCCCTGCTCAATTTGAGCATCTTCTTTCCTGACAAGCATTCTGCCCTATTTTATTTTATTAGGACAGCTATACGCCCTGACTTTAATAAGATTGGATTGATTCTCTGGAAAGAGTTTTTAATCTGGTGCTCGTCGCTAGACATCTCTATGCGGCGATACGCTGCCAGGAATTTAGTGTGACGCTAAACAAGACCGTTTCCAACTGATAGGAATGTGAAGAGGGTGAGTTTATATGGCGTTGTTTTGGTATCTTACATATCTATATATTTGTGAGTTTATTGCTAGCGATGTTGAGGAGCCTTCTTTTTTGCAGCACCATGAGAAAGTTTCTGCTGATTCAAACAAAAAAGGACTTTAAGTGTTCGGGGATAACGCGATCTCGGTTCCTACCCCGATGTCAAGAATCCTCTTCTGCATATATTTTCAGCACACTGGGAGGTTTGAACGTCATCCACAAATAATACAGTGTTGGTAAACAAACATCTCGCATCTCACGCCACAAAGTCACCCAGCCACTGAACTTTCTGCTTTGAAATCTAATCCGACCCAATTCCCCAACTCATGCGGAAGAAGCGACTATCAATCGCACCAGCTGTTTATGTTGGCTTTCTCCGACTTTTGGATTCTTAGGGAGGGCAGCAATACTGACCCGGTCACAAAAATAGATCGCATACGAGGATTTTTGCGATATACGCGATACAAGTTTGTCCTGTGGAGGACATTTTAAAAAAAGGCGCAACGTGGGCTACTTCATCAAGATCGAAGGTAACAAAATTGTCCTATGGGAAAACGTTTCAAATGCAGGCGAGGAGTTGGTCTTTCCATAAAGAACTCACGTAATCAAATAAAATCGACACAAGGCGAAAAAGTTGTTGCTTCTTGTTATTCTGACGGCCTCTAATAAAAATGACTGTCCTCAGAACCTTGTATAAATCGTCACTTTGGCAAAAAGAGCACAAGCAACGGAATGGGATTAATTAGATGTCTTGTGGGTTAAAATCGTCAAAAACTAATGATATTCTGCTAAAAATATTCTCAGTCACCTATGGGTCAAGTCATAAGCGTTACTAAATGGATAATTTCAAATACCATAATCTACAATCATGCTCTACATATGATTCGTGACAGTTGTCCATGATAGGTGGGTTCTTGCATCAGGAACAAAATTTCCTAGGTTTTTCCAGCAGTTCGATGGGAGGGAAATCGAACCTCTCCGAAGGGTTTCCTCGCTGTCAGCGTCGTATCACCAAAGGAAACTCCGTTGACTTCGGAACTGTAAATTGGGCTTTCAGTCTCGCTTATCCGTCCAACCCACCCACTTCGCTCCCTCGGGCCTGCATATTTAGGAGCTCGCAAATAACTGCGCACCCTGCACCGTCCACATTATGTTATTTACACAGCTCAATAAAAAAAGAGAGGCTGTATACGCATCGGGATCCAGTAGCACTTCGCGGAGAATAAGCCCAGCTGTGCATTCGAGTTAGCATTCCGTACGTGTTGGTAGAAGACGCATTAAGACACATAGAAATGTTGTGGCTGAGGTGGGCCTTAACTGATGGAGACCTCCTTTCAATTACTCCATCAATGAAACTTCCCATCGACTTTAGTGCCCTTGGGATCTGGAACAATGGCTTCCAATACCGCGTTTTCGGAATTCTCGAGAGGCAATTTCAGTAGCGGGAAGATATATTTGACTTCTAGAGGTACGCAAATTTTATTGGGATGCTGTGGACGACGATTGGTTTTCGAGTGAGGGATGTACGTACGGGTCAGATTCACCTTAAGTGATTTCTTCGGAGGAACTTTTCTTAAAGTTGTTATTAAAGATACGAAAAATATTCGAAAGTGCGCATACTGTATGTCTCCGTGTGAACGCCATGTTTGTGGCAGCGTTCTAAGTTTTATCGATGTAGGATGTCCAATATTCAGTTAATATTAACTGATTTATGGTGTGCAGTATTAATTTCTCAAAATAAAGCAGCTTACTAACGAGTGTCTGGTTAGCAATGTCGTTCCATGGCATCATGGATTTAATATTTCTGCAAAAGGCAAGTTACAATCAAACGGTTACTGAAGGAAAAAAACAAAAGAAAACCAACAAAAAACACTAAATACTCAATCGGTTTAGAAACTCTTATCGTTTAGAGAATATTTGCGGTGAGCCAGAACAGCCTAAGTGAATGAAGTCATCAATGTGGCCGATATTCGTCGAACAGAAAAATGCTGAATACCACAGGAATAAGAAATCAGCATCAAATGGAGGATATGAGAATCTACAACAGTAACTTGAATTTGGTGGTAAAAACGTATGGTTGACACACTTTCCATTACGTATTATTTATGGTTGCATCAGAATAATTGTGGTTACCAAAAAATAAGGCGAAAATCGTTGCATTAGGGGAATTATTCAAAATTATTAAATCTACGTGCACCAAAACTTCAGGTGGCCTAGGTTTTGCTGGACTGGAGTGGACAGGTCGAACGGGGTTACAGTTTGCATATATCGTAGGCAATAAGCTTCAACTTACGCAAGTAAGGTTTCTTACAGATACACAAATACCAGTGATTTTATAAATGACAGTCAACGTAATCTTGCAAAATTGAGCCACGCCGCGAGACATTCCATTAGCCAAATGAATTTTTGGCAAGGCACATGCGTGCCGCGCGAGGATTGACCTACGGTCATAACGTCTGTGCAGAATTCAGCTGTGACGGAGGGAAACGTAATCTAAGAACGTTTCGTCCGCAACAGACAAAAGACTGGATACCGAAAGTGAAATTTATTTGACACCTCTCACCGATTTCACGCCCCAAGTTACACTCATGTTCTTCTATCAGCACAGAAGGCGTCTCCCAGGGTGGTATTCAATCCCGTGCGAGCATGCAAATAGTCTTCATTTTATTGGGGATCATCATGCGAATCATCGGTATTAGCATCCTAACATATCGAGGCAAGCGGCAGATTTCGCAGCAAATCCCGCCGGAGGGTGATGTCACTATGATCAAAACACCTCCCATCCATGATAGCTCCTTGTCTATCAGTGTACATAATCAATAAAACTAACCTCAAAATCTCCCTCCGCAGCACGTGCTAAGGTCTGTTGCTTGTTACGTCGGAGGAGAAGATCTTTCGCTCTTCTTTTGTAGATAGAAATACAAAGAGGAAAACTTGGTCATAAAGGAAAATCTGGGGTTGATTTTTTGCCATTGTTCGCGACTCTTTTTTCCCCTCCTCATTGGGTGTCGAGGCAGCGCCGTATTTACGAGAAACTCAATATCGAGCGCACGGACTGCCAATTATTTTTGGAAACCGTGCAAAGAGCTCTTCTGATACTATCTTAGTCTCCAACTTTTCGGACATATGGCAAGCTTTTAGACTTATATTCGAGCGTTTTGATTTAAGACACTAAAGGTACAGTTGCAATGTCCGCCTGGGAACAACTGGTAGGCCTGAAAGTACAGTACGTAAATAACTTCAGTAAATATGCTTGAATTCGTTTGTGCATAAATACTGAGAAATTACTTTGACAAACTCGGACAAACCGCAATCAATGGTTAGGAACGTCTCCCAGGGCATCTGTTTATTTTGAACCACTTTTTAGAGGCATTTTCAACGTTGGTGAACGATTTCAGAGAAAAAAATATCTGCTTGAGAGTAAGAAACTTACGGTAGTTCTATGATAGAGGAGCCAGAAGCAAGATATGCTTTTTTTTTTAATGAGTGCCTAGCTTTTAGCCCTGATAGTTGACTGACAGTTTCCTATTGGTATTTAGACATTTACGTCTCAAATTGACACCCCAATTACTTGCAGAGCAGTGTGAGACTAAAGGACCGTCAAACAGCCTGTCAAGTTTGCTGAACAGGCTCCTTGGTGTGACGGACACTCGCTCAGGGACCAGAAATGTCCACCGAGAAGAGGTCCACATTTATGTGTGTCGTATTAGTTCCAGTAGTAAAAGGACATCAATACACTCATTTCTTATTAGGAAGACCTACACACAGAAGATATTGGGTTTCAGCAAACCTAAGCAAAAGTATCAGGCACTTTTGATTGATCGTTCTGTTTTCTGGCTATCTTTACGAGAGAAATGACAATGAATAAAATTATTTTGATGCATTATTGATTAAAAACAAAAACGTCTCTCTGATTTGCACTTTTTATTTTGAAAAGATCGTTACAGACAGAACCGGAAATGTCTCTTGTCAGCTAACATATCCGGCAAATATTCTGGAATTTCAACTTTAGCCCCTCCAGCCTAACATGGTGCATGCCAGTCGCGCTAAGCGCGTGTCACCGTTCGCGCCGATCCGCGAGAGTTGTCTCCATAACTCTTAAAATTTCAAATCTCTCTAATTCACACTTTTACAGCAAAATAAAGCACAAAAGTGCGTTTATATCTGTCGATGAAAATATTCGATGCGCTACGTTAGACTGCAGCGACTGTAGATTGGGGAGATTGACAAAGGACCAGGAGATTACTGCGACACCCAGGGCACTAGTAAAAGAAAAAAAATGGCATGCCCGCCCGATTTCTTTTTGTGGGTACATCCTTACAAGTCTGCGAACAACGCTCTGAAAAACGTGTCCGCATGCGGGACATAGACTAAAAATACGGCCACTTATTTCTGCATGTTTTTTTTTCCACTTTAACCAAACGAAGTTGAGACCTCTATTAAAAAGCCCGCCTAATGGATACTCTGTGATTACAATAAAAATAATGTTCGTATGCAGAAAAAAATATACTGCAAGAAAGGAAGAGCTACCTAGTACCCGAGAAATAATTTCAATTGACCAAGCAAAGCGGCATTGTCTCCATCTCTAGTTATTCAACCACATTTCCTTTAACAACTCAAAATGACGACGACTGACAAGATTTGATGCCGGCTAATCGTCATCAGGGGACGATTTCACGTCGATTTAATATATTGAAAATTACTTCCCGACCAGTATTTTTGAGCGACGACCGGTTACATTCATAAGTCCGAAGGCAAGACCGAAAATGCAACTCTTATACCAGCAATTAGGAAAATCAATAAAGGGGGAGGGGAGTCGAGAAACCGGTACAGATTTACTGTTTTGAACATTTTGGAGGCAGAGGCCAATACGTCTGAAAACATAACTTTGCAAACTTGAACTTTTCATATATGAAGTAAAAATGCCTTTGGTACGCATTTTTTTTAAAGATGCTTCGTCTAGAGGAGTTAGACGTCAAGAAGACAATGAAAGCCGCATTAAGACGTTAAGACATCGAAGGGCTGGCAAACGCCCTCAGACGTTTTTACTTATGGCAGCACGCAAAATAAGCACGCAGGAAACTTTGTGCTCATTAATCCCGGCAGCGCGCCTTTTCAAGAGTTATCAATTTCACGCTGTCTTGTTTTGGTGAGGCTGTTGCTAATCCCCTCTGTGGACTTCTCAACCCTCTTCTTGTCTTCGGGGTTCTTCTTTGTGTTAGGTACGTTGTGGTCCATGACACTTTCCCGAATGAATCTCTTCCGGCTGTATGGGCTAACTTTAATCAAACTCGGAAGCCGAAGAAACTGGCTGGACGCCACAGACGGAGAGGCAAATCAAATCGATAACTTAACACCGGCTGATTCCTATCGGATACACAGAAGTACGACGAGGCAATCTCGACGGGTTCATGAGACTACGGTGATGCATTTATCACGTTCGTGCATTCTTATCAATAAGTTAACGCTAAACTTCTTAGAGCACCCACAGTCAAAAGGTATGCCGATAATTGAACACTCTAGTACGCCTTGCCCCAAGATATAAAAATAACGAGGCTGATTTAAGGGCAAAAAAAAGTAATTGACAGCATCACCTTTTGTTCTGCCACAAAGTCCATTATCACCCTCTGCGAAATTCGATAAACAATTTCGAAGACCTGTAGATGATTCTATTCTGAAGGTCTTCATCGTCTTATGTCACCGTGGTTTAGGCCTCGTTTTTCAAAACTACATCAAAACGTACTTTCATTGTAAAAAAAATAACATTTAGACAGAGATCACGCTTAAACTTTCAAACAGAGATTACGCGATGAAACGGTTCAACAGCAAGTTACGATATGCCAGTCTTTGACCGTTTTCATCCAACGTTCTCTATCTTTACACTTATCAGCGCCAAGTGATAACTTGAACATTTGTGCGCGAGTCATGCTTGCGATGACCGAGGAATATCTTTTCACGATCGCACCCCTTACTTTTGCCGGAAATGGCGGAAAGAGAGAAGGCCGGAAAATCCTTATGGGAGGGTCTGGATTCGTTCATCAGATCAGTTGACAATACCATTGACTCCTTTTTTTACGCAGCCTACCATATACAGTATATCCCACAATCACCCAGGTTAAAATACCAAATACACGTACATATTTCATTTTCTAATAACCGTTCAAATTAGAAAGTAGCTTAAATTTTGCAGTGTAGCTTTACTTTAACGAACTAGTGAGAAATGTCAGTTTTTATTACAGTAACATCAACTATAGTGATCCTCGCGGTGGTCCTACGATTTGAATACATGGACAGGGTTGACTTTACTGAAGCGGACAGCCTATTCATTACTTCAACACGGTTTAAGAAACTGAGTGCGAATGTTATCTGGCAAGGAAACTGTTGTAGAGCTAGCGGACATATAACTGTAAGAACTCAGTTTCAAAGTTTAAGTCACGGTGGTTCAACGAAACAAAACAGAGGCAAATGTAACCATCAAAGTTAGATGAACTTACTTGTTAGCTTAATTCCATCCCTTGCACGTCACCCCGCTGTCACTCTGCACGGGAGTGTTGGTAGTACAAGCCTCTTGCCGCTTACTTCCTAATGACTGGTTGCGGAATCCAAGACTGGAGCGGCTGGATGACCATTAATTTTTAGGCCGACTTAGGTTAGGTTCAGTTACTTTTTTCCTCGTTCCCCTGTCGCACCATGGCCTGACCACGAAATGCGGGCAAAAGGACGTAAAACCCCTCATGAACACTATGCAGTTTAGTTTACTGGGTTGACAGGTTCAGTTTACGGGATTGGTGCAAATGGGAATAGGACTGTTCTTGATTCAATATGAAAAATGTTTTGGAATTAGCAGTTGAATTTCCTTTTGTGGATCTTCACTTGCAGGCTTTATCAATCCATCAAGAAGAGTGGAAACGCCCCCACCTTCATCTCAAGACCGCAATGAATCACGATTTCATCCTGTTCACAGTCATCTATAAAGAAGCCATCTGAATTTGAAGCGAGGGCTCAGCAACCCTTTTACTGCCTGTTGCCTAATTATTTCTTAAAGTCGGGGAAGTTTATATCAAGAAAACTTCAAAGAGAACTGGAGAGCTCTGTCATACATTCTGAGGCTTAACAACTAGGAAGATGATACTATGCAGAGGTCGCAGTGACTGCGCTAATCTGATAGGGCTATCATGCGTGTATACGCAGGTTTGTAAATTGAATGGCTACCTTGGATATATCTTACTCATCAGTGCAAGAAATCAGCGTCGTGTCACAACTCAGAACGGCTGAAGTATCAAAGGACGTCTGTGTTTTCATTACATGGATGGTTCGACACTGCTTGTTATATACATACCGAATCGTAATCGACTTGAAATCACCTATCTTGTAATTTAAATACCCATTAAGTGTCCGTAAATAATGGGCATGCACTTGTGTGTCTTGCACACCTGAATGACTTTGATAGAACTTTGGTGTCTTGGCCAAAATTTCTATGTCGCAAAGCATCAAATGGCCAACATCAAGATGCAAGTCCATCGAATGTCCAAGGACATTACATCTGAAATTAGTGAAGATGTCCAATCAATATGCATTGCAATATCTTGCACACCTAGGTGACCTCAGAAGATTTTTGCACATTTCTTCATTGTGTGCAAAAAGATGTTGTTTTTTTGCTAACTATACATGAAAATGTAATTTATTTATATCGACACTCCGGCCGCGATGAGAGGGAAGATTGAATAAACAGCTCACATGAGATACCGAACAGGCATAATAAAAGTTCAGGTAACGATCCTTGCTACTGTGGAACCGATAGGAAAGGAGGTTAAACAACGCGGGTAGGGGGATGAAGTACCCCACCATAAAAACTGCCTGATAAGATAGGCCAGAGGACAATTTTCAAGCAAGACCCCTCCAACGAGTTCCGGTCCGAGGGTTGCAAAGTGTGGTTTCCAAGAGAGGCTCTCATCCGGTCAAGAAGACCGACACACGACCATTTTATGGTTGTTCTCTGGCCGTTTTGGCATCTTCGTTGCGGCCTATCGCCCACCGGATACCATCCCCAGCGCGGAAATTATTTGCTTTGCTAGAAAAATGGTAAAGCAAACGACGAGGCATATTCCACCTGATGCATTACGCTAAACAGCAGTAGTACTAATAAAGCACCAATCAGCTCTGAAGTGTAATTATTACAAATATGACTGGAGAAAAACGTCCACTACAATGTGCACGGTGCAAAGTACTCTAATGTGAGCCTGCGTTGGCATATTTTATTAAAGTCCCCGAAAGTCATATAGAAGACATTATATGAAACCTGCTTAAAATTGGACAACCAACTGCTTTTGTGAAGAACATTTCATGCCTCACAAGATTATTTTTTTTCTGGAAAGTCGTCGTGATATCTTTAGGACTCCGTGTGGGCCTGTATCGCAAATGCGTTCTTTTTGTTTGTTTTTTTCATCAAATTTTCGTTTATAACGTATTGAAGTTATTTTCTGCAAAATTTCTACTAGCAATGTAAAAATAATGCATTATGCACAAAAAATTCTCTGACAAGGGAAGGTACTTTGATGTGACACGAGGATTCCCTCCATTTTGGCACTATTCGTTAGGACTC
>Ga0058701_10006146_pt1 | contig 10085 bp, 5 predicted proteins | sample AgamicOrMae_FD_97039 | JGI IMG/M metagenome (GOLD analysis project Ga0058701, IMG submission 97039) | Agave microbial communities from Guanajuato, Mexico - Or.Ma.e | ecosystem: Host-associated > Plants > Phyllosphere > Phylloplane/Leaf | place: Guanajuato, Mexico | collected 2012-06-04 | reverse complement strand
CCTATACAAAGTTTGGCGTTTGCTACTTTTCTCGTTTGGCGGTTACGGACTGGCGCTTGCGGCGTTGGCGCTTGCGGTTTTTGGCGCTATCGAATGCCCCCCACCTCACGCGACTAAAAATCACGGATATGAATGCAAAGACGCGCTCCCACAAAAGCACACCGCTGGTTTCCCAGAAATCATACGAATATTTACAGGCTTATATCACCCCAATACTCCAAGCAGCTCTCATACTGTTGTAATTCCTGGCCATCAAAATTATTTCGACGCGGAAACAGCTCTAGTCGGGAATGATTCGTGTAGAGAACTCATCAAAAGTCTCAATCATGTCATTGCCTCGCTCGCTAATCCGCTATCGTCGTCTTCCTCTCCCACAGTCCCACAAAGGTCTCAGAGACAATGACGGCGTCGACAGTGGTTTACAGTCCAACGAGTCAACTTCCCCCACGATCTCGTAAACATGAGGGCGCCAATAAGGATTTCTTCATCCCGGATTACCGAGCATCGGTCACTCAAGCTTCATAAATGTGATTGCTTCGGACGTGAAAGACGGCGCGGCACTACAGGATACCACGCCAATTTTTGGGCTTGAGCTTTGAGGAAACTGTAGGGTGGGGTCTTACATGGTCATCTTTATAGAATTAAGCTACCGACATTATAATCGAGATTTTTTTTTGACACCTCCATTTTTTATTTTAACATGATTGATTTTTTTCTATTAGTATCCCCACATAGTTTACAACTGAGAATATACCTTTTGATGGGACAGTAAAAGTAGGGCTAATCCTTTTCATAATTTAGTCGGGTCGTAACAATAATTTACACGTTGGTCAGTTTCTGTCTTTGTAAGGTTTGCACCTCCACCATAATGGCACCAACAGTGGAAAAGTATTGCTCCTTCCCAATTTTTTTAAAAGCTTCATAACTTGGAGTGAAAAGAGATACAACAAAAGACCGCCGAATGAATTTGATAGATATTCGCTCTTTCCATTGAATTAATAGAATGCTTTCTTTTCGTACCGTATCTCTCTCTGTATTCAAGTTACTGAGGTTTGAAAAATATGAGAGGGAGCAATACTTATGCCACTGATAGTACGAACACCTATGTAATGAATTACGGAACACCGCGTTTAAAGGCCCTCAGTAAAACTGTTTCGCTATATTTAAGGGTTTTCTTTAGCTATTGACGTTAAAAGGTCATTGTGTGCACGTGGCTTTCGAGGAATGCAAATTGAATTCAAAATTCACGTTGGCATTAGAAGCAGTGGAAACGTGTAGGCAGCACGTATTACTAACAACCGAAAGATCTCCTTATCTCTCCTGTGGTCGAATTTTCCCCATACACTATAAAGATGCGGTATCCTAAAGGCTCGAATCTCATCTGGGCAATGACGACATGTCCTGGAGTTTGGAACGCACTCGCCAACGTCTAAAATAAACAGGTGACAGAAGGTCGGTTTCATTTCGCGAAGATGAAAATCAGCCAGCAATGGGAAAAGATGCTTTTAGGCTCTGCTGTTCTTTGTTTGATGAAAAGACTCGGGCAATCCGGTCAAGACTCTTTGAACGAGACGAACTTCTCAATCATCTTTCTGGCGCCATTGAGGAGATTAAATGGGTCACGTGTCATTGACGTGAAAGCTTTTAGAAATTATAGCGAACCGGGGCCTTTCAGAAAGGTGCCCAGATATCTAATGGATGTCCAGGATTGCATGGTGAAAATAAATGTTTGCAAATAAATATTGGGTGAGATTTTCTGAGGCCTGGAAAATTTATCATCAATAACAGCATCATATTACCACTTAAATATTTCAACGAACGAAATTACAAACATGCAGTTCTCTCTTCATAATAAAAAAAGTAAAATTGAATCGACATCACATCTCCAAACAATGCCAGATCCAAATCACACACCATAGCGCTTAGTGAGATGTGAGGTCCTACAAAGGAGAATCAAAGCATGCGTTTCAACAGAAGTCTCACGTGCAGTATAATCACACTTTAAACTAGGACTGACGCTCTGAGGAATACGTGACGACGTAAGAGGCGCGTTGACAAGAAGTTAACTCTTGAAGAGTTAAAAGATTACTGCTCCAACCACTCTTTAGTTTGAAAGGATCCAATATGACAGTTTCGAGATGTCAACAAAACAGATTTAGAGAACAATGACCAGATAGAAGAGGTCAATGTTGGGCAGCGGTCTAGTCAAGACTACGCACCCTAGCGGAGGAGATTACGCGCAAATCGGCCTTGCAACTGCATTAAGCCGGTCGCTGTAACAAAGAAAATGCAAGGAGCAGGACGACCAACAGAATAGCAGAGGATTCATTTGATGCTTATGACAAGACAAGGACGGGACGGCGACGAACAGAAGCGAGCTGCAGGCGCTTTGAGGGGTGACCTTGCGTTGACATGAGACGTTGCCGATGTGGGGGTGACATTTTCTCAGCAGGTGAGGATTAAAGAGTGATAAGGATTCTGTGGCAAATTTACGGGGTGTTTTTCAAGTGGTTGTCTAGCCTCGACAGTTGCCGTGCATTGTTGACTGGTTTTGCTTCGTGTGTTTCGTAACATCGTTACACGGAGGTGGGTGTGAGAAGGGCGATTGGCAGGTCCAGAGGTTTTCGGTGGCAGTTTATGGTAAGGGAGCTTAGGAGAATACAAGAGATCCAATTGAGACTCAGCCCAGACCCCCATGTTGTTTTTCACGTAGTACCTTGGCATCACTACTCCCTCCCACTGTCAGTATTTCAATACCAACTGAAGTATTTTAAATACAAATATTACTCCAGCACTTCAACTATTTCCACTTACAGTGGACCGATTGAACGATTATCGAAGCCAAAGGTATTAACCGTGTCGACTCTGAAAAGAACGAAAAAAGAAAGAAAAAAGAGAGCTAAAATAACTTTGTTGTGATCGATCTTCTGGAGGTAAAATCTTCAGTATCCAAAAAAAAATGTTGCACGTGCTTGACTGGTTTGCAATTTTCATAGAACAGTTAGTGCTCGATTAAATTGGCGGGTGCCGACATATTATAGGGTGTCTGTACGCTACATGATATACGTTTTAAATCGTACGTTTATTTTAACATTTCGATGTAATCTTACTCACTTGTCAGCCTACACAGTTCATTTCCATCTTATGCAACAAAATTGATTCATCTTTTTTTTTTTAAGGATCACATTTAAAATTTAAAAAGAGCACTCTTTGTAACGACAATCTTAGTAACTGACCCATTTATAAAATCAATAACGGAAACGTAATAATTTCAAAGGTTGCAGTCGTTTCAACTGGACACCCTGAAATAGGGGATTGAGAATGCTGCGTCCTGTGTTCAGAAAACGAGGGTCGTATTCTTGCTTATGTTCACGGTTCGATCTATCAGGTCATATAAGCCGTGTGGTAAGTCCTTTTTGTCACTCCGAGAGGATAACTGACGAAGACGGAGGGAAAGCCAAGTGATTAGTGTGAGGTGACGGGGGAAACAAAATGCAACAAAAGACACGGAGGCTGGAGGGTGGCAATAAGAAGGGCACAAAGCTAACCACCGGATAACGTTAAAATGAGTACGAGAAATCTCTTCTGAACAGCAAGGCAAGAAAATCCGAGCAATATCGCAGACCGCGAGAAAAGCTCCCACTCGACATCCTTAAATCATTTTGTCCTTTTCTTCTCCATCTTGCGTCCTTTCAAAGTAGCGTTCTGTCTCTTCAGCACACACCATATCCCTAGCTCATCTCGCCGAGAGACGCTTCTTGTGTTTAGGGACCCTCTAAGTAAGCGCGACATATTACAATTTAAGCTCCGTTCGATTAGAGCTCTCGTTGTAGTAAGAGGTGTTCCCTGGATGGATGACTTGCTCAGTAAACAATCGGCTAAATGAAGCGTTTAAGATATTGCAAGAGTCGTCAATATAATGCTTATTAACACTACAGAAGAAGAGAGGAAACCAAACCTCAGCAGACAAAATCTTGAAAAAACTGTAGTTTTTGTTACGAATGATTTCGTTTGCCTAGGAAACTTTTTCCGTAACCAAATAGCGGACTTGAGTCGGCCTGAAGCATAGTGACTTGTGCCTCTTTTAGGGTATTAATTTGGCCCTATTAATGGGGCATGGACTAACAAACCTTGAGTTAAACCATCACTACTGATAAGTAATCGCTGTCACACGTGATTCAAAGTCCTGATTATTTTGATGTAATCGAAATGTCACTTTACGCACCCTACATGATCTTGTACATCAAGTCAGCATGATCTAATGCCTTCACTTCAGTTACATTTCAACATGGTCAAAATGATACGTCAACCGTTATCACCGTGGGAGTTTCTTCGGCAGAATGCATCCATATGTGGTGATGGCGATCGAACTGTTACTGTGGAGACTCTTCAACACAATGTGTAAGTGGAATTGCAGGAAGGTATAATTCATAGTAAACTACTCAACGCCTTGGCATAAGACCACGCAAATAATACCGCCTAAGGCCTCGAGAATAAACAATAAAAGGTTTTCCTAAGCTTCTTTCATTACGGTATGTTCTCCATTGTAAAACCTTGATATGGTCCTCAATCCATTTTCCTTCAGAGTACCGGCATGATCAAACTATGATAGCGCGATAAAAAGTCTTGTTGCCCTTTTTATGGACTCCGCCGACGATTTTTGATCACCTCTGTGCAATCACGCAGCCGTTGGCTTTAGAAACACCTTCCACTCTCTGTGACCATACCATCTTCGGACGTCCGACTCGATAAAAACCTCTTCGAGAGGCACTTTCTCACACTCTGTGACATCCTACGATTTCCTAGCGATCCGTCACTTCAATTTTAATCCTCCACCACCCCCAAGCAACTGATTTCAGTGGCTGGACGGGGTGAGGAAATAAGAAAGGGGAGAAGTTCGGGGACTGATCAGTGCGTTGCTTCTGCGGCAAAGCAGGATTCGTCATATCAGTTTGCATCAGAATTGTCTGATGCGTGCGACCTTGCGGATGAGGACTAGACACCTCCAGACAGAGTTGACGCGATTAGTGAGCTAGACAGAGAGCGGCACACGGCAAGCCTGTCTGGCGGATTCATTGTTCACCCAACCCCTTTCTTAAAGATCTCTACACGCTATTCATTCATTAGAGAACCATCTAAAAAAGCGCATGGTCACTTTTTGACGATAAGAGGATTTAGAGGTTAAACGTATTCCGATTTCAAGTTTTTATTTCTTTAAAAAACGGACCTTGAAACTAAGATGTCCCGGTACCAAAAATGTTTGCTTCTTCAGTTTGTTTTCACTAAAAACTTCCCGCTGGTGCGGTTCTTGGATGTCATATAGTATGAAACGCGGTGATCATCCTAGAACCAAGTGATCAACAAAACCGACCAGGTGGTCTCAAAACATTGAACACTGATCAATCTTCTGATCAGGTTGAATCAGGCGTAACGCCGTTTTACAGGGAGATATATCAATGAAATATTGACCTTACCCTGACTGAATTTACAGTAGAAAAATAAATGACCATTTTTAAAAGAAGATGCTACAATAAGAGTTAGAAATATTAGTAATTGCTGGTCCTTTTCACGAACCCATTTAATTCTGACATTCGCGTATGTCTTTGTTTCAAGCACACACAAAAGATGTCCACTTCTTTGAAATAGCCTGAGGACAGAGTTCGTTTTAATAATTTGAAAACCATTTATAAACCCATTTAGATTTACTCATGACAGACCTATGCGAAGCGGCATAGTATGGTGCCGGGAGCAGCTACGGCGCACATCAGCCAAGTGTCAAGCCTCGAGAACGTGACCCCTGGAGACCTGCACAGGCAACACAGTTGACATATCCAGCACGCGCGGAATGGACAAGGAAGCCTACGGATTTAGGACGGGTATTGGATCGGTCTTCTATAAAGAAGATAAAAGAGCAAGGCCAGCGTTAAGCTGTATGAGAAAATAAGCACTCAAAAGATAAGAGTCAACTTGTTTGTCTAGTGGAGTCCGTGGTGGCATATGGAGAATCTCATTGGGAGGGCAAACAGGCGGAAGAAAACCAACTATGGCTTGAATTTTCGAAGTTTGTCCTCACAGGGAATCTGCTTCGATCTATGTCTTTCGTGGGAACTCTGAAACGACGAATCCATTTGGAACGATTAGTCTACAAGCAAAGCTAATACATACTTAAGACAAGAAAGACTTAACTTTCGTAAGGTGCTCAATCCTTTCTAATAAACCCACCAGAAGATTTATGAAAAGAAAAAGAAGTTTTCAAGTTTCCCTTATTTCTGGCCTTCATATTAATGTCTCCAATTCGCTTTGCTTCCACCTCCACAAAAAATAGGGCTCTGTGATTCTGATTGACAACGTCCCATACTCCAACCTCAAATTCATTTGGCTTTTTCCTTGCCTCAGGCAAATATTTTTTCCAACACTGTTTGCTTTCGTAAAGTAATCCTGACAAATCGTAGAACAGAGGCAAAGAATTTTATCGTCTTCATCGCCCTTCTGAGAAGAAATGAATAGGTTATGGTGACTTTTGTGCCTTCATTTTTCTGGAGCTGAAAGGCCAGCAATCTATTCTTTACAAGTATTTGACAAACGCTCCGGATATGAAGGAAGGTATCAAGTTGGTCGGGAGCTTTGGAGAAAAGTTGGGACCACAAAAGCGGGCGACTTCGTCAGCCGGAACTTGTGCGGACATGGTCGCCCTCGACGAGTTCCCGATCATTTATTTTCCAAAGAGCTGCATGCCGACGCTGTGCGCGTGATTCAAGAGGAAAGCATGCTGTACTCCTCCGCCAACGATCGTTTTCGCCCAGGCTCAAACCTCTAGAACGTTTGAGTGCGATAAAATGATTTCCATTAAGATCCATATCGTTAAAAAATTAACTTCAGACAAGTGGAGCTTCTCGCTTGAAACTAATTGAATTAAATCGGACAGGCGAGTAAATTGGACGTGTCGGTTACTGACGATTTGCGAACTTTTCCATCAACAAATAATACTATAAGAAAGTAATATTTTAAACCACTCCATGTTTTAAACAACGTTGGTAGACATTTTTGGGTTCCTTTAACATCGACTCTAAGTCCTTAGTTTTGGCGACTATGTTAAGAAAGTACTATTTACATTTTATCGTGATATTTGGTGATATTGGTATGAGGTTTGGTGATATTTCGTGAAGCCAATCAGGAAACAAGCGGCCTCATGAAGTATGTTAAGTAAACCAACAATCATAATTCATCTGGAAGAGCAGTAGCCTAATAAGGATTATTATAAAATTCTTCCTACAATGCTCAGTTAGTATGCGTTGGAAATAGTCGCAGATAAGCTGATTGGTGTTGGATAATTGCAATAAAGCGGTAGCCATCTTCGGTTTCGCTAGGTCATCGTTATTTTGGCACAGCAGGGAGGATCTATAAAGCCAATAAAATAATTGGACTAATGCAACTGAATTCAATGAATACCCGCTGCATTTCAACTAATTTTGCGTCACACCTCCACGATTGTGCAAGGGAAACTAGATCTGAGGACGGTATTGTTGCACAGACAACTCACGGGGATGGGGGAGGGCCAAGGTTGAAACGTTGAAGGACAAGGATGTCACAGGGCTCCTCAATTGATCGAGTGCCCATCACGTTACCTCGGTGTGTGGGAAGATTTTGACGAATAACGGTGGCGAGGTGAAGACACCCACCATCAGTGACAAAGCGAGCACTAAAGAAGGGCTTAGCTATTGTTGGGGACAATGGCGGTGAGCAGACAGGGCCCAGATTTAAATTCCGGTCCAGATGCGTAGTAAAGAAAGGGTTGACTGGCGAAGATAACCTCCAAAGGTTGATTCACTTTTAATGTTAATCCTTGAAGCCATATATAGATGTGGAACACCTAAGACGAAGATGCGAAAAGAACAATGTGGGCAAAGATATAATGTGTGGCCGCCCCAAAGCTTTCAAAGATCTTGTTTTGTTCCGTATCGTTTCAAGGTACTATTCTACACGAAAACTGAATATGGCGCATTCTTTTTCAAGGGAAAAGATTTTGGGTCTGGTCCGTACCATTTTCGCATTAGATAGCAAAACTTTTTCATATTTTAGATTTTTAAGTTTTTTTTTCTTTCTTTGTTAACCCTGTTAAAGACATTGCAAAATACACAACAAATGGAATCGGAATGAAAAATACACGGATCGTGGTACTTGCGAGATTTTCGGTTCAAGGGAGAATACCAAGTTCGTAATTGGTGCAATAAGAGTAACAAAACATTTTTTGGGGTAACTAAAAAATGTAACTTTATCGAATACTTTTGTCGTAGATACAGATCTTTTTTTGTCATATTAGGCCAAATACACAGTGTGTATCAACAAATGTGAGTGTGGGTGTGCGGTTGATACAAAATGGAAGGAAGAATTCTTGAGGACTCTCATTATACGTAAGACTTTACACTTTCGTAAAGATTTAATTTTCACCACCTTATATTCAGAGAATGCTTTTTCAGAAATTTTATCGGAAAACATAACAAATAATCGCTGACAGTGAGACACATGCAAAAAACTGCTTTGAAATCGATTAAATGCTTGATGGAGTCGGGCTCAAAATATGTAAATTACGATATGATTTTCGTTCATAAGGAACTTTCACCGGGCCGACAACAGCTCACTGCAATAATAATAAGTCAACTGTGTTACATATTACAAAACATGTTTTGTCATAGGTGCAGTAATAATTGATGAAAAGACTCATCAAACAGTACGATGTTTAAGTGTGAAAATACTCATTTGTAAGAAACAGTATTGATAGGCGACACAGTAAAAACAGAGTCCCGTTTGGAGAATGCCATACCTGTTTTGGATTTGAAACCAAAACGGGGGTGGTACATAAAAATTTTCAAGGTAGGCCGATGCTCAGCCATATCATTCAAAAGGTCTCAGCGAGAGCTTTTCATTAATGTAGCTGAACATAGGACTATGTTGAAAAAATACCAAATTACGCATTACCTCCGTTTTAGTTTCATACCAAAAACGGGTATAGCATTGCCCAAAACGAGGGATTTGTTTTTACATTGAAGTGTCGAAACGAACTTTTTCGAAATAGGCTATCGGAACACAGGCCGCGGAAGTTTGGAGATAAGGTGGAAGCGTTGCCAATCCTTGCGAATGATGAGCGCATCACTTTTACCCCTAATCAAAACGCTTACCGAAAATCCACTCCAGCAAAAGGCGGCATTCCTTGCAGGAGCCTCATAGAGTAGACTGAGCGTTACCTAATCCCTCTCCTGCCGCTTCTTGCAATGAGGGGTAGTTGCTGGTCACCGTGCGAGGGGTCCGACCAGACAACAATGAGTTCCGAACAAAGATTCTTCAGACTATTACACACCTCTCAAGGACAACACCATCAAATATTGTGCGCCCAAGACAATGGCACAGAAAGAATGAAGCGCACATGACAGGGTTGCGTTATGAGTAGGCGGCAACTAATGCAAAAACGTCACTCACCTGGAGGCAACGGGGAGGGTCTGAGATTCTGGCAATGTTATTATTCATCTTGTCTAATCTTTTCAGTGATAATACAGGTAGGTAGGATGTGCTTTGCTCCTGTTGCTTCTTTTCCGATGCATTGCCGTGGGAAGGAAACGATGTCAACCAAAATCTCCTGCATCGTCTATGTAACTAGAAGCGTTTTCATAGCTTTCACCATTAAATCGGCCAACTGAACAAAAATAGTTTATAATAAAACCAATTACAAAAACTTAACTCTATTTGTTTCATATTTTCTAGCTGAAAAAAATATAACACTGACCATGTTCCGATTTTATTCATTCACTTCAGTTTAACTTTGAATGCCATGGCAACGATGAAATATGTCAATAAGTTTGACATTCGAGAAAGAAATTGGCGCAGTAGTACTGAAACAGTTTCAAACTTTCCCCAGTCAAAAATACTTTTTATATATTATGATTAAGTGTTAATACTTTGGGTCTTCAGTTGCTTTGCACTGTTAAAAAAAATTGGAATTTTACAATCCCGGATCTGGAATAAATATTCATTTCCGGATTGTAAATATACTTTCCTTTCCCTTTAGTAATTTTACTAAACGGGAGTTGAAT
>Ga0058701_10006145_pt1 | contig 10087 bp, 4 predicted proteins | sample AgamicOrMae_FD_97039 | JGI IMG/M metagenome (GOLD analysis project Ga0058701, IMG submission 97039) | Agave microbial communities from Guanajuato, Mexico - Or.Ma.e | ecosystem: Host-associated > Plants > Phyllosphere > Phylloplane/Leaf | place: Guanajuato, Mexico | collected 2012-06-04 | reverse complement strand
TCATTTGGCCGTATAAGCATATCATCCCTGAAAGGGATTTTCTTTTCCCAGCGAAGGCCATGTTTTACGAGGTTTGTTATGTGAACGCATCTGAGAGCTCTCATCTGTTGGGACAATGTGTTCGCGTCGTGAGTACAAACGACGCCACGCATTAAAATGATCGTAATCTGAAACCTATTGTCCAGAGCGAAGGCAGGCAAGCAGGTAGGGGCGGGCAACGCAGATCGTCTCGCCGTCGCTCTGGCCGCTGACCCACCCGCCAAAAAGCCCAAGCTTCCAAGCCCTTGTCATGCAAAAATTAGCATGACATTATTGGAGACTGCTTGCGGCCGACATATCTTGTGCTCTTGGAAACACCTTCTGGCTACAGACACTCAAAATAGATGGCGAAAGAGGGACCTGTAGCGTTAGCAAATCCACGAGGGAGCTGCTGCCGTAGGCGACCTATAATCACAGTTTTATGGGTACCTCTTGGCAGCAGACGACGTCTTTGGACAACACGGTTGCTATGATGAGCCACGTCGCAATCCTTTTCATTCCACGGAACTTATTTCTAGTGGTAAATGGCGTGCTGAGCGGAAAAACGTGCCATCTATTCCTAATTACCAGTTAATTTCGTTTATCAAAAATAGCAGTGAACCGAGATTTTAACCGTACACCATTTTGTGAACGCCGAGGGTAGCGCACCCACATGACATTGGTGTTAAGTGGGTGGCCTATTTATCGTCCTACAAAGCGATGATTTGCGTGACCTAACCGCTCTTGAGTTGTGTTTCACTGGAGTCTGTTAAACACTTGACGGACACATCATTGGAATCAAACTGTTAAAATTGTACTTTTGGCGTTTGAACCGAATTTCCCTGTTTACGGCCTATTTGGCCGATGTTTTCGAAGATTCACATTCAGCCATCCTTACTGAGTATATATGAGGATTACCTGTTTGAACAAAGAATGTCTTGGAAGTTCCAAGACATTCTTTGTCTTGGAAAGTAGGTTCTAAGTTCCAAGTTGGAACCTAGCAGTTGAACTGACGTCGGCCAGGACCCGCAGTTTTCAAAACATGCAAACAGGTTTTTTTTAAAAAAATTTTTGCAAACACTTAGTCCGACACTTCCCATTTGTTTGAAATTACTCTTCACAGGTCCCCAAAGAGCTTGAAATTTTTCAGCTAGTTCTCTTTCATGCTTTGAGGCCAATTCGTTTCTAGAGCACTAACCACAGGAGTGTACCTTTGTGTATTTGAGCCAAGGTCATTGTTTGATACCGGTGATCAGAAACATCTGGATGTTTCGCAAATGCATCTTTTTTTTAGCCTCTCTTAATATTATCTCTGAGTATTGCCGCGGTACTTGTCTCTCTTGTTGGAGTGTTATTTGCGACTCGGAGACGGAAGAGCTTGGACAAAAAAAAAAAAAAATCAGGGGATCTCCCATCGTCCCAGGCTTTTATGTTCAGAGTATAAGGATGCAGAGAGAAAGTGTGATGTGTAAATTTCGGCCACCAAAACATGTCGGGATCCTTAAAAAAAGTAGGGATCACGAAAAAATGCCCACCGGAAACGGTCATCCTTCCTCGCGCACCAGAAGCTGTTCCTGACACTACCGTTCTTGTACTCCCTAAAGGACTGATAATGCATTTAACTCAAGCTTTTTTTTAAATCCTTGCAATATTTGAACCCTATTTTAGGGCACTTACTTGTTTTCAGGACTTTCCGGATTTTTATAGAGATCCCGAGGTAATCTCGCGATGTCAGCGCAGAATGTTCAGGTATCTCGAACATGATCCTAACAGTCCAAAGGAACGGTATTGTCTAATTCTTCTCATGCAACAAGGCGGTGCTCAACGTATTTTCCCATAAGGTGGGGCCTTCCCGCGCGACCAGAACCGTACAATACCCTTTTGACTGATAGTCCTGAAATCAGACCAATCGATGGTCTGATAAGAGGGGCTTCACCGACAGTGATTTTACCTCATAAGTGTACGCCGTTTTCTGGTTATAAATACTGTCAGCGAGCAGTTAATCTGACAGTTCACTGAAAATAGACTAAAAACGTATAAATCTTGGGGAATCACCCTTATCAGAAATACAATTAATGGGTCTTGGCTGATAACCGAGTGCCTTATAAGTGTCCGTGTCTTCGCAGTCCTGTCAGTTACAATCACGATGGCTGTTATCAAAGTATTTGCGGTTTGCCTGATTGCTCTGGCGCTCTGCGATTTCGGAAGCGCCAAAGTCTTCCAGCGATGTGAGCTCGTCAGGCAACTCAAGAACAAGTACCACCTTCCTGCAGCTCAAGTTCCTACCTGGACCTGTATTGCGCACCACGAATCAGGGTATGTCAACATTTCTACTTTCTCAACTCTGAAGATAACTTAGTATCCTTACCTCTAAACCTTCCGTTCCAACTGGACAGCGGAGTGAAGTACAGGGCACCTTGGCGTAATTTACAGGCAATGAGACGTGTTTTCACTGATACGACCGTTTCAAAGACGGTAGTAAAGGGCGCGGGGTAACATTTACCTAGCTTCCATGGTTGCATTGTAAACAGATAATCCTCATATTGAAATTACAGGTTCAAAGAAGCACGGCTGGATAAACCGCGGTAAAAAATGCTACCTTTAAAGCCGATTGTAGGACCCGTGTAGTGCGTGATTGCTCACTCATAAACACTGAATATATTTACGTATCAAACTGTAGGTAGGTGTACTCAGAGTAGGAAAGTTGTAAGCAAAGCTGCTCACGAGAGAGGAGTAATCAGGGTAGAAAAGATGTAAGCAAAGCAGAACATGAGGAAGGAGAAATCAGGGTAGGAGAGTGGTAGGCGAAGCTGCACACGAGGGGGGAGTAGTATGGATGGGAAAGTTATAAGCTACGCTGCGCACGAGGGAGGAGTAATGTGTATGGGAAAGTTGTAAGCTATACGCTGCAATACAATACAATGACAGTCGATGCTTGAAGCTGAATATTGCACCTCAATTAATATTGTTTGTGGTTTCTGTTGTTGTTAGATACCGCACGGACATCACGAGCAAACCGAATCCGAACGGTTCGCGGGACCACGGCATTTTCCAGATCAACGACAAATACTGGTGCTCGCCGCCCGGCACCGGGAAGGGCTGTGGCCTCACTTGCGCCCAAGTCAAGACGGACGACATCTCCAACGCCGTGAGCTGCGTCAAGAAGATCTATGCCGAGTGGCAACGCCTGCACAAGAACGGATTCAAGGCTTGGTCCACCTACAAATTCTGCGATACACCTGCTAAAGTCAACCCATATGTTAAAGGCTGTTGATGCCCTCCAAGACTCACAAACACTAATTGTCACCTAATAAATGATCAATTTTGCACCCGGATTTGAGTAAGGTGTCTTCCCATATTGTTGCGAGTGTCCGCTGCCTTTTCAAGTCCAACTATCTGCACCACCAATACTCCGAACATTTAATAGGGTCCTGGACAATCTTCTATAATTAAAAAGAAAAATTAGTTCTGAAATTTAAAGTTTGCTCAAAATGAGCTTCACCCGACCATACACGGAAGGATCCGAAGTCTGTCGAACGCGTATGACGTCACAACCGTACTAGCTTGGCTCTCTCTCTCTTTCTCCCTGATTGGAAATGACAGCCGAAAAAGCTTGACGAAGCTGATGCCCTACATGGGCCATATGGCAAATCTGAACCAATCAGCCTGCTGTGTGTGCTCTGTTGTTCCCCCCCCCCTTTTTTTTTAAATCTCTCATCGCAACAAATCATACGCTGATTTCAAATGTTACAGTGAAAATACGTTTAGAATTTGTTTTAACCGGTGCGGGAAGATGAAGATAATCCAATTCGACAGCTCACTTTGACCGCTGGGAGAGCGCTGGACCGCAGAAAACAAGGTGAGCGATAAATGTGCATGTTTAGGCACTCACAGACTTAATTTAGGTTATTCGGCATGCCTTACAACCAAAAACAAAAATAGCCAGAACAAGGACATTAAATGAACTGCTCATGGACAAACAGCAATACTTGTCTACCTACAAAACAAAAAGGGTTTATCCTTCGACACAGATTGGCCTATTAAAGGAAATTGTCATTTCCTTCATTGAACTTTTCTCGCCAAACAAATTGTCCCTAACAAGGGGTTTGTAATAACCCTGTAGGGAAACCGGATCTAGTGTGACTTTCCTGATGTCTCGATTGCCATCGACCAACTTCGTTAAAGCTGAGCTTTCCAGCCCCAGTCAATATGCTGTCAGACCGACTGACCTTCACAACTATTCTGATGGTTCCAGGCTTCCGTTGTTCGAAAGTGAAATGCGACCCCGAGTCTTGCTCGCTGTTATTTTTGTGATTCAACTGCCACCGTCTTGGCAACTTCCTGTGAATTTCCTTAGCAACGCCTCTTCAAATGTCTGCTTTGCTCCAGTCATGATTAAATCACGAGCTCGTCATGTTCATCTCATTTGTGCTGCCAACTCGACATTCTGCCCTGATGCTGCGTATCTCAGTCCTGGAACGACGTGGACAAGTTTTGACTCCAGTGAGAACTTTATATTAGACTTGAATAGACAGGATTTCTGTTTGATTGCTTCGGAAAATATCGCTAACATGCTGAAAATCTTATGCGAGTTCAACAAATGCCAAAGAGGAAATGTTGTACTGACCCTTCCTCCAAACGCAACTGCTGGATTTGAGGAATTGCGAACGTTGTTTAGTGTTGCTTGGAAGCTAGGTATAGTTGATATTGTTGTAGTGTTAGTAGATTCGCTATGTCGCGCGTTTTCATACATTCCGTTTAGAGAAGACGGTGAATGTTTCGATACATCCCCAATTCTGATAGACTCTTGGAATCGAGATACGATGAACTCCAACCGTAACGAATCGTACTTTACACAGGACAAAATATCAAATCTACATTTATGCAGACTGGTTGTCGAATACAACGTAATTGAAGATAACGTGTTTACCAATTCATACACGTTAATCTCGTTCCTGAATGTTGCCATGAACTCTACTGATGTCATGAGACGCACCACTCATTTTCAATTTCCCCAAATCGCGGACGAGGACTCGGACATATTTTTGGGATCGTTTTACGTTACTCATGAGAGGTTACACTTGTTTGTCATTCCTCCATTTTTAGAAAATTTCCGATCGGTGATAGCGCTACCCCGTCGGCCCATTTCGGCTGTACCGTGGTTCCGGCTTTTGGATGAACTCTCAAACAGCGTGTGGTGTCTAATTTTGGTATCTTTCCCTCTCACAGTATGTTTATTATATGTGGTTCTGGACGGGCGCAAAGATTTTGGCTACGTCGTTTTGTTGGTGTTACAATCGCTGCTAGCCATTCCATGCACTGCTCGGATTTTGCCATGGCCTGGTCGATTATATTTCTCCTGTTGGCTTATGTTTTGCGTTGTTCTGAATGCAACTTACCTCTCAACATTACTCAGTAAGCTGACTGTACCTTTTACAGATGAAGCTATCAAAACCGTTTGTGATATGGCAAAATCAGATTTGCACTTCCAATTCACGGCCCAATTCAAAGAGTACGCAATGCTGTTCTTGAACTCGAACCCGGATTATGAGCCTATGAAGAAAACCGTGACGTTTGTGAATACGACTTACCGAGCGATGGTGCAGCACAATCGGACAGACATTGTTTATATTTGCAACATAAATGATTTTGAATTCTTGTTTTCCAAGATGTCCTACCGTATTTTGGATGGCGAAGTCTTTGTGGGTACCGCCACACGGCTGATGCTACCTAGGCCTTCTCCCTACGAAAGTATCTTTTCAAAGGCCATCATGAAAATTTTTGAGGCCGGCGCATTTGTTCGAGTTGAGAAGTTTTCCCGAAAAAAGTCTTCGGCACAGAGCTACTGGAACTCGGACGAAGCGTTGGCTCCGCTATCGTTAAAATCGCTGGCTGCCCTTTTCGTTTTATGGTGTTTGGGAGCGTTGCTAGCCCTAATCGCATTCGGAATTGAAACTTTAATCTGGTGTTATTATAGTTCTTCAGCTAGTAGCTTAGTTATTCAGAAAAATAGTGTTTTTTGAGAATTCAACATCAAAGCCTTGCTGCTATCATTTTTGGCCATGGTTATTGACAGTTGTCTTATTCTTTCTAAAATAAGTTTTTTCGTTGAGTCCCTTTTCTTTTTCGGAGTAAGGGATTTTTTTTGATGTGCTGATAATATCTCTTCTAAAGAGTAGAAATTCAATCCAATGATGATGTATTCCAAAATAGAAACTCTGAGGATGTTAGAAGATAGTTTTTAGTTAAATTCGAATGCAAATGGTACATTTTTTCCAGAGAGACATTTTGTTAAGAAACGAACCAGAAGATCGCAGGGTGTCACTCGCGAGATGGAATTTTCTTCCCAAACTGGAGCCGATTTTGGATTTTGGGGCTTGCACAAGGTTTACTCACAATACGATATTGCTGTTCTTGAAATGGATCATTGAAAGATTCGAGTGTTACCCCCCTATTTTTTTCATCATCATTTTTTTTACGACCACTCAACTGCCCTTCATTTTAAGAAGCCACCTTCCCTTCCTCCAGTCTCGTACTTGTGTGCCCCCAACATTATGTCACTCGTGACTCATCGCGATAGCGGCACACAGCACTAAGCGTTGCAATCAACCTATCTTGTATCGATTATTAGAGTACGGAAAATGATTTAATGTAGTGGTACTTCAAGTTGCAATATGTCGCCCAATTTAAAGCCCATTCTCCCTGCTGGTAACATCCCACTCGCCAGTTACTTCATAGTTCCCGCAAGGAGGTGCAAAAGGCAATGACTTTTCGTATATATCCATATCTTATAGTAAGCATCTTGAGCCTACTGACCTGGAAAACAAGAACGCTAGGCAGTGAAATAAAATTGCCGACCGAAAGAAACACACATTATGAGGAATGTCTCATGTCAGTCATTAGTCAGTCTGGTTCTGAATATGCTCATCTTATCTGTGATTCGAACGCATCTTCTTGTCCTTCGCACATCATCAACCTCAGTCCTCCGATCGTATGGACATTCTCGGACAGAGAGGAGGACACGAAGTTAGCGGCGGATACAAAAGACCTTTGTATCATGGCTGCCGACGATGTTCCAACAATGTTGGTCCTATTGGACAGGACTCGGAAGTGCCATCGGACAAACATCATCTTTGCCCTGCAAAGTAGGAGTGTTGAACGCAATGGTTTGGAAAACATATTTCAAGTGTCTTGGAAGCTAGGTATCGTCGATGCAATAATTGTGGCCGCAGATTTATTTATATGCCGTGTTTTCACATACATTCCTTTCAAGGTGCACGGCAAGTGTCATGACACGTCCCCCGTTCTTCTTGCTTCATGCCAAGGAAACTCAACATGTCGACTGCGTGGCTTCAATTATTTTCAGGAACACAAAAGATCGAACCTTCATTTATGCAAACTAGTATTCGAGTTCCGTGTAGCGAGAAACGAGAAGTTCAACGTACGCACAGCTGTGCTGAAATCCTTTCTGCAGGCAGCGATGAATGCCACCGCGGAAGTGTTGTCGTCGCCGCACTTAGCGCTCCCAGAAATACGCGATAATTCGACTAATATCATTCTCGGACAGTTCTACGTAAGTGAAGACAGGCTAAAAATCTTCGTCATACCATCGCATTTAGAACAGCTCCATGTTGTGGTGGCTGTACCGCATAGAGAGGTTCCCAACGTACCTATTCAGTGGTTCCGACTATTCGAAGAACTGTCGTTTGGAGTGTGGTATGGAATGGGGATATCGTTCCTTGCCACGGTCGTTATTTTGTGCGCCTTTTTGAGGAGCAAAAAAGATTTGGGGTTTATTGTTTTGTTTACCTTAAGGACTCTCTTGGGCTTTCCGAACCCGTCGTCAAATCTCCCATCTCATACGAGGGTCTTCTTGTCCACCTGGCTGATGGCTTGCCTGGTTCTCAACTCAACTTACCTATCCACCTTACTCCGCAAACTAACTTACCAATTCTCGGAGGAAGTTATTAAGACAATTGCGGACCTCTTGCAGTCAGACTTAATGATTCATTTTGCATCCGAATATGCCAGTTATGCAATCAAGGTTTCATTTATAAATGAAGAAATGCGGCCGTTCTTGCGAAAAGTGAGGGTTATTGACAAGAGTTACGAGGACGTCGTCGACATAAATCGCACTGATGTAGCTTATCTTACTGTCAGAGATGATTTTGGTATCTTGTTCTCAAATATGACGTACCGTTATCTCGAAGAGGATGTTTTCGTCTTCACCCGCGCAATGATTTTGATGCCGCGACCCACGCCTTACGAACATTCTTTTCAAATGGCTGTTTTGAGAATCGCCGAAGCGGGCGCATTTGCCTATATCGACAAACTTAATCGAGGAACTAAGTTATTTTTCTTAGAATCACGTCGGCGTCTCGAAAAAGGGGATCATCGCCCTCTCACTATGAAAGCCTTAGCTCCGGTCTTTGTTCTTTGGTTCACTGGGTCTGGAATGAGCTTTATGGTGTTTGTTATTGAAAAATTAAATGTTCACATGCAGTCATGTTATTCCAACATGATGCAATTTTTTTACCGTAAAAAATATGGTTCGTTCGTGCTTTAATATCATGCTATCTTATTTGAATCGTCGATCGAAGGTTAGAAGCAGAATATTTCATTCCGTCTGAAAACCATTTTAGAGGATGCTATTGAGATGAACTTTCGCATGCAAGATAGACTAAAACAAAGATTTCTGTTGCGACAGAAACGCACTGTTTTTACATGGTCGGCAACTAAATGGTTCAGAAAACAAAAAGCGCAACTAGAAGCTTAATGCCTCTAAAAAAAATTAAAATCGGTGATAAATTTGGGGTGTTTAAGAAATAACAGATGCACCCAGATCTGGCGTTAATATCAAAATAATCGTGATTGTAGTGCTATTGCTTGTCTTTTGAGATGAGTTTTCTAAAGATTTTTAGCTAGCTGTATATGATTATCTGATGATTTCTTGCGGTTTTAAATACTTACTTTGCGTCGTTTCTGTGGTCTTTTTGTGCTTAACTACCTCCCGACTATTCAAAATTGGTGTGCTATTTACGCCTCACTATTTCACGAAAGAATCCCCATGGAGCTAAGGATTACGATTATTCTTACAGAAAGTCGGTTGTTTAAAAACAATGAAAATAAAAATAGTGAAACAAACTCGCGGATGATTTTTAAGGATATAGCGCCTAAGGTCAAGGGCCATGTGATCACGAACGAAAATGGCAGGGGCGATAAACGACAGACTATTAAGTTTACATGTCATCGGAATAACCTCAGTTATTACTAACGATTACTAACGATACCTAAGGGATGGCATCCACTTATCGAGATTATTGTTCCAATCGTCTTTTCACAATATCGGCTAGTTAGGCCGAACAGGCACAAAAAAAGTTTGAGTGTGATGACAGGGCATTCTAGGAAATTATGGAGATCTCTGGCTGACGATGGATAATGCGACAAAGCTGTATTTTATTAGCCTTTTTTTACTCAAATCAAATTCACTAAACGACTTCTGAACTCGCCACTTGCCTTAAACCTTGAGTCAAGCAAGTGCAACCTGTGATGAATGTGTCATCAGTTATTGCCGAGGACGAACCTCAAAATATTCATCTTGTTTGTTCAAGTCAACTAAAACAAACATACCAGCGTACACGTTTTCTACTTGAACTGCCATCATCCATAAAATGACATTATCCTGGTTGATGCCAGATTCTGTGTCAACAATAGGTAATAAAAAATATAAATGCGTGATTGATAAAATGAAAACTTTTTCATTTTTTCATTTAATAGATTTATTTTGCTAACAATATTTGTGTGTTCATACGGGCCACAAATTCCTCCGTATGAAACATATTTTCAAATGAGCGTTACTGATTTGGTCTGGTTGATTCATCACTAGTTTATATCTAAAGTGTTTCCTTGATAATAAATGTTGAACGAATGGGCGGCTAACAACATAATCGATGATTAAAGCAATTAATAATGACCCTGCTTGAGGAGTATATTTTCATTGTGTTGCTGGGTATTCAAAGGTAGGCAACTTACACTACACAAATGTCTGGTGGGTTGCCTACTTATCTTG
>Ga0058701_10006144_pt1 | contig 10089 bp, 4 predicted proteins | sample AgamicOrMae_FD_97039 | JGI IMG/M metagenome (GOLD analysis project Ga0058701, IMG submission 97039) | Agave microbial communities from Guanajuato, Mexico - Or.Ma.e | ecosystem: Host-associated > Plants > Phyllosphere > Phylloplane/Leaf | place: Guanajuato, Mexico | collected 2012-06-04 | reverse complement strand
TCGCATTCAACACCCAAAGAGATGTATTATGCAATGGTGAAAACGGTTTTACTCAATTCCTCCCCATTCTCGATGCACAGTCAAAAATGTAAAAAACTTGTCAACTAGCCCCGGTCTCCCCTATACAGCAAAGAAAACGTATATTACATGCCAAGCTGTCTGGGTGCACCCCAATTCTTCCTACGCCGATTGTCTGTCCGCTTGTATCGGAGAAGGCATTACTTAGAACTTCCTAAATCCTGGTATGTTTCAAGCGGAAATCGGCATCGCTCGTATGACCTTGCGGTCAGTCTCGATTTCCGTCCTCTGAAGCAAAATCGATCAAGTGGAAACGCGTGTTTCAACAATCAACCAACTAAAAAAGACGTTCGAAAAACCGACCATCTGATACAGTATTCTTAAACAATGGTCAATTTTTCAAACATACCAAGCGAGTCACGAGCAGCTTCTGATGATTTTCGGAAACGACGATGCTGTCCGCCCGACATGAGTGCAAGGCGTGTTGCCTATTGCAGGCTGAATTCCTTGCTTTTTCAGCCTGAAGTGTACAACTGGCACTCGTGTTTATAAGGTTGCGTAGGTCTACCATCATTGTAGAAAATTAACAGGTGCTCATCTGTCGCTCGGTACACATATTTAGCTGGTCCATTGGTTGAACGAACACTTTTAATTGTTCGATTGTTCGACCGGATATACTAAAAGTTCATTGTATGCCGAGTCCCTGGATTTCCCTATAATAGCAGTTTTAAAAAGAGTTCAGTAAAACGTAATTAAGACCATCTATTTTTGGCTGTATTGGTTGACATTAAGCTAATTAACCACGTGACAGGTTTAATCCAGTTTCAGGCCTCCATTGCGTTTAGCTTGTTAGCAGCGGTGACGTAAATGAAATTTAGGTTGACCTACCCAATGCTGCAGAACTCATTTGAGCGATTATTCATTCTAATGAACAAACTGTATTTTACTCGCGAGAGAGCACAATAATTGGAATGCTGCGGTTCCGGATACACACTTCCGGTTGCACGTTCTCACCAGGCTTTAAATTCTTTTAAATTAGAGGCTATATCGATGAAAAAATCAACCAAACGACAGGAAGTTGTCCATAAAAAAATAATAATAAAAAAATCAACTAGATCGGGGTCGCAATGTAGAAGATTCAACCAGCACATGTCGCTTCCCCTATCTCGAATATATCATTTGCCAATGCCGCGACTTCCGTTATTTTAAAACACGGTTAACTTTTTTAACAGTTAAGGATATAACCTTTGTGATTAAACCGGTTGTTGGACTGTAAAGAGAGCAATCCAAAATATAACAATCATGTCAGATTTCTCAAAGGCCTCTTGAGTAAACCCCGGTTAATACAAAATCGTTAAATCAGGCAACACTGTACTTTGCTGTCAACTATCCTCTCTTAAAAAAGGGCTTACGAAAATTGCTGGAATACTCGAACCGTTTCCGAGATTTTAAAATAAATATTCTATGGCACTTGCTTAAAGTCATGGGGAGCAAATAACTGTTGTCAAGAGATGCAAGCGGTATCACGCTTTGTGATGATAGGTTAAGTGCTCTGTGTCTCCACTAGTCTTAATTGAGCGCTGAGAGGTGGAACACGAGGTAGAAAATGCGACCTCATGTACAAAAAGGAGCGGGGAGAAGTACGACGTAGGATCGTCGACAGCAATCGACCTTTCGGTTAATGGTGCAGAACAAGGAGAAAATGACTTGGTTGTCTCAACAAAACGTATTGTTAGTCTCAGCAAACCAGAATTGTGGTCACAATTTTTACAACAGTACGAGTTGTTGCCATAACAGTTGCAGTTGTCCCCGTAACAAAGGAAATTGTAACCTCCACAATTGTCTGGTTTGCTGAGTCTATGTAAACGAAACGTTTTGTTAAGGCAACAATATCATTTTTTCCGTGAAAATTCCCTCCAGTTGTGTTTGCGAATGGGACGACAGATGGCCTAGTATCCCCCTCCCCTCATCTGGAGGACTCCTATTGGTCGTTGGATAGGGAAGAGAGACTATCGCAGTGCTGAACTATGAATATGCTGCGATCTTTGTCCGAGAATAGCTATGACAAGTGGCGCCGCCCCCCGACGGATGCAAACCCTACTTGAGAAAATCGAAACTATGAGAATTTGTTTTGCTCCAAAGAGAAAACGGCTTATTTCGCAGAGGAACTCCGGGAAGTTTCCCTCCCCATTACCACAGCTGCGGCAGCTGCGGCAGCTGCGGCAGCTGCGACGGGGGTGCCAATTTAAATTAGAAAATCAGCTTGGCCGCAATCTCCTGGAAATCTCCACGGCTTCTTGAAAGACAGCTGGGCTTAGTGGACTAGACTACTCTGTAAATTTGGAAGGTAAACAAATTTTTCCTCCTCTTTTCTTCTACCATTTTTCTAGAATTCGAGTAACTTAACCTTGGTTAACATACTGAAGCTTAATACCGCTTACTTCTCGGGGGCAGTTGCAGTCGCTGAGATATGAAGACTTTGTTGCATCAACCAAACGTTTTAGCCTCAACAAACCAGAATTATTAAACAATTTCAATTGTCACAATATGAATGGTTACGACAATAATTGCAGTTGTCACCGTAACTAGTAAAATCGTCGCCACAACAATTCTGGTCTGCTGAGGGTTTTATAACAAACGTTTCGTTGAGGCAACAAAGCCATTTTCTGGGTGGAAGTCAGCGGAATCACCGGCGACATGAGCGGAGCAGTAGCAAAGTAAAACACAAGACACCTAACCACATATGTTAACCTAAACTACACGCCGTTGTCATTTACCATCATGAATGGCAGATTAAATGAGTAAGAGAGAGATGCCACCAAAACCAGTTTCAGTGGATCGAGAGATGTTGAGGATATGTGATCGTGGGTTCATTGATACGTTGAGTTCTAGATTGGTATCTTTGGAAAAAAAACACAAAAAAAACTAACATGTTATATACTGTCACCTTCATACTGAAAAAGAATATGGGGAACACATACGACTGGGAGGATATTTGTCATTTAAGATTGGACTCTGCTCTGCAACCATTCAGTCAGAGGTCAAGCCAGTACGGGGTTCGTTTCGTTTCTAGATCTAGAAACGGGCCCTCTAGGGAAATAGGAGGAAAGTCTAAAAGGTACGCGGAGATTCCACTGCAGTAATACATACATTTTATGGTTCCGCTGCATAGATAGGCTCACAAACCTACCAATGATTGAATGATAACGTACTCCCAGCTTCATAGAAAAAAATAATATTCTATTCACCCGACGATCCATTTAAAATACATTCAAGCCTTTTTACGTGCGTTGGAGTTTCCCCCATATCACAGCGTTCTCGTCATTTGCCGGACGTCGAAGTTTCTCAATGTAAATACATGTCGGGTCAATAGCAACACCCAAAGTAATAATAACAAGAGGCTACTCAGCTACGCCTCGTGCCTAAAAAGACCAGTCGATAGTTGTCTATAAAGATAAAAGGCTCCATAAATCAAAACCATCTTTTTTTTTCTTTCTCTATTGTTCTACGGAAAATACGTCTTAAATCCACCTGAAGTCCTAGTATATCATAACACCGATATCCATTCCGACTGACCTGGGAAGTTAAGGGAGCGCTTAACCACCAATAGGTTTTAGCTTTTGCTATTTCCCATTCATTATAGCCGTAATAATTACCGTGTAATAGTCCGTAATAGCAGCGCATTAACCATAATTATGGCGTGATATCCCTGTAGAACCCGCAAAAGTTTTCGTATCAGCCGTAACAGTGTCTGGGAAGGCCGCAATATCTGTAAGAGTATATTTCTAAATTCCACTTTTTTGTACTAAAACTTGTTTACGAGAGCCACTCAGAGCGCTGGACCGGGGGCGGCCACCCCGCCAGCCCCCCTAGCGACGGTCTGGGTATGCAATACTGCATTAGGAATGCATTAAACTAATTTGTTTCGGACTGCTACAAATACATTAGATCGAAGAACGTGCATTTAACAAGAATGCGTTTCAAATGCTTCTGCAAGTAACACACTTTTCGACGTAAAATGCATTCAAAGCATTTATGACGCATTCTCTTCCAGGAATGCTCCCGGAATGCATCACAAATGCATGTAGCTTCCCTGGGGAAATCCCTAGGCAAATACCTGCGAGTTCATACCCATATCCTATCCTCGAAATCAAAATATTTACTCCGAAAGGATCTGCAGACCAGCGGCCTCTCTGTTTGGAAAGTTATCACTGATAATTGAAATCGACACAAGTTTTAAGATAGGTGAGGTTGGGAACAACTCGTATAACGTGACTATTTTGAACTGAGGAACAAAAAAAAAAAAGGAATTGTCACGAGACAGCGAACCTTTACGGGTTACTCCTTCGCTCGACTATAACTCGTCTATCTGAAGGTACAGGATTATTTTGTATCGGAGGGGGAAATGAGAATCTGAACTGACACATTCTGGTCGGGTTTAAAAGGCGATCCACCAAATTAACCTCTTCTCTAATTAACGGGAGTTGTGTTTACCTGGAGCACGAGGTCCGGCCAGGAGCAGAGGTGGGAGTAGGGCGGGGAGGGGCAGCGAGTACCGGTCGGCTCGACGAAGAAACCAGGCGCACAGCGGCGCGAACGCCACAACAGAGTCAGTCGAGTCAGTGTGTCGCAGCTCTCCAAAGGGCGAACATCACAGAGCAACTAACAGTGCGAATTTTGATTAAGTAGTGTTGTGCGTGCGACGAGAATATCACGATAACTAAGGTACGTTAACCCCAAAACTACTAATTTTGAGGATGTATTTTCTATCTGTTGTGTATCAACTTCCGTCGCCCAGGTGAACGGACAAGGCACGATACACCTAAACTCGCGTTTAAGACCCAGCTTAAAAGTCATCAAGCCTGATGCCACTTACTTCTGGATAATACCGAATTCTCGGCTTGAAAATGCTTGCTTCCGTTGCAAACACTTTGAACGCAAACGTGGTTGCCGGCTGCTGTTGGTAGTTTAAATATTTGTAATGATCCAATTATTTTTAAAAGAATCGAAATTTTGCAGCATGGCACAAAATGTCGATTGAACCCACGAAATGTAACGAGAAACTCTTCTGATTACATAAATCTATCTTCGTGTAATTGGGATGAAGACGAGATTTCCGTCAAGTGATGATCTGCGGTTCAACTGATCTTAAAATATCGACCTACCGGATCGGATATGGTTCTGCTACACATTAAGATGAATTTTTTTGACTTCGAGTTCCTCACATACTGAAAAGTAGTTCTTATGATAATAGAGACCTTTATGCATTGCAGATATCTAGAGAGAATGCTCTGCTAGCGAAATTATTATTATCAATCATTAACAAAATGCCATATCAAAACTTTATCACTTTGTTATGTTTTACTATTGGCTTTTAAGAAAAAAGAAAGGTGAATTTTAAGGTTATTACCGGTTTAATCGGCCCAAGGCACTTATAGTAAGAAAAGGAAAAAAAAGACCGCCTTTTTAGGAAAACGTAGTTGTTTTGGTTAATAATAAATGCGCACTTTCAAATAATTACCATTTGCGAGTTAGGAATCACTTGGTGTCAAAATCCAAAAGGTCCGTGTTGAGTTATAAGCCATGAATGGGAATAAGATTTTAATGTTGGAATTTCCGGGTCGGTTCAACACAGTAAACACTAAACCCTGTTTTAGTTAGTCCCACTCCTGTTTTAGGTATGATGGTTGAAACAGGGAGAGAGCGTAATTATGTTACGGTATTTTCTAAAAAGATAAACTTATGAACAAGCATCCCAATCGAAAAAGTCTCAAGAGCTCTCATTTAAAATGGGTCTTCATCGAGTTATTTTTAAAAATAACCAAACTGCGCTCTTCCCATGTTTTACCTTCATACCTAAACCAGGGATTAGTTTTTAACCCACTACCGCCCAGCGATGCCGTTCGGAAACAGAAAACATTATTTTAGAGGATCTTTCCAGTTCAGTACTATTGTCACTATTGAAAAAAATATCACCCCTCTGAAAACCTCAAATTTAATAATTTAGGCATTTTCCAAAGCTTAAAATTGCTTATTTTGAAGGAAAAAGAATCCTTCCCAATTTCTCTTAAGCTAAATTTTACTCAAAGTACTTTTAGCTGTTACGGGTTAATGTGATAAGCCCAAAGGGCCTTACACACCCGTCGTTTTGGCACATGTGGAAAATGCAACCTTTTAAATGATGAACTTCTTGAAGAGAAACTGGGTACTTTGTTTGAGAGGGATACGCCAAAGGATGTCTGATCAGGCATTCATCGCCAGTGACGCGTTTTCAACGTCGCGAGCTCGTCCCGCCGCGATTTGAATATTGCCGCGTTTTTTCTCCGAGCCACCACGCCGCGTCGCGTCACGTCGCGACGAAAAGTAGGGCGTCAAAATGGCGGCGCTCTTGCGAGGTCAACTCTGTTTGGGTTATTTCACACGACCACAAAAAATAACTAAAACTAATACGCCGATGAACCTGAACGATCCATCATCGTCAATTTTAATGGTTACTTAACATATTTGGTCCCAAAACCGAGCGAAGCGATATAACGCTCATAAAAAAGCTAGACTATCGCCAAGCGCTGATGCTGGTTCTCGGCGTCAGAAAAATACTAAGGCACAGAGCACCTAACCTACTATACGATCATCCTTTGATGCAAGGTTGAAACACGGTTACAAGAGGTGGAAAACGGCAACCTTTCAAAGGATTAAAATCGCCCCGACGATTGGGGCTGAACTCAGCTCATCTGTTTATAGGCCGTTGACGGCTGATGAATGGACAGTATGCGCGCTAAAGAGAGTCAATTGCGCGCTCGTGCTGGCTGAATAGGATTCAGTCAGATCATGTAGACTGTAGACACTTTCTTTTATTGTCTTGAAAATCGTATCCACCAAATCAATGTCAAGTAATTTCCTTCAAAAAATAAAAATAAAAAAATAGCCGCAGTTTTTCGCCGGTCAACTAATCATTTTCCCGAGTTATCGGCAAAAGATTAAAACTTGCAAAGGAAGCGATCGAAACTTTATGGGATTTTAAAAATATTGGCATACAGAGAGGCCATTTATCAGTTTTTTCTGCGTTTTTGAAATAAAAAGTACAAAAATCCCGGTTATTTCCCGGACGCTAGACACCCTGCAAAACATCATATTTGAAAGGCGAAATTATAAACATGAAAACCATTCCCCTCACACAGAACTATTTTTTTTATTTTTTTTACTGAATGAAATGACGAATCAGGACGTTTGTTGAAAACGATAAAATACAGAAACAACTTTTACGTGATTTTATAAATTGTTATTTACTCAAAACGTAAATGAGCCCTGCTTAACAAAGCGTTTAGACCCACTTGAATCTTGAAAACTATCTGAAAACCTTCGAGTATTGAAATTCGCTCGTTTCTACCAAAAACTTCAAACCAGAGTTTGAAGTGTGGGTGAGTTTTTGGTTTTAAGGAATTAATTCCTCGCGAAGTCTTGAAGAAACTAGAACTGGTCATTCCTTTCGAAAAATCGCAAGACATTAAAAATTTTGCGAATACACATTATGGCTTTCTCCAAATGTTGCCTACTTTAGTGGACCCCCCCAGTACCTCAGTCGCTACGCAATCGTCAGAAAAAAAAAATAGTTCATCCGTCAACAGAAAAGTTGGCGCCGAGTTGGTGACTATGGTCACGCGAGCGTCCACGTGGTCGACAGCCGTGGGTCGTGCAAAACGAATTTGCACCAGGTGCCGCGGTTTAAACATTTTTTTTCATCGTGGATTTGCGCCACTTACATCACAGGCAGTGCCTTCACATACCTCGTTTACATTGTGATCGGCTCGTACAGGAAGTGCGCTCACATCTGCGTGAAATGGCAAAATAATAACTGTATTTGGTAAGAAAATAAAACGGGAGTATTACGAGTTTTGGAAATTATTCGAGATAGACCTAAATTATGTTCAGCCACATCAGCAGAGAGCTCTCACCGACACCTTTAAAATTATATGGCTGAACATATGTTTATCTTGTCTAAAATACATACTAACCCGTTTAATTTCCATATCCCAAACACGTAAAAACTAGTTTAAAAAAGGTTTACGGGAAGTGTTTCTCTTAACGGTGTAGGAGCCCATCCTCATTAAGCCGCAGGGAAAAGGTACTATGTGGTGCGTCCTTGACCTACGAAGTCCGACAATGGAGTAACAACTTGCAGTATTGTTATACAGTAAATTACTTATTTTTGGTGTCCCGTCGATACGGTCAAACTATGAGGCTTACTTTCATTCGAGCAGTCAATGACCTAGTCTCACTACGGCCCTACAACTGTACGAAGCCATAACACTCACGTCGCATCAAAGACTTGCCCTGCGCAACTTTCTTTTAACGTGCTTCCTTTTTGAAACTAAGACCGATTTCCCGCCAAAAAAAGAACACATCCTGAAATCTTTGATATTTTTTTTAAATACAGTTTTATATTCGTACGCTTATTTTAATACACGGGAAACTTGGACGCTCTGAAACCAACGTAATGCATTTTAAATCGGAGGTGACTTAAACGTACGGAAACCAACCTGGAGCGGCGTGTGAATAGTCATTTCCTTATTTGTTTCAATGAGTAGCTCTTACTGTTTCAAAGGTTCTACTAGTTATTTTTAAGTAAAATAGTTGTTTCCTTTCCTTTGGAGTGTGATAGTACCTAAAAATGTTCAATTTTACTGACACAAAATAAAATTTTGAAGGAGTCCCTTAAACCCAGTAACTTACATTAAAGATCCGTGACAATGAGAGGCGAGGTAAAAATGATGGAGGTGACTCTGTTTTGTGTAACTTTTGACGAGATGTTCAGAGAATGTCATCCCATGGACTGCACACGACAACACCCGTGGGAAAAATGTACCGGAAGTTGTACACTGCCTTTAATATGGCAGAGACATGTTATATAGACGACTTTCTTTGTTTCTGCTTCTTCAACTTGGAAAGTTATGCTTATGTGACAAAACGACAAAGGGCTATAGCGCTTTCGCTGCGAGGGGCATAGCATGCGTGTTGACATCGGCGCGGTCGTGCGCTTAGCCTGTTTATAACATCTCGGCCCATACAAAAGTCAAGGAACAAAAACTTTCGGAGGGGACACATACATAAGCTGAGGACTGTCAATCGGGGAGATGGGAATTTCCACCCCTTTTTGCCACCTTTCGTCGCTAACAGCGAGACAAACGGATTGTTTCAAATTCAAAAGAGCCTTTTTTTTCCTTTTTTAAAATGTATATTTTAAATATTACTTTAGAGAAATATCTCTCATATTCATCGATTATCCCAAAAAGGTTTTCTCAGTGAGCAAAAGCGCCCAAAAGCTGCAAAAATATAACAGGGTTTTTACATAAAATTGAATGAAATAATCAACGTTTTTAGAATACACTCCTATAACCTTTCTTTAAGTTTAATACCGCAAAATTTCCTCTTATTATTTTTTCAGGCCTATATTATTTTTTACTCTTTGTACATTTTGAATCCCTGTTCCAAGAAACCCATACAGGGATTTCCGAAAATCTACGGTTATCCATATCTATCAACATATGGACGAAAATGTTCAATTATCTTTTCAAGAGGGCATAGCAGAGACATCCTACAATGGGTATCTGTGTAACATGGATACCCATGCTTTTATGGAATTTTCAGCTAGCCATGCTTTTATTCATTCATTGAGTTGCTATGGATTCTTGCACCAGGATGGTTGCAAAATATAACAGCACTGGACGAGATAAGTTAAGCACCCATCTGCTTATGGCAAATTAAAATATTTGGAGTAGTGCTAATATGCAGAGTGAATTCTGTTGGGGCTTAACAAACTACGTTTGGCTGCCTCCGATGCGGCGATGCAGCGTGCGCATAAGCGCGGTCGTGTGCAGCATTGTTGCAGCAGTGCAGTTCGAGCCCACCTCATCCGCTCTTGCCGTTTTAATGGAATGCGGTTCTTAATAATAACGGTAACATCCTCTCCAGCTAAAAACAATCATTTTTGTAGAAAAAAAGTGCAGCACAGTAAAACCAAAACATCCGTTTCACGAGGTTAAATACAGATTTTTCAAGATAGGCCAAGTTCAG
>Ga0058701_10006143_pt1 | contig 10089 bp, 7 predicted proteins | sample AgamicOrMae_FD_97039 | JGI IMG/M metagenome (GOLD analysis project Ga0058701, IMG submission 97039) | Agave microbial communities from Guanajuato, Mexico - Or.Ma.e | ecosystem: Host-associated > Plants > Phyllosphere > Phylloplane/Leaf | place: Guanajuato, Mexico | collected 2012-06-04 | reverse complement strand
TCTGTTTCCGAACGGCATCACTGGGTGGTAATAGGTTAAGGTAGGCCGGCTTTCAAAGTTATTTTTGACCTTAAAGTACGGAGAGAAATGGGTTCAGAGTTGCGATAAGAGCTCTGCAAAGTGTTTGCTTGACTAAAAACGGTTCAGAAATAGCCAAGACCTACAGTGGTGTCAATAGCTTTCGGCGAATTTTTGTTCGGTCGAAAACAGTTTAGAAATACACCACTTTCAATAGGTTTCAAAGGTACAGTTTTACTGAGAGCTAGCACACACTGTTGACACGCGGCATGATCTTTGTTTAAAAGTCGGCGAGACTTTAAGAAGCTCGTAAAAATGAAAACAGACAAGGAACCGTGCCAAGGTAAGCTTTTGCGATAAACATTTTGAATCATTGGTTCCGCAGATCGTCAGCTCTGCAAAAACTAGGCCAACATACAGCCCACTACAAACTCTCTTGAAAGTGAACCTCTTCTATTCCAGTGGACTGTACGCGATCCACTGCAAATATTCACTAACGAAAATTGGTACGCCCAGCGATGCCGTTCAGAAATAGAAAAAAATATTTTAGAGGATCTTTTCAGCTCAGCATTGTCATTATTTTAAAAAATATCACCCCTATTGAAACCGGAAATTTAAGAATTAGGCATTTTCCAAAGCTTAAAATTGCGTATTATGGTGGAAAAAAATCCTTCCAATTTTTCTTGAGCTTAAGTTCACTCCAAATACTTTGGGCTGTTATGGATTAAGGCGATGTGTCTATTGAAGTCTATTTCGAGGAACAGCCAAAATACCTGTTTTACTCGATTTTCCTTTATTGCTAAAACAGGTGCAGGACCAGATACTTGATTGGAATCAGTGAGTGTCTCTCAGATTCAGTGAAAATTCACTGAATTGCAGTAAATACTGTATAGTACCACTGTTTTTTTTTCAGGGGTACTCTATTGACTGGAATTCGGAGAATATTCACTGAATCTCAAAGACTCTCACTGATTCCAATTTAAAGTGTGACAGAAAAGGCAGTCATTTTTATCAAAGAGTCATAGGTCATAATTTGCTATTTAATAGTAACAGTTTTTCGAGATGTTATGACTTGTCAGAACCAATGATGATCTAGAAACAAGTACTTGACTACGGTGTCCTATATGAGTAAGGCGCCAAGAAGTAAAGAGTCTGTTTGCTGAGTGCGGTATGAAAGGAGGCTCTGCTCTCTAGAGAGCCCGAGCTCTCACCAACGTTGCGCATACAAACAAAACAGCGCACGCTTTTAAAAACACAAAGATGCTGTGCCCTCATTGGTTTGCGATGCGACCAATCAAATCGCAGATCACCCCCTATGAGAAATCGTTTTGCATAAATCATTTTGGCGCCAGGTTAGGGGATACACGACTACAAGCTGAGACTGCAACAGGTTGCGGGGACAATGTTTGAAAGATTGAGTTTTTCACCTTGCGTTCCACATCCCTTTGCCAAGCCTACCGGAGCTACAACGGCGTGAGGCACGAGGAAATTAACTCATAACAGCCCAAAGTATTTCGAGTGAAATTAAGAGAAAATGAAAGAATTTTTTCCATTAAAATACGCAATTTAAAGCTTTTGAAAATGCCTAATACGATTTCAGGTTTCTAGAGGGGTGATATTTTTTAAATTGCGTGACAATACTGAACTCAAAAGATCCTCTAAAATAAATTTTTCTGTTTCTAAACGGCATCGCTGGGCGGTAGTGGGTCAACCTAATCTAGGTTACTCTAAACTAAGCGCTTATTGATCATTAATCCTCATAATATAACGTGAGGTTGAATTAGGTTTGATCATAGAGGTAAAACCTTTGAAATTTAGACTGTTGGTTCAAATTTCAACTTTAAAGAAACGCTTTCAGTAACTTTTTTAAAAAAAAATGAAGAAAAGCAGTCATTGAGGAAGTTATCAGAAATATATAAAAAATATTACTATTATTTTGTGTGATAAAGGAACGGACTTAGATCGGGGAGCGCGAATGAACGGCGGAGAGCAGGGGTCGGGGCAAAGCGTTACCGGGCCGGACTAAGGGGGGGTGCCATGAATCGCCCCCTCCCTTTGCGCTCATCTGGTCGATTGTCGTGTTTCCCTGGCTGCCTACCTGCCGGCGCTTTACGAGGCAACTGTCATCACCTCGTCAATTTTCGATGCGCTAGCTTAGGGGCCATCCATAAACTACGTAACCTTTTACCCGGCCACTTTGCGACCCCCCTCCCGAACTCTCTTCCGTGTGAAATGTTACACGTTTCATGGTTAGTCCCTTTACCGGAAGAGAGTGTCTCAACTTACTGATTCACAGCGAGCGACCGATTTCGTCAACAAAAATAATCAAAATAAAGGGTTAGTATAATTCACGTCTACTGCGAAGAGATTTGGTTAGTTTAGGCTTGGTATAGTCTGCTCCGATATAGCTTGGTTAGAATGTCTCGTTGAGAGAAGAGTGAAAAGTTGGGTTTAGCTAGGTTTAGTATGTCTGAGGCTGAGCTCGATATTTTTGAAAACCAGACGGTTCTCTTTTCGTTATGTACAATTTTTCCAAAATTCTACAATCATACACAGAAAAAACGTCCCCCCCTGCAGCCACCTGGACATCGGTGCGTTGCGGTTGCCTACCTTAGCTCGGATTCAGACTGGTGATTGGCAGATGCCGAGCTAAGGTAGGCAACTGCAACGCACTGATGTCCAGGTACCGGTAATTGCAGGGAGGGACGTTTTTTCTATCTATGATAGCACATAATCTTTTAAGTTTATCCAGCACTGACCAGGATCTCCATTTCCCTCGCATAAGTCACCTCCTCAAAAATAAGTATTTATAGTTATTATTATTTTTTTTTGGTGCACGATTAGGTAATTGAACTTGGAGGACCTTTCGCGAATCTAGCAGAAACGCAATGGCGATAACAAATGGACAAGCAACGAAAGAATTTACCGGAATACACAATTTCGTATTAACGACGTATCATAATATATATGTATATAAATATGAAAATATGAGAATGATATATGAAGAATGAATAATAATATGTGAAAATATGTGAATAATAATAAATAAGTGCAACAAAAACAGGCCTGTAGCTGTAGCTGCAAGGAAGCTCACTCGACGAAGTGTTATATCAATCCAATCAAATGGACCAAATTCATGATAACGGCTTCTATCTTTGAGATTTTGCGTGAAAGGGTTTCGTATTCCTGTATCGCGCCAATGACATCTTCATTTTGCGTTAAATCTCAAAATCATAAATCTTAAATCTCATTCTCACCAAGTATTACACTAAATGGAACGCGGTATTTCCAATTTAACGATCCTCTAATAAAAGACATTTTTAATTGATATCTTCCTGATGTAAAGTTGTGGGCAGCCATGCAGTACTGTGTTATGCCGCCTTAAAAAATATTGAGGCTACCAGGACTTACGAATTCATTCGAATTGGGAATATTCTTACAAAAAAAATCCCTTAAGAATCTAAAATCGTCTGGAAAAAAGATTACTACCAAACGAGTTGAAATCATTGATCTCCTAGAGGGAACACAGGTCGTATTCTAAAACTCCCCTCTCAGGCAATATTTTGCACGAATGAAAAACATCGGGGCTTCGCAGGCTATTGTATTTTTCCCACCATTGTCCGCACAGGAAGTGCTCGCCTTCTAAGAAAATATCGACGTATGAGAAATTTCGCGTCCCCAAGCTGGTCGTCGAATATCAGCTGATTGTCACCCACGCTCGAGGCCCTACAAACAGCCCTCATGAAGTCGTGGCCCTTTGCCAACATTAAGATGAGTGAATCTAGATGACTAATTTTCGCGTGCAGAACATTTTTACCGCCTATATTACAACGTTATGGCTATGCCGCCCACTTTTGTAAGAAAATCGTGAGCAGTTGTTTGGAAACACATAAAATGTAAAAACGCTATTATTAGATTACACGTGGTTGACGCACTTTTATTTGCCAAAAAAAGGGTTTAGTTACCCTAGGAACTGATCTAGTTTACGGGGTAAGTAGGTTAAGTTTAGCTACGATATTTCGGAGCAAAGTTAGTTGGCCCGAAAAATAAAGAGCAGGTTTTGGTGACTGATTGTCAGTCCCTGGAAAACCTGCATGTTTCTAAGGCAGCTAGCTCGTTATCCTAAGGCAGACGCAGCATGGTTGGAGTGCCCGCTCGGGAGACAGCAGCTGAAAGATTCTCTTCTGCTTTCTCCATACTGCCGCGGCGAGCTCGCACGCCCTGCGTGCTTGCTATGCGTCACTCGACGGCTGACTCGTAAGAGCGACCGAAAAAAAGCATAGGTCTTGCAGCCACCACGGATAGCCATATGGATATCTGTGCATGGTGGTCTATTTATGGTGAATGAGACATGGATATCCACAGCTTATGAGGACATTCACACCGACATCCACAATATGGACATTCATATGGATATCAACAGCTTATAAGGACATCCAAATGGACATCCACAGCTAAAATGATATTCATATGGATATCCACATGGATATCCACATCTACTATTCACACGGATATTCACAATTGAACGGATGTCCACATGAATATCCACATCTACTTTTCACACGGATATTTACAGTTTAACGGATATCCACATGGATATCCACATCTTTTGTTCACACGGATATCCACAACTATTAAGAACGTCAATATGGATATCAACAGGTAACAAGGACATCCATATGGATATCCATAGCTAATAAAGACATCTATACGGATATCCACAGCTAATAAGGACGTCCACATGGATATCCACAGCCAATAAGGATACCCACATGGATATCTATAAAAGCCATGGCGTCCAAGGCAATTCACAAGGACTCTGCGCCAAAACCGTGCCGAAAGTGCGCAAGTCCTTATAGAGACAGAACGCGGAATGGTTGCCAACGGTATAAATTGTACGAAGATCCAATACTTGCCGGTGGATGTCGAGGAAGAGAAGAAAGAGGTATCCATCACTTTTCACAAACATATCACAAACTTTCACTTGGTCGCACTCACCTATAAACAAGAAAAATATGAGCAATCCAAGTTCCCTCATGGAAGCTTTTAAAGTCCTTCCGAGGATTTGCAAGCCTTTGGAATGGCGAGAAAGCTTGAATATTCTGAAGACTCGTACTAATCGGATGACCCTGAGAATGGCTAAACTCATGGCCTGGTTGGTGCTCTTGTCTTGGGGGCTGACCGGCGCCCGGGGCGCTTGGTTGGGGTCCTCCTCCTCCGCCACGACAGTCGCCAGGGTAATAAAATATGGAATGATCGCGATAATATCAATGATGTTCATGACGTCCCTAAAGAAGTTGAGCTTGTTCGGACAGGCGAGGAAGCGCACCCACAATTCGAACGTAAACCACACTATACAAATCGTCTCTATGAGGAAGAAGGGGTCGGTGATGTCCGGCACTTCGTCTTCCTCGATCTTGGTGCCGTTGGTCGTCGTGTTGAACACGCGGTAGTGCTTGAACTCGGGCAGCGTCTCGAGGCAGAAGATGACGATGGACAGCAGGATGACCACGACGGAGATGATAGCCACCACGCGGGCGGCCTGCGAGCTCTCCGGGTACTCGAACAGCAGCCACACCTTGCGCTGGAACTCGTGGCTCGGAAGGGGTTTCTCCTCCTCCTTGATGAAGCCCTCATCTTCCCTGCAAACACAAACCGCACCACACCGTCAACACCGCACTTCCTCCGCCCACTTCAACCGCCCTCCGCTCTCCGCTCACAAAGCGGATCCTACGCCTAGGCTGACAAGACCCCGTTTTGGGGAATGTTACACCTGTTTTGGGTGTGAAACCAAATCGGGGACGTAATTTGGTTATTTTTCAAAACAGGCCAATGTTCAGCCATATCATTCAAAAGGTCTCGGCGAGAGCTTCCCATTGAGTGGCTGAACATAGGTCTATCTCTAAAACTAAGGGAGTACTGTAGTGCGTATTTCGGTTATTTTTCAAGGTAGGTTTATGTTCAGCCATATCATTCAAAGGGTCACGGCGAGAGCTTTCCATTGATATGGCTGGACGAAGGTCTATGTCGAAAAAATACCAAAATACGCACAACCACCATGTTAGTTTTATACCCAGAACAGGTATAGCAATCCCCAAAACAGGGTTTCGTTTTTCTTGTGATCCTACACAGCCAAAACCACCTTCAATTTTGTTCTTGCTACCCCAATTTCTTATTACCCCAAGAAGCAAGGCTATGATCGGTTGCGTGGGTATTACTGTATTACTCCCCCTCATACATTTCGAACCTCTCTAACTTGAAACTGAGAATAGGTACGACAAAAAAAGCATTCTATTCGGTCGACACAGTTCATTTCATGCTCTTTTGTTGTATCTCTTTTCGATCCCAAGTTATGAAGGTTCGAAAAAATAGGAGGGAGCAATACCTTAGCCTCTGATGGCCTCGCTTCAGTTGGCGACGAAATGTGGAAAACGAGAGCTCGAACATTCCATAAAATTTACGTTTTCAGTGTGAGATATTTGTAAAGTTCCCAAGAGAGCTTTCAACATAGGTGACACATTACTGTAAGGTCGCACCCCCCACTCGGGCCCATCACACTAGCCCACAATATCGCCGTTCTTGTTTGGAAAACGCTATATTTTACACAGTTTTTATATTGCTCTGCTATCCCTTTGCTCGTCTGTCGCCAAAAATGATGCCTTTTCTTCACGGGTAAATTTTCTATCCCAAAAGCAGGCCTAGAAACGACAGATCTGGTTAGGTGACTTGTGCCTTGCTCCTCTAGCGCTCCACTCAGTTTGGCGATGAACGATGAGACCCATCCAGTAGAAAATGCAAACTTAAGAATATTGCTACTAGTGCTTTTAGCATTACACATCATGAATTGACTATTTCCCTGAATCCCTTACTCATAAGGTTTAGCAAATCCGAACACTAGCTTAACTCAAGCCAGATTCTTTATACGGAACTGTCAATGAATACCGCTTGCGAGAGTGGGGGTCTGAATTACAAAGATTTCAATGAAGACATTTTCGACATTGTAACTTTTCCTACAATCCAGAGAAGAAGCACTTACTAGGAGCTGGGGGACTTTCCAATTCTTTCCCAGTAATGAATTTAGAGCGCTTACAATTAAATACTCCTGGCAAAAGTTTCATTTTTAATTGTAGAAACGTGAAAAGGCCCTTAGAGAACGCGCCTCTTGTCTCCAGTCCAGAAGAAGAAATGATTTGACAGCATCACACTTTTGCCGCACAAAAATGACAAGAAACAAGTAAGTATCTCACGATTGATCCACTTAAAAATTACTAGTAGAGCAATTTGGCCCTTGTAAAATCTGTCAGCCAACTACGGTATGCAAATTAAATCGTAATTGAAATTATGGCGTAATTTCAGCACAACTGTGCTGAAAGGTTTCTGTTTGATGTATCTTTTAATTTTGTGTCTAAATATCACAGCAACGTGCTTTGTGAATACTGAGCAAGTCATTCTAAAAAGTCGTTTTAGGGTGCCTCCATTTTGCCTTGCTTCTAAATGACGGACGACAAATACTAGTTTTTAGGGAGTGAAATTAAAAATAATTTGAAAATTTATCAAAAATTGAGGCAGAGAGACGATTGAGTATATCACCCATAAGGCCATTAAACCATACCCATGTTGTTACAGAAAGTTATAGCTGCTAACCCATAACAGCTCATAGTATTTGGAGTGAAATTTAGCTTAAGAGAAATTGGGAGGACCTTTTTCCACAAAAATATGTCATTTTAAGCTTTGGAAAATGGCTAAATTATAAAATTTCAGGTTTTCAGAGCAGTGGTATTTTTTAAAATTGTGACAATGCTCAACGGAAAAAATCCTCTAAACTAATTTTTTCTGTTTCCGAACGACATCGCTGGCCGGTAGTGGGTTAATCAGATTTTTCTTTAATGAGACAATGTCAAAAAGTCGTTTTTTATTTTTTATGCTGTTGTAAGATGTTGCTTGGTTTCAAATGAAACTATACTAGTTGAAAATGCTCGTTCAAGAATGTACTTAATTCCTGTGCTTATAAATTGCACGTAGTACAGTTTTGAAACAGCATTTTCAACTATAACAGTTTCATTTGAAGCCATCAAAAGGTTTCATAACTTTTTTTAATCTACCAACGACCCCGCGTTGCCGTTCGGAAAAAGAAATATTTTAGACGATCTTTTTCGTTCGGTATTGCCAAAATTAAACAAATATTACCCCTCTGGAAACCTGAAATTTAATGATCTAGGCCTTTCCCAAAGCTTGAAATTGCGTAACCTAATGGGAAAAATCCTTTCAATTGCTCTAAAAACTAAATTTCACTCCAAATACTGTGGGCTGCTACGGGTTATGAAGGAAAAAGTTGATCTACTTTCCGGTGAAGATGTTGAATTTTTAAAACTGCAGGCACCCGAAAAATGTCCACTAAAAAAAGAAATAAAAATGGTCGAATGATAATTTGTCGGTTAGGTATCGGTCGGGCGTGCTGGCGGCATGGATGCTGGTTTAGCCAGCCAGCTAGCAAGCTGACATTCCAATCAATCTGGTCCCGTGGCCCTTAGGAGCGAGTGCGGCAGCCGCGGCAGCCAAGGCAGAGCGGGGTAGCTGCGATCAATACGCGGAGCCGCCTGCGCACTAGGTCACTGGGAAGACAGCCGGGACGGTCCGAGCAAACCGGAGACCGCCGAACGAAGGCGAACACAGGCGACCAGCTGGCAGCGCCGCCGATATGGCAACGCCGCCCGCGGTTGCCGCATTCCATTCATTTACCAACTTCGGACCGGGACCAGATAGCTTTGCTTAAAACATTGCCGATTTTTCGCGATGCCGTTTATCAAGCCCACCCTCTAGCAGGCTTTCCCCCTGTTTAGGAATCGTATCGCAGTCATTTGTGAATGGTATGTAGGGCGCGCTGTTGGGGTAACAAGTGGGGGTATGGTTGAGAGTGGATTCATAAACACAAGGGCACACTAGCTGGGTAAAGATCCCTGGAAATAGGGGACGGTCACACTTGGAGAAGAGTGCCATAAAAAGCGAATGGGGCAAGACCGCAGTGGGGTAACGAATACCGCACTGAGGTAACAAGGAAAAGTGCTAGGCTGTTTGCAGGCTGAAGCACGTAACTGAGGCTGGAAGAACCCGTTTCCAGTTGTAGGAGTACGATGGCCTCCACAATTATTAAGCTTCTGAAGTGAACGGGGACATTGGAGGAGTATACTACCTTGGTTGAAATGCGGAATAGGTCTACAGCTGAGCAGGAATACTACAAAGAAGTATGCTGAGGAACAAGAGCTACTGAAAATGGACAGGCACATGTTGATATGGTTGGAGCTATGAGGAACTTGGACAGGGCTACTGAAGGTTGAAAGAGAGGAACATATTGATATGATTGAAGCTATGAGGAACTTGAAGAGGGCTACTGGAGATGGGGAGGAACATATTGATACGGTTGAAGCTATGAGGAACTTGGAGAGGGCTACTGAAGGTAGAAAAGAACATATTGATGTGGTTGAGGCTATGAGGAACTTGTAAAGGGCTACTGAAGATAGACAGGAACATATTGATATGGTTGAAGCTATGAGGAACTTGGAGAGGGCTACTGAAGATGGACAGGAACATATTGATATGGTTGAAGTTAACAATCAGAATGGGGGAAGTTCGGTAATAAAGCGTTGCTGAAGAGCTGTGGTTAGAATTATGTACCTGAATTTGTTAGTTGCCAGTTCTCCCAGTTCATAGAACTTGATTTCTTCGCTGAAGACATCTAGAGGCACATTGACGGGTCGGCGTAAGCGGCCGCCACTCTGGTAGTAGTAGAGAATTGCGTCGAAGCTTGGTCGGTTTCTGTCGAAGAAGTACTCGTTGCGGAGTGGATCGAAATAGCGGATTCTTCGGGATGGGTCTCCCAAAAGCGTGTCGGGGAACTGGTTCAGGGTTCGCAACTGCGTCTCGAACCGAAGACCACTCACCTACAATCAAAGAAACTTCCTTGTACCATTCCTCAACCATGCCTTCCCATGCACTGTAACTTTTTAAGGTAGCATTTTCAACCTTTTAGTTTAAATTTGGTGCTACCCTCCGTCGTCAAGCCGAGCGGAGCGA
>Ga0058701_10006142_pt1 | contig 10089 bp, 5 predicted proteins | sample AgamicOrMae_FD_97039 | JGI IMG/M metagenome (GOLD analysis project Ga0058701, IMG submission 97039) | Agave microbial communities from Guanajuato, Mexico - Or.Ma.e | ecosystem: Host-associated > Plants > Phyllosphere > Phylloplane/Leaf | place: Guanajuato, Mexico | collected 2012-06-04 | reverse complement strand
GTTTTGTATTAGCCACGTGACGCTGCCGGGGGGAGGGGGGGTCATGGCTCATGCTACGGACCGTCACGAGGGGGGGAGGGGGGTCTAAAAGTGGCCTAAATAGCGTCACGTGGTTTATGGACGACCCCTTCATTGATTCACACGTAGTGGTTTTTACTCTAAATTCCCTCGCATACGTTTTATCCATTGGTGTATAGGACGAATATACCTTTTTATTTGTACAGTTCTGAAGAATTGCTCATTTCAAGTATGAAAAAATTCCGCAATGCCATTGAAAAACTATTTATATATAAAGAGATGCATACATACGGACATATGGAGGTGTTTAAATCACTTATGAGGGTCTTTAAATCAATTAATATAACAGTAGTCAAGTTTGTCGTTGCGTGCGTAATATTGCAGAATGTTAAGTTTTATTAAAAGGTGTAAAGATTTTTTTGAGTGTGACGCCGCCCTTTCGCTTCCGCGATTCTTTCTTTTTTTTCCATTTTTGAAAAACGATTTTTGCTATAATTCAATTAATCGACTCTTCTTAGCGATACTCTGAGAACTCATCCCACCATGCTTCGAGTGCATAGCACATCTTTATTCACTCCTAACAATAAAACAGTCGCCTGCTTTCTTAACAACGAAAGAATAGCGCCCTTGGACCGAATCCAAAATTTACTCTATTTCAAATGCTTAGTTCACATTTAATCTTGAGCCTCAAAATGTTTGAAGTCTTTTTATTATATATACCAATAATAAATTGTATACATTAAAATATATAGGATATCATTTTTTTATCCAAGTATTGTGCAATGAGGATTCGCAGTGCGCAGTTTGTTCGTGGAAGTGCGTTGAAAGAGCGTCTCCAATAGTAGAATTCTGAGATGTCGTGTCAAGCGCAAATCAACGCGTATTATCTACTTGATAAACACAAATTTGAGGCAGCAAGCAACCTTTGACCTTCCTCAATACAATTTGAAGCCGGCAACATTTCTATTGTGAGGGGCGCAATCGGCTCGCCGATCATCGCGCAACCCCAATTTTTTATGCTAATTTCCGGCCGGCTCTCTGCTCCCCAGAATTTCGGTCAGAGGTCCTCCAAGGTGCTGTCTCAGGCGATGGGCAGAACCCTTTCCGACCTTGGGTTGGCCCTGGACAGCCCTGTCGCCGCCGCCGCGCCGCTTCGACCCTGACCTCTGATCCGAACTCTACCCAAGTCTACCCGTAATCCGAAAACCACCGCATTCGCTTAACATTTATCGAGAGAACCTTGTTACGCTTGTGCTGTTTTCGCTGCAAACGCCATGTTGCCAATTTTCCCATCTTGGCCAAATTTTTTAATTGTTGTTAACTCGATTATTATTAGATTACCTATTCTTTGCATGTTTTGGCTCATTGCAGAGCTGGTGATTTTGGAAATGAGCTCGGTTGAAAAGTAAATCGCGTTTAAAGACAGAGTCACGACATCTGGCAACGCTGGCAATCGAGGCTATTTCGATCGTTTTACAAGGAGTTTCTTTTTAAAGCTACGCTTCTTGTTAACCGATGCTCACTCACCACAAGGCCTACTCAATTTTTAACCGGAGAATGCGTGCTGAAACTCTGCATGGATCAAGTGGATTATTTGTGCCGCGCTATTCGTTACATCTCTATAATAAAAGATTAAACCAGGGTATATCATACAGATGAAGACTTAACCTTTAAATTAAAACCGAGAGTGCAGAGTTTAAAAACTCGACGTTTTGAAAACGAGTCTTTATTTTTATTCTTTTTTTAGCGGCCTTGTGGCTTCGTTACGGTGATCCTTCATGTTATAAAAAAGTTAGTGACGAAGCTGTCGTCGGTGTTTGTTTTTGATTATTCAGTCAAGTTTTTGATGGCTTGTGTTATCTGATACGAAAGTCTACACTGGATCTTAACTCCACATTAACCGATTAATGCGTGAAACCTCCGTTATTAGAAAAATGGCTGGAATCGATGTGCAGTTGCGTTTTAAACAATACGAGTGAATTTTGTATCTATTTTGGGATACGAACATTTTCGATCGGATTTCTTCGGGCTGAATTAGGATTTACTTAAAATTAAATCAACGCTATGATACCATGTCGTAAACATTCAACCCTTGCGCCTAAAATAAATCTTAACTTTTCTTTTTGGTATGATTGGTAGACTACTTGGGGGCCATTCATATATTACATAACTCGTTCGGAAGTGGTTGTTTGACGTACTCTTACGGTTTATCACATGAGGGAGATGGGTTCAAAGGTCAGTTAAATAACAAGTTTTGCTGAAATTTCAGTGAAGGTTAAATCGTTTTATGTACTAGCATAGACAGAAAAAATGTTCCCCTGTGAAACCGTCTACAATCGGATGTGTTGCGGCTTTCTGCCTTGGTTCAGCATCACCCCATCTCCTGCGTAGGTAGGCAACCGCAACACACTGGTGTCGCGGAGGTTGCAGGGGGGATGATTTTTTTCTCTTTTCTATGATATTACCGTACTGCAGAGGGATTAATTAACGACAAGACTCGATTTCAGGTTTTTAATCTAGTCAAAAAATCAGCATAAATCTATTCTCTTACTTTTGAAAGCGCTGAAAACGGGTTCAAAGATTTCAAAGTATCTCCTTAATCGACCTTTTTTTCACACATTAGAGTGTAAATTAATTTCTTGATGCGTTACGTACCTTAATATATAAACGGCGCTTAAGAAGTGAAGTTTTTAGCAAGCGTTACAGAAGGAGGAAACGTCGTTTAGTAATTTATGCACGACCCCCAACATGCGTTGAAGTCTCTTCATCTCACCGCTTCAGAGGCACTCTCAGATACGAAGAGCGATTTTACAAAATTATGAAGATTTTTAACAAGATCGTGCGTCTTCATAACTGCCGAATATAGCAACTAGCGCAGCAACACGATTTAGGATGTCGACATGAAACTGCGCCGCACACGACACATGTAGCAAATGTTGGCGCGGCCGACATGGCAGCTTCTGCCGTTGGAAAGTAAACGAAATTTTGGCGATGTCGACGTTAAGCTAACTAAAGAAATGTCAGGTTATGTGTCCAGCCGGATTGAAGTATCCATGCAATGTCCATGGTAATATCCATGCCGAAATATCCATTCATTAAAAATATTCGAATAGACATCCATAGTTCAAGGATATAGCATAGACACATGGATATCCATTTTTATATTTTCAATAAATGGAAAATTCGGTATGGATATCGTATGGATACTTCAACCCAGGCAGTGCCTCGCTTGACTAGGCTTGGTTATGAAAAGTTAAACAGTGGAGAATTCAACCTTTTACATTTGTAGAGGCAGTGCCAGTGAGCTGGTTTTAGCTAGAGGCCTGGATATACTACAGAGGAGCCATTGAGGATGCAAAACCATGGGCGCCGCCATCTTGTTTCCGAAGTTTCTCCGTAAGCTTCAATGCATTTGATGGTTCCTTAAGAAACAAAATGGCTGCCCAATGCCTCCTCTCGAGTATATCCAGGCCTCTAGTTTTAGCAAGCACTCAGAAGCGTGTCAGAGCGAATATCAGAAGCGAAGCAAAAGGGAAAACAACGAAAAGCAGAGCAAAGGCGTTGCCTAGCCTTGATGGCGTGACTCAAGTACCGTATCCAATCGCAAGCCGAGCAGATGTGACGTTACACGATTTGCAAAATACATCCTAGCTGCACACTTCTAACATGAAATCTATCCAGCCGAACATATCCGTGACGTTCGCAGCATTTCAAGTTAATTACTTTTTTTATCCATCGTCATTGTGGGGTGGTATTGGCATGCTGGTGGCTCCTAACTTAATTAAATCTGCGTGTTTTCTTTTCTTTTTCAGCCAACCACACAGAAGTCTCCGTGTCCTTATTTATCAACAGAGTTTCTGCCGTAGATGAGAACAAAGAAGTAAGTAAAGTTTGTTTGCATGAGCGTCATTACCACTATTTCGATCAGAATTTCCCCGCGGTGTTAATTTGTGAACCTTCCCTCCGATGATGACGTCAGTTCAGGGCGGTATTTGATGACGTATGTTTTCCTTATAGATCTCGCAAAATTATCAAGTCTATGCTAGGAAGAATGTCATCAGTTTTTATTACAGTATTGCTGAATTCCATAAATCGACTTTACTCATATACAGTATACTATCTTTTCAGTTGTGAACAAATCATGTTTCAAACGTAAAAATGGAAGTGACGCTATTCATCTGACTCGAAGCATCTTAAAAAGAGATTTACTGTTAACACAAGTTCATTGATGGAAATGATACCGGTTTTGGGTTGGCACAAGGTACTTGTTTTTGGTATAAAATTAAAACGAATATGATACTAAGATAAGTTATTAAGATAGACTAATCAGCAGTCATATCAATCAAAACTTCTCGCCTTGTCTTATCGTTGTAGATCTTAAGAAGAAAAAAAAATGGGTCACATCAGACCCGTTTTGTATCTTAATATAATCGAAAACCAAAACAGTGGGGGAGAAGAACCCAAAACAGGAACTATTTTGATCAGTATGGATGGCACTAAACTATACTTGTTTTTTGATGTTTTGTGTTTCAGGAAATTACCTTGGATTTGTTTATGCAAGTTTACTGGCAAGACGCTCGAGTGAAAATCAACAACGCGAGTAACAGCACCTTTGATGTCATAGAACTGACGTGGCAAGAACAGCAGAAATTTTGGGTTCCCGATTTGTATATCAGACAATTGAGGGAAATGAAAGTTCTGTCTTTATTTCAAGAGATGGCTTCCGTCCGCCTCTACAAAAACCAGACGATGCGTATCAGCATAGGGTAAGCATGTGTTATTTAGTCCACTATGACTCCACACTTAAAGTAATCTCATTTGTCATTTACTCGGCCTCTAGAAAAGCTTCCAATATTTTCGTAATGCGCTGCACTCAATCGGAACGGAAGAGAGTTTCAGTACTAAATAACGCATCCCATATCAAAAATACAGATATGTTGCTGCTATAAAAATACCAGTTTTGGGTAACAATATACCTGTATTGGATAGCAACATACCGGCTTTGAGTTCAGAGGCATAAATTAGGTATCAGACTATGTATTGGTTATAGTTTCTCAAGTAGACCTATTCAAATCTTCATCAGATGTTCAGTTGTTGTATACCTTTGCTTGTAACTTACAATAAGTTACCGGTACAGCTCGAAAGCTCTCCATATAAAATTAGTATTTTGGCAGCTATTTGAATTTTTCCGAGAGTTTTGTATTCATGATGCATCTTGATTCTTATTCCAGAGCTACCGTCATCATTAAATGTGATATGGACTTCGGGCTCTACCCCTTAGATATTCAGAAATGTGCTGTGGACTTCAGCAGTTGTAAGTAAAGTTTTTTGTTGCTTTTTGTCCTATTCCAAATCGTTGCCACGATAATTTGAAATTACAATGTAAAATGCAGAACAGAGTGCAGTTTTTAAAAGATGGGAGGTTTGAGTTGATCTGCATCGCTGTGCTCTGCATGCAACATGCTACCTCTTTAACCCTTTCCCTGCTACCTTAAGGGTAAGCCGTTTTGTGGTACGGTAATGATAAGCGGCTAGCTAATTCGACAATTTTGTTAAACGGCATCAAAAATTAAAGTAATGACCTGTTATTATCTTGCCAAAAATGCAGAACTTTCGCCTGGAAAGAAGTACATTTTTTTTCGTGTTGTTTCGCAGTTAATTTCGCTGCATTGATAAGTACCGGGAAAATTATTTTCGGCCCGTCTTGCAATTCAAAACGTATGTTAAACGCTATGCAGCTCTTTGATGCTGTTCTGAATACAATTCAGTCATGGTAAGGGCGCCATTGATTACCCATTGTCATACCATTTCAAATGCTTTCGTGGGTTTATTTTTTTCCGTGAGAAAACATCATATACTGCTGAGAATATTAGTTTAAGTCCTCTTTTTCTTAAAGTAAATTGATCTCGGGCAATAATTTCGAATACCGGTACTGCGTTTTAGCCTTTGGAAAATGGATAGAATGAAAGTGATGTTACCACAGCTCCAATATTGCGCATAGTCTATTTTTGTCTTCCAAATTTTTCATACATTATTATTTTTTAAAAAGAAAGGATTTGGACTTAAAATTTTACCAGTCTGTATATGCCTGACAAGTTTCCGTTGAAATCTTCAATTCCCTTATGAACAGCTCAACTTGTAGCTGTTCTCATTGTACTATTAGTCCAAAAGGTATTGTCCGGTTCTGGTCGCGCTGGAAGGCTCCGCCTAATGGGGAAATACATTGGTCGCCGCCTTGTTGCACGACCAAAACTGGACAATATCTTTTGGACTGATAGTAAAGTCAAAGTTAGAGGTTATGACAATGATCCTTGTTGCAAAGGAATTTTCCAGTTAAAAAGTATGAGGTTCAAGAGCACCTTAAAGAAAGGCTTCTGTTAGGTCTATTGTAGTTAATGTAAAATATCCGCAAAAGAGTATGGCTTGATTGCGGGCATATTTAAAAGACTATGTTTGTGGCATGACTCTCCTCGCCGTGGCCCTGGAGTGGCCCAGATTAACAAGTATATCAAGGAACTCGACGCGAGCGGGTTTACCGGCCATAACGGATTTCCGTGTTTGCCATTTATTATGTTGAACGTTACATATTGTTCTACGCTACGGTATGCCTGCGCTCCACGCGACGCGCTTGCGAGCCATAATCTGAGATTGACATGCGGCCAGTATCCGATGTAGACATCTCTTACTGCCGTAATGTGCAACAAGGCAGCAACTCGACACCGCTCAATGTTGTTTGCGACCGGCGTATATTCAGTACCATCTCTTGATCGTCGTCGATTCTTCTTTTCGTGAGCGTTCGTTTTTAGCGACAGGCTTCACGCAAAAATAAAGAAAAATAATAGCAAGGCAGCTAATGTTTTAGTTGATCGCCATATTAATTTTATATGGTATCAGGTGCTATTAATTCTAGCAGACGTTGCTATCGTTACCTGTACCGGTAACTCCTGAAAAGTTAGCATGGTAATGACGCAAACTTGTCTGTTCAGTAGCCATAGCTGACATTTTAACAGATACAGCGAAGGTTGGCTTGGAGGGTTAAGTTTTATTGTACGTGATATATCAACGAACGCGTTAGCTTCCACTGCTGATTTTTTTTCAAGAACATACGTTAGGTTAACCGCACCTGGCCCTGTGTCTGACGTAGCCTTATTTTCACCTTATCCAACTTCTTCTTATCCGTATTCAACCTAACTCACTGTCAGCCCAAAGTAGGTACATCTAAACTAAGTTAGCTTAGTTTTTTCATGGTTTATATATAACTTAACTTGCTCTAACGTACATCGATTCTAACCGAATCTAAACTAAGCCATCTTAACCTGGCCGGACCTATTTAAATGTAGCCTAGTTCACATTTTACCTGACTTAGGTTATGTTAGATCTGGGGTGAGTTCAATCAAAGATCTGGGGTGAGTTCAATCAACGGATACTCTTGCCGGGACACTGTTGTCACGTTGCTCTAAAATGCAGTTTGTTTTTTTTATCTTATCTTAAAATAGAATCCGAAAACAGGCGCACAGATAGTGACATTTTTCCCTATAAAAAGATCTAGCAGACTTGGCACTCGAATGAAATATCACTATGTTGATCAATGGTTGTCCTTTCCGGCCTAATTACTTTTTAGGTTCATCACCAAGATGGCGTGGATGCCATAAATTGATATCGTATAGGTTAATAGGGGAGGGGATGATTGGAGGATGAGGGCTTATATGCAAATTGGCTGAGGCCCTGTAAGTCTAAGCTGTGCGGCGCGACGCCCGGCTACCTTTGATCGATCGGCGGGGGGGGACAAGGGGAGGGGGGAGTATGGGAGTTGCCGACGACGGGCTCCTCGGCAAAATCAAAAGGCGATGCGATGCAGTGGTGAATAATGCTTTCTCGCTTCAATCCTCTCTCTCTCAGTGCGTCCCCTGTCTCCTTCTGTCCCATTCTCAAACAACGTAACTCGCTGTGGACAAACCGGAGCAAATCCATTGTTGCGATATATCAGTTCTTTGGTTTTTGAGCCGAGCGCCTCTTGTTTTAGCGTCTGAAAAATTACTTGCTGCAAAGGTTTCAAAATTATTGTTATCAAAACGATTCGTGGATTTCTTAGGGTGAAAGGAGATCAATGAAATAAAAACATTCAGTTCAGAGAGAAATCTACTTCTAAGTTTTGTTACTTGGGTTATCAACTCGCTAGCTGTGCATCGCTATTCATCAGTTGCATCTCTATGGATCTATTTTTTTATATTTTTTTTAATGAGAACAGCATGGGAACGCAAGATTTGTGTCTCATTCAAAAATTTTTTCTTCTATTCGGCCATTTATACATCCACACATTTTCATACTTAAGGCACGGTGTTTTTCAGGTTTCTTTAGCTTATTGTATTTTGCAAAATATAGCTTATAATAAACTCCGACAACTATGGTATCTTTCATTGCGTACATGTGGAGAAGGCGAAACTAATCGTTGTCTTTAAAGTGGAACTTAAACAATGGCGTCTTTTTTCTGAGGAAAAGTCTTTTGTCTTTTGCGGAGATTCGTTGACAGAGGTCAGCCGTAATAAAGCATCAAGGACGCGATGCGCTGTTTGAAATGCTATTTTAATCTAGTACTTTTTCATCCTTAGTCCAAGTGATTGTGTTCCAGATAAATATACTGTGAACGAAATGACGTTTAAATGGAGGGATGACCCTCCATTGAGCTTCCCTTCCGACTTCGGCGATGACGGCTTCCGACTGGCCAAATACGTCGTGTCATTCACCACAGAGAAAGATATGCACACTGTGTTCTACGGCGAAGGCAAGTTTTTACTCCTCATCGCTTAAACGCAGAGTGATTCAAAATTTGCGCAACCACAGCTAAACCAAGTTATATTAAGACGGAAATGTAAAAAGAACTGAGATCCTAAAACTTACCGGTATCGTTTTCTGTTCATACACCATTAAACTGTTTGTTTTGGTCAAATACTTCTGTCTCAGCAAATAGGAACACAAAGTCAGATTTCATTTGTGGGTTTCTTATCTTTTCAGGAAACCATTCAACTGCCAGGATGCTTATCACGATGAGCAGGGAGATCCGATCTCATCTTTTAGAAAGTTATTTGCCTTCGACGCTGTTCGTCATCATGTCGTGGGGCAGTTTTGTCGTCATTCCCGAGGTAGTACCGGGCAGGATGGTCCTTCTGGTCACCACTCTTCTCTCATTAGTTACCATGTTTGACACTGTGAGGTGCGTATTCATTTCCCGTCCGTCCTCTCTTCCCTTGTCAATCCACCGAAAAATACGGAGAGCGCCTGCGTATTTGGCTGTAGGCAACCACCTCGACATGCGTGTGCTGCGGTTGCCTACACAGTCTCTGTCAGGCGCTCCATCCTATGTTCGCGAGAAAAATTACCTCTGGAGCCAAATTTTCTCTTTGAGTATATAATGTTCGTCCTCTCGTATGGAATAAGATTAAGCATAAAATTTCGAACAGAGATGAAAATCATCTTTGGGAAACGGAATTATAAATCTACTGTGTCCTAAAACCCGAGATTTATCTCAACCACCTAGTGAATAAAATTACGGTCCATTCAAGTCAATGTCAGTCGCTATCGTATTTGTGTGTAAGCAGTCAACCTTCCTACTTTTTAGAATAGGTTGAGAAATAAAATGTACAGTCTGCTTGGCTGTCATAAACCAATACTGTTGTAAGGTGCCATTTTCTTCTTTTTGTTTTCAGGAATAACTCCCCGAGTGCCTTGGAGTTAAAATGCATCGAGGTTTGGTTAATATCATGTACATTATTTGTATTCTTCGCACTGCTCGAGTATTTTGTAGTTTTATTTGGTATTCGTTATGAAAAACACTGGAGACACAAAAAGCGCGATTTGGAGAGGCTCAACGCGAGTTTAGGACACGGAGGCCCTTCGTCTCCTGCCCCTGGTGCATTACAGCATCTAGCGCAGGTAAGACATCGACCTCACTGTCATTTTTTAAGGTAGCATTTTCAACCTTTTAGTTTAAATTTGGTGCTACCCTCCGTCGTCAAGCCGAGCGGAGCGATAGCGAAGCGAGGCACAAGGCACCTAACCTAACCTAACTTAACC
>Ga0058701_10006141_pt1 | contig 10089 bp, 7 predicted proteins | sample AgamicOrMae_FD_97039 | JGI IMG/M metagenome (GOLD analysis project Ga0058701, IMG submission 97039) | Agave microbial communities from Guanajuato, Mexico - Or.Ma.e | ecosystem: Host-associated > Plants > Phyllosphere > Phylloplane/Leaf | place: Guanajuato, Mexico | collected 2012-06-04 | reverse complement strand
GTTTTGTTGAATGTGGTATATTTTAGATTAAAAGACAATACCAAACCATCCTCTTTTTTTTCTTTTTTTTTTTTTAAATTTCAGATCACTCAAGTTATGAAAGCTAACAGCTGGCAGCTTTTCATGAGGGAGTTAACATCAATAATCAGGAGCTTGAAGGATATTCAAACTCAGCTGCATGCAATATCACAAGTAAGTTTGAAAAGCAGGTCAATATGAAGTGATAGTTGTAGAGATAAAGAAAATATTTATTAAGTCATTATTGTCAGTAATTATGACCAATGAAACGTAGCTTGTTTTTCTTTGTTTAGAGAGAGGATAATGGGGAAACAATATCTGACCTGGAGAAGAAAGAAGCTGAGAAGCTACAAGAGTTTCAAGTTGTGCAGCAAATAGCAGAGTACAGTGATATGTTAATGGCTGTTGAAAAAGAGTTGGTAAGTTATTCAGATATTGTAAATCTTTCCATGATGGTCTTTTCTTTCTTAAAGTTTTGTTTTGGTCTGAAGAGCAAAAAAAAAACTGTCAATCACTTTGTTTTGGAAAAGTGAAGAAAAAAATCAGGGAACTTCGGTTTTCACAGCACAAAAAGTTTCCAGATTATTGTACAAAAGCCAACAGATGTTGGTTGGACTGTTCAATGCAATCTGGTTTAGTTAATGTATTTAAGTAGCGGCCGGTTTGAGAATACTCAGAGGTGTCTCAAAGACGAAAATTAACTGAGGTAGTTTAAATTACCGTTTGAAAAGTTGATATCACCCCTAAAAGTGACTAGTAAGGCAACTTTAAAGTTACCTATTACCTCCATGCGTTTAGACTGGACATTGGTCCCTTAGCGTTGTCTGGGGTTTGCATACGACCGAAGAGGAAAACTCTTTGAAACAAGGATCGATATACAACGTCGTTCGACACAAATTCCAAATTTTTCTTAATTTATCAATTGAATTACGGACCCTCGGATCACTTCAGCCTTTCGGAGTAAACTTTAGCAAAGTATTAAGCAAACTAAAGAAAGCTAAGTACCTTACTAGCCAAGATCGAATCGAGTGGAACTTATTTTAACTTAGTCAATGATTTAAAAAATTGACCCTCCAATTTTTATTAGCTACAAAAATTCTTTAAAAAAAAAGAAAAATGTTTTGTTTGACTTGGAAAAAAAATCAAGGCACTTCCTTTTGGCCAATAGACAATGGCAACAACTCCGACCGAGCTTATGTACTCATCAAAACACCGTGTTCTGATCGCGATGTAAAATGAAAGTCAAGTGAGTTAAATCTTTTTGTGGTGTTTCAGACCAGTAACCCGTCCGTACTGGAGACTCTGGAAGAATGGAAGAGAGCGCTTGTATCGAAAACTGCAGATTCCCGCGTGGAAGAAGTCCTGTCCTACATGAGGACATGCGCGGTTAAAGGGCAAGATATCGGCACTCTTCGCCCTCTTCCCGCCATAAGTCCGTGGGGGTCTGCTTGTGCCCTTTGGCTTATGAACAACATCTTGAAACAGCATCATCAGTGCCTTCTTAACACGGACCTCGGCGGCTTTCTTTCCTTATCGGACTGCGAGGTTCGTTATCCGACGTAGAGACTTAAAGGAGAGAGGCGTCAACTATCACGTCACCCTTGTATACCACCAATCAGCGTTGCTGGTCTCATGAATCCCGCGAATCAGCGCACACCCTAAGTTGTCGCATCTCTCTATGAGGCTCTGTAATTATACCCGAAGGATCTCAAACTTGAGCTCGAAGACAGTTTTACTTTAAATTGATTCTTGTGTTTCAGTCGCCCTTGGAAAGGAAAGAAGCTCCGAAATCGACAATAAGCGCGGAGGATGCTCTAAGTCAGAGCGATTTTTTGTTCCTCTTATCGAAGTTGTCCAAGTCTGCGTGGGATCTGTCCTCGCTGGAAGATTCGCTCAAAGTTCATAGACAGCACTTCTTGCCTCAGGTTGGGCATTACCCGATTTTCCTGATTTAACCCAAATCTGTTAACTGAGTCCGAGAGAATGCTTCCAGCAAAAAAAGTTACACACGAAAAGATTAGCAGGAGTTGGCAAGAGATTTTGCGCAATCGTGTTTTGAAACGGATCAATTTTTTATATTAGCCGAAGTTCCGGTCGTGCTTTTCGTTAAAAAATGCATTATTAGGACGATTGTCATCGTTCAAAATTTGAAGAGGTAATTTTGATGGGTTAATTGCGATAAAAGTCATAGTGAAAAATCGTCTAATCTTGGAGGAAGCCATAGTTTACGAGGGAAACCAGGAATTTACGAGGGAATCCCACACAAAATTACTCTGTCAGAATAGCCACAAGATACAATCAAATGCTCAGCTAAATTTAACCTTACGATTCACACCTCAAAGAAATTAAGATATATGTGGAAGAAAATCTTTCTTTGTGACTCGAACAACAGTGAAAAAACGCTGTCCCTGTGGCGCGGAAAGCCCTTATTACGCCAGAGATTGTGTTGCTACGACGTCAGATCTTGCCAACTCCTACACAGCTAATTAGAAATATTGCGTTTCCCGTCTTCTGTGTTCCATCACGGATCAACCTTTCATTATATCCTTTTATGATTACATTATATTATAAGGGTTGAAGACGCACAACCAAATAGGCACGGGTAAGGTTAGTTAAAATTATGTTAGGATAACTTAGGTTAGGTGACTCGGGCCTCGCTTCTTCATCGCCCTGGTCGGCTCTGGTTGGTTCTCGCAAAGCCTAATGCCGCTTACTTCCCAGCACTAAGAAATAATCTGTGACCTAGGTTACTGATCGATTAAGTTTGAAACCTCGTCGCGCCGCTACCCTCGGCGACAAAAGGTGGAACTCAAGAGGTGGAAATGCAACCTTTTCTACAGTGTTGAATCCTGGAATCTCATGGAGGATTTTTATTTTCCAGTTTGAAAGCGGTAACGAGGTCTCTCCTAAGTCCCATCCTGCTCTTGAGACCAAAGATAAAGAGGAAGACTTGGATTCGCCCATCAGATCAGCTGATCTGCTGAACGAAGACGGAGGAACATATTTCAAAGCTGAGATGTACTCAAGCATCTCTGTGTATGACAAGGATGAAGATATCGAAACGAATGACTTGGTTGGCAACAATGCGAATAGCGGTCAAGTTGAAAACTTCACGGTGAATAGCAATGAGGATGCATGTGAGGATGACGAGAGTTTCCACGATATTCTCGAGAGTTTCCATAGCGAGGATAGCTGGAGCGTATCGAGCACAGATAAGTCCCCTGAGCAGGACAGAGAGCCTGTTGATGGGCAGAGAGGCTGCGACGAAATTTGGTCGCAGTGTTTGTGGACGCGTTTTCGGCCCAGAAACAAACCAGGTTGGTATCTAAAGAATTTTCTGTGTTGCGAAAGTGCACCTCTTGTTGAGGGTTGCATTTTCTACCTCTTGTGCCCTACGTGATGTCTGACAACCCTTAAATCTTTGAAAACCTCGAAAAAGCCTAAATAAAAATTGCCCCAACACGTGAAACAGCTTTGAATCAGGATTGCCACAGGATCTTGAAATAAGGAAAATCATGGAATGTCTGGGGATAAAAAAGTTGGCAGGGAAATTAGGTAAATGTATGTAAAAAAACTGACTAGAGTAAAAATGTTCGGGGAAAATGAAGCGCTTTGAAAAGTGAATCATTGCTTCTCTAAAATCGGAAACGACAATATGCCTAATTAACCGTCTAAAAAGTATCGGAAAAATTTAAAAAAAAAAGAAAAAGTGTTTTTGGAACGAGGGGAATATTACGAAATTTGATAATCGGAGTTTTCTGGCATCTATGTGAATTGGCTGAAACATATCCTCGAAAAAATGGACCGATTAGTTTAACTGTAAACTTTTGTCGCCCTCAAAAGTCCTTCAAAACATTTTTTTATTGAAGAAAATATATTTGAAAAAAAAGCTATTAAGAACTAATTGAAAAAACCTTCAACCGCTTTTTGGAAAATCGCCGGTAACCCTGTTTTATCTTTCGTCGCCCAGCCGAATGGATAGGTAATTCTTGGATGGTGACATTGTTAATTAAAAGAACGACCCATCTTGTACTTCCAGGACACCGTTTGCTGAAGTTCTTCTGGACTTACCGCACATCAGCCCAGCATGTTGTGTATTCTCTTCTGATTGGTCGAACTGTGATTTTGGCTGGCGACAGCCAATCAGAGACTAAGGCTCATCGAATGATTACTGCTCTGTCTCCTCTTATACCACGAGCCGGACCAGATCCCGTTCGAGTATTAAGGTACGGTATCGTCTTACCGTTGCAGATTATTTTTCAAATATGACGCAATTTCTTTTACCTTATTGAGACTGCAATGCAGACCTCTTTAATCCCTGTGAAGTTTTGAATACGTACGTTCGTTTGTTTGGTTGGACAAAATTTGGCGAGAGCGGAGTATGTAAACTGGAATGACGATGTTGCAGATGGCACAGAGGTATTATCGTGGCGCCGCATATCGCGCGATACCAAGTGATTGGCATGTGCGTACCCGAACGGCTGTCCATTCACGACATGATTAGCGCAAAAGACAAGGTAGGATTACAGTATTGCCATGAAAGAAATTAGGCGCATCCATTATCAAACTTAGGTTTTGAAGCGGCATTTTTCATCTCTGGTGTTCCACCCTTCATCGTGGAGCAGAGCGAGGCCCAGGGCTTGTTACCTAAGTTTACGTAACGAAACCTAAATTAACCTTACTAAACTTCACCTAACCTAATTTAACCTAACCTTATGTCACCAACAAGGCGATACCGCATACTCCTCGCCGAGAAGTAAACGGTATCAGACTTGGCTGCAACTGAGAATCAGCCGGGAATTTGGCATCACGCGTTTGTATTTCGTTAATACTTATAGATAAAAGGTTGAATCCGCGTGGAACTCAAAGGGTATGCTACCGTGAAAACTGAGAGTGTAAGTGAATATCAAGAACTATCTGTTATCCCGCAGAATTGCGTCACAATCCTGGATATCAACAGCGGCCAGCTGTCGGGACCTGCTTATCAGGGCAAATTCCTGGCTCCCCTCGGACAGACCGCCGTGAATTTCCCCAGCGATCACACTCTCCTGCTACTCGTCCAGAGTGTTTTGGCGAACATTTCCAGCAGACTCAACACCTACAACTCGCTCAAAGCTACGCATAAAAAGATGTCTGGAAATATCTGTCGCATGCTTGATGTGTACGGCTGCGATGCCGACATAATCCAGCATCTAAACAAAATCTTTTCGTGATGTTTATCTGTGATCTATATTTATGACTGGTCCATGTTGTGCAAAGTATGAAAAATGGACGGTTCGAGTTTTAGGACAACGCGTCGTTTCGTGTGTGCGGAATACTGGTCCAGTGCGATCAATTTTTCATGCCAGTATCGAACAGTGTTGCCAGATTTTGCGATTAGTTTGAATTCGACCACAATGAACTGGGAGTTATTCGGAAATAATTTAGCATATTAGGTAGGTCTCGAAGAACTCTGAAGCTGAGAAATCTGACGGTATGTTTAATTATATCCCTCCTTGGTAAAAAGTTTAACGCGTTTAAAATTGTTTGAATCGCAAAATTTGGCAACAACTGTACCAAATCGCAAAATGCCAAAAAATTGAGGCTCTTTGAGTGCCGTGATAACTGTTTTGACGACATTATTTTGCATATTCTTATTATGCAGTTACTGTAGTGTTAACAGCTGTTATATGTTTTAGCAATGAAGGAACAGCGCTATTTTATTAATTTTGTCTGATTAAAGCGAGGATGAGGTTTCTACTCGACGGATTTTAGATGGCGTGTAAGTTGTGAACCTTGTATTCAATATTCTTGTAAAGCTGTTTCTGTATTTTAAGGGTTTAAGTGTCAAAGTTAGGTTTTTTAAGTCTTCCATTCGCGGCACAGGGTGCTCAGAACTGCTGAAGAAGGTTTTACAATCTTTGTTACATGTTGTGTCGTCTTGATTTTAGAGCTTTAGAGATACAGTATTTTGCTACGACGTTTTGCTTGCGACTGTGTTGAGTAGAGCAATATCTTTTTGTTCAGTTGTGGTGATCAAAGCAGTCTTTAGTTTTGTTAGTTCTTAGCTTTTTTCAATCAAAGGACGAATCCTTATTTCATACCTCGCACCTGTATCGCTTTGTGTGAGTAACCTTCGTATTTTTGATGGCAAGAGATTCGCTGTTTCTTAATCTATGCTTTCCGAATCTCATCACTGTCGTTTTGATGAAAAATATCGATATCAAACTTTTTATGTCATGCAAACAAGATGTTTTGGTACGTTTTTGTTATCAGTATGGTTTTATCCGTTAGAGTTTATTTTTAGTGACTCATGGAAGTCTCAAGATCGTCCTGTTTTTTAATCTCAGAAAGATGTTCCAGAAGGTGAAGTGAATTGTTAGAATGTGCTTAGCATTTAGTTCAAGGCTGATCCATTAAATATAAAATCTTTTTCTTGAGGAAACTAGAGGACCTTTTGTAACCGTGCTTTTGAACTCTCCATTGTCGTTGATGTGATGCGGGGTTTGAAGTGTGCTAAAACTTCAGCGTTTACGACAGTTTTTTTTCCGATTATTTATAAACAGTAAACAACTCATAAAAACATTTATCTCTCTTCATATAATTATACAGATCTTGCATTTATGCAATCGAAAATCAACATCACATCTTACAACGTTTATATCTCAATGGGGCTAACCGAGGAAATGACAAGGATCAAGGTGATTTCATTCCTCGGGATTATGGGATTTCTCTCTTTTTGATTCGCAGGGAAAGAAGGCTTAATAAAGAGGCGGATCACATTCATAACACATGACGGGTCTCCCCTGGAAGCTGGTTCACATCCCTCATTGTTAAAAATCGTTGCGATGCCTTCTTGTTCCATCAATGTGCGCGCTATATTTTAAAAAAGATCATACCAATTCCACAACCGCACCACTAACCGAAAAAATAAACGATGCTCCCAAAAAAAGATATATTCCATTATTACGACGTCTTAAAAACCATCTAGTTCGTCAAAATCTCTTCCTTGGACCATTTGACCACAATGACACTCGTCTAGGCAGTCGGTGCAACAATGATACTCAGCACTGACTGCAACAATGAACGATCTCTTGGCGCCATTTTTGAGACGACTATGCTGGATGTTGGCGTGTAGCGCATAGGATGTAGCGTCTCTCTCATCGCACCCAGCGTGTCGAACTCTTTGTCACTCCACAGTGACGAGGTTGGAGGCGGAGCTCCTTGAATGTGTAGCCCAAACACTGGCGCTGCCGCATCAAGAGGCGCGTAGGATAATGCGCGCGACGAAGGCGAGTGCGCCAAGAGTTGCAGCGACGAGCACCGACCTCGGGTCGGCTGCTCTGGGACAACCTGACGTCGACGGGCTCGCCCTGAGCGCCGGCTGTGGGCTAGCCGTCGCTAACCTGCACTCTCGGAGGTCTTCATAGTCTAGTCGCGTCGCTGCGCAGTAGTGGCCTCGGACGCACTGGGTATCACAAGGCGCGGCCGATGGGAGGGAAACAGAGTTCACCATGTGATACCTGAAACAAGACAGCAAAAGCTTTCACGTCGATCCGTTTGCTATAGTATTCGCACACGAGAAGCGACGGAATGACTCCAGTATCGGCATTTTTTTTGGAACTGAATCATTCTTCTTACAATTAGGGATGAAGGATTTTTAAATCTTTTGAAATTGATTTTCAAGGTATTAGTTGCTTTGTCATATGAAAAAGTAAATCAAATCTAATAAAGGAAAAAAAATATGAAACGCTCTTGAAAAAGAATGTTGTAGGAGGATTTCCCTTTCAAAGGTTTTGGTTATTAAGAACTAATAAAATATGAGACAGGGAATAGTAGTCCTTGGAAGTCGTTGGAAGATGAAAAATCGGGCTGCCCAGGAAATTCTTTTTACAGTACTGTTGTATCAACAGTCTGTATTGCACTCGCTGATTTAATTTCAATCTTATTTTTATCTTCTATCTTCATACCTATCATCGATCCCACTGTTTTACTTTTTAGTATAGGCACCGTAATATTCCTTTCTTAGGTGGTTATGAATTTTGAGAGCCAGCAGTATAGAAATGCTAGAGTCACTCATTAATAATTTGAAATGTTCTTTTGCTTCTAAAACCATAATCTTCAAGCCGTACTCTTCTTTTTTTTCTTCACTAAAACCGGAAATAATTATCAGGATGTACACTTAAAGTGAAAGTAGTGCCCTTTCCTTTTACTGACGTACAGCGTTGCGTCGGCATGCACATCACGTAGGTAATGTGCGGTGTGACCTTCCTTTACCCTTGCAGACTTCACCGTAAACAATTTTCTCTCTGCTCATCTGCAATGCGCACCTTAAGACACCCCTGCCTGTAATACTCAAAGCTGTGTTTACTCATATTAGGGATCATCCCAGCGCAGACCACTCAGAGAAAACAACCGCAGCTCCCCCACTATTCTTTCTTTTTTTTCAAGTTTTGAGGCCTTATTTTTTTTACACCTATCCTTTTACCATTACACTATCATTTTTCCTGTGGCAAGCCTTTTCTAAAAAATATATAATTTATTTCTTTTCGCTTAAGGTTCGTAGACAATGTATTTCATAGGCCGGTTAGCATTTTCAAAGCCGATATACTGTATGCTGCTATCGTGAACTGATTTAAAAATATTTTTTGTGGTCACGGAGACGAGGCCACTTGCGCCTACGGATTTCTCATCGCCTCGCTGCCGCATGAACTAATCCTCCTTGAACTGACTAGCGCAATCCACTCGAGGGGGAGGGGGCATTTACCCCCCCCCCCGAGACATCATCCCCCCAATATCCGACACCCAAGAGCGTCGGATTCGGGGGAGGAAGGTCTACCGGTACCCACCACGGTGTAGATAGGTTGGTGGCACTCGTTTGCAGAAAAAAAGGCAGAAACGTAGGTCCGCCCAATGCAATAGAGGTTGCCAAGCGCCAGGGGGTAGGCCATGTGAGTGGCGCACATGGGTAGGCTAAAATTTCGTTTGGCCTTGGCGGTTTAGGAGAAACCGGCCGTGTGGCGCGAAAATTCCTGTTGCAAGTCAATTTTGATTTTTGCGATAGGTTTGTAGGGAAGGCCACAGTTTATTCCTATCTTTGATCTACTTCGCGGAGGACTGCGGAAGACCGACGCAGACAGGGTATGGTGGAAACTGGAAACTCTCAACTCAAGCTCGGATAGGGCAAAGAGCACGGGTCCTTCGGGTCCTGCTCGGGTTCTGCTCGGGTTTAGTCGGTCTTTTCCTTGACCAGTCACTCCACAAGCTCAGTTGTGCAGCCGGTCGGCAGTTGTTGGTGTGGAGACCGGTTAGTAGGGATCAAGTTAGTGTAAAGTGCGAGGTGCGACGTGTCATATTATCGTGTTAATTAGAGTTCAGTTCTTGTGAGTTTAGTATTTAGTAAGTAATAATTTCGCGTGCAATCGTTCGTATTTCATCGTTCGTGGTTTGAAGTGTTCTTTGTTCGTGTAATTATAGAGGTTAGAGCTCGGGGAAGTGCTGTGTTTTCGGATAGGAAGTGCCTCATTTTAGGTTAGATTAGGGTTATGAAGTATGAAGTGAGTTGTAGAGTGAATGATTCGATCAAGTAACCTCAGTTAATGTGCTCGTCATTTAAGTGGGCCGGACGGTCGATTTTCCGACGCCATTGGGCGAAGAGGTCCAGAACAGGACCCATTTTACCACTTCAGCGGCTGAACTAAGGAGCCATCGCATATGCAAGGTGGGCCTTCTAGCCATTTACCGTTTCAAGAATTTAAGGGGGTACTGAATCGCACCGATACATATTTCAAATCAATCTTCAGGTAGCTGCTGAGTGACATCAACAACCTGACAGGGATATTCCATTACCGACTTTGGCCTCAAATGCTGAGCCCTTCCGACCTCAAAGTTACCTTTCTCTGTTCCCCACGGGCCTCGGTTTCAAGTCCCGGAAATTCAGATGCACAGAAAGTTATAGCGCGAAATACTCTCATCAAAAAATTTAAAGGGTCTTTTCGAAGTTTTGCTGTCATTTTTGAACGAAAAGTCACAGAACGTTGAAAATCGGCATGAACGTAGATTGAAGCTTCAAGAAGATATCCCGAGATTTTC
>Ga0058701_10006140_pt1 | contig 10089 bp, 9 predicted proteins | sample AgamicOrMae_FD_97039 | JGI IMG/M metagenome (GOLD analysis project Ga0058701, IMG submission 97039) | Agave microbial communities from Guanajuato, Mexico - Or.Ma.e | ecosystem: Host-associated > Plants > Phyllosphere > Phylloplane/Leaf | place: Guanajuato, Mexico | collected 2012-06-04 | reverse complement strand
AGGTAAAATGAATTTCTCGATTTTTTCTTAAGAGCATATTTTAAAGTTTTAATTTTGACATTTGACATATTGGGATATAATTTTTTTTCAACCTTCAAATTATTTTCTTTTTTCTTCCTAAACTTTAGAATTTTTCGACGATTGCGATTATTACTCTTTTAAAATCAAACTTTTTTGAATTTAAAAATTGAACCTTTTTGTTCATATCATTCTCATCCAATGAGCTTTGGAATAGAAATTAAATTCTGTCACAATTTTTTATTTGCATTTTCTGCTTCGACAACTTTAACGATTTGGACGCTGTTACAGCTGATACATTTTTATGCCTATCATCATATTGATTTGGTTATTCGATACTTGGCGGGTCTAACAGATCCAGCCATTTTTTTTTCTCTTTGAAGTTAGATACGCATTCAGTTAGGAAAAGAAATCCTGGAAAATGGGAATATCTTTAGAGTCTAGAAGAGTCAACGAATTTTCGTTTAAAATGGATACTCATTAGTCGCTTACAAGCTTAGGCCTAAGTGTATTGAAATCCTGGGTTAACCTGGGTCAGGTATTTTGAGAACTGAAGTGAACTTAAGCTTAAGTAATATTAACGAAGTCGGGGGTTGGAATAAGTCGGAAAACTTCCTTCGTTTTTCTGTTTTACGTAAATTTTGGAAAAGTAGTTTTTTGATCTGAGAAAACTAAAAGAATCACTAAATTTCCTATAAGCCAATGTGCAGCCACCCTGGTAAACCCCCAGTTTCTTTCCAAAGTAGCTCGTATTTTCGTGTATCAGCCGCACCAGTGTTTAAGCCTCACCCTGCTTACATTCTAGCGCCATGCGCGCCGACCGGTGGACATTATCATTTACTTCATATTTTAGGTTCAAAATCGCGAAAAATAGGCGACTTACGGTTGAATATACCGCAGTTACGAAATCCTTCGCCCGCGTAAACTGATATCAAAACTTAATCCTACCACCCAAAAGTTCACGGTATAAAAAAGGTTGGTTCCGATGGGAAGGGACTGCCTGTACTGGTGCGACGTGCCACTGTCTCGCTGAAGCGATTGCTGAAGATGACAGTCTTGTTCGGAGGTATCGATTGAGCGCCGTCATTGGCTGACTTGACGCCAGATTCCTTTTGTTATGGCGTGCTGCCGATATCGTGAGACGACACGGCTGACGTATGACACGTCCGTGACTCACGTCGCTGCGCTGTGCTTTTCCAGGCCGGCCACGGCGCCCTGCTCTCGCGACAGATTGGAAGCAACGCGATCTCTGAAGGAGCTGCGCTGGGAAGGCTTTCCCAGTATAATCGCATTCCCACTGCCAGTTGTTGTCGACTCTACTCTGCTGTATCTATCGGATTTCTTTGTAGCACTTCTCTAGGCTAGGGCTTCGCGGCTGTTGTCGTGCTAGGTGCTGTTAAGTTGTCTCTTCAATTTCCCGCCGTTCCTCTGAGTTAGCCAAATCGTTGTCGATTAACTACACTGTAAATTCAAACGTTGTAATTTTACACCACTTCTGTTGCACGTTTCGTCGCCGAGCCGAGTGGAGCGATAGCGAAGTGAGGCACAAGGCAAGTTTATAACCTTTATTTACCTAAACCTAACGTGGAACACATGAGGTGGGAAATTTCGGCTTTGAAATTCACAGTGAAGGTGCTATTAAGTTGATCTCTTCAAGTTTGTGCTGTTCCTTTGCGTTAGCAAACATCTTTCTGTGTTGTCGATTTTCTACTGTCATAGTATTTTCCCAATACGTGACCAGCCGTGCCTAACAAGTTTAAATCAAGCTTTGTATCGTGCTCACTGATGCTGTGTTTACATTAGGAAGCCAACTAAGATTGTTGGCGCATTCTGGGGCAAGGCATTGCGTTGCCCACACCGCGCTTCTCTCGCTCCCCCGCGATTTGTTCCCATAAGCGCATCCCCGTGCGGGATGCTCGCAGATTTTGTGCAGACTTTTGGCGTTCAAGCGGACATCTTTTCAGGGGTGTAGATGTCAATATTTTTCCGCTAGATTGAAATTTTACGTTTTCTCCGATTTAAAACTTACCTAGTTTAGAAAAGGACAACAGTGTCATGTTGGAAAACTCACATCGTACCATTTGACTAATTATTGACGCAGAATCAATGTTGGACCTAGACAATAACATCTCAAATCCGAATTTTCTGCTTTTTGCCGGTTAGAACACCTATCGAATCTCGTTCAGGGAAAAAGAAACGGGAAAATTTGTACTGATTGATGAATTTTATTTTACAACGTACTACATGTAGTCTAGTTTTTACGTTAATTGCGTGCAGCGTCCGTGACGTCCAATATTACAGTATTTTTTCCACTGCTCTTGAAAATAACTTTTGCTGTGAAAAGGTCGCAGGGAGTGGAAAAAGTTAATCAACTTCGATACCACGGGATTGTTTTAAAAGGATCAATAGCTGATTTTCCGCCTTTTAAAGGTGTTTTAGTGAAGGATGACTGTGAAACTGGTAGCTCCGTCGTTAAATGGGAAAGAAAATAACTCAGTGTATAAGAATGGGGGAGGCCAGAGTAAAAGGAAAAGTTGTGGAAAGGAAAGCAAAAGCTATTGAGCAATGTCGTGTATCGAATTCCTTAACAAAAGTGTTTTCGGCCGTGTTCTTGTTGTAGTAGTAACGTAAAAGTGTAATAACCCGTGAGATCTTTTTTTTGGTGTTGCTATTGAACCGACATGCATTAATATCGGGTCATGCATTAATATCAGTAATACAGTAGAAGACTTGAACGCCCGTAACCAACCTTATGCATTTTAAATGGGAGGTGACTTGAGCTTTACACATCTTGAATGGGGCAGTGAGGTCAATATACACTCCCTTTTTTGTTTTAATTTTTTACGCTACACTGTTATTGAGGTTTTTTCAACCTGCTCTCACTAACCACGCGTCGATATAAAGTTATTATGTATGAATGTCGTTGGCTCCTTTTTGGTTTGGAAGCTCGTCAGGGAAGGAGGGAGGAAGCGAGGTCGCACTTAGTTGTTTTCAAGTGAACACGTGAAGGATCACCCAGGCAGTCAAGAGACTGCGAATTGAAACCCGATTAGACTTGTACATAGTAGCTTTTGTCAGTCAAGTGAAGCGACGTAGTCGCGAAATGTGGGCGAGCAACTGCAATGAATAATTTGCTTGTTTCTTGTCGATATCGTTTATTTTATACACATGTGGTAGAATGTACATGTACAATACAATATACACGTGTTTGTGATGCGTATAGTAATGATGTTCTTAGTTAGGTTTCGAGCAAGGCACTGCAATACAATAGGAGTAGTAGAGCTGAAGGTTACCATTCATGATAGTTGCAAATATCATGATTTGATGATTATGCATGATTAAAATGAGACTGATTTTAAAATTAAGCAGCAGTTAAAATAACCCGACGGCTGCGCGGAGTACGGCTGCTGGAAACTTACAACAAAACCTGAAATACTTTGTCGGAATATACCCCGCGTTCTTAATATGTAAAATCAAGCAAAGCATCAGTATTTTACAGTAATGTGTAAGTGTGTATATATATTCATCTACCTGTAATTCCGTGAGGGTTTTATTTTGCAAAGTTACCTAGATTTTTACAGAGTGTAAATATTTGTGTTGCGTAGACACGCACTTTACCGGTACCCGCGCAGATAAATAAAGAATTGGGACATAAAAACAAAGTCACCCTTTGAAACTTTGTCAGTTTTAATCTGCGCTGGGTTGAAGAGTTGATAAGTGTAAGCGGCTCTACGCTTGATTTTTTTAGTGTAACGATTCTATTTTGATGAGAATTGAAAAAACGGCGGTTACTTTTCGGCTGTGCTGCCAGCTGCCACGATAGGGAGAGACCGCACGGCAATCCTTGACTATGAAATACTCAACAATTTCATTTTTTGCTTCTGATGGTACCTCATTATCTTTCAATCGATCTCAAAGACTTTTTCTTTCTATTTCTTACGATCTCATTCTTAAGTTCTCTCTTTACCTTAAGGAAATAAGACTTCAATTTTTTTAACGGTTGATTTCATTTAAATGTGTTTTCTTTGATGAATACCTACCGGTGCTTTTCCAAACCATGAGAGAAGGGCGCCCTTCTCTCATGTCCAAACCATGTGTTCGGGAGTTTTGGTAAATATTTTGAGTGATATATTTACTTTTCCGAATCTCGAATTCCGTAAGTTTGGTGACTATTTTGTACCTTGTATTCTTGTCTTGTGTCTGAGGTGTGCATTGGACCTTAATCCAAAATGTTTCCGCTAAGATTTCTATAATTCGGTGGACATATCTCGTAAAGGTAATACTAGCTAAAATGTATCTTGAACATAAAATTGTCATACGAAAACGACGCCTTGTAGTGAAGGCTAACTTCTCATCGATGGTGTTTCACGCCCGCTTGCGGAATGTTATGTGTGATTGACCTATCAATCAATCCATCCTGGCAAAAAAAAACATTGAACCCCCAAAAAATGTACAAAAAAACATTGTGTCGGCGGAGCGGATTCTAAATGCAGTTTCCGCTAATGCAGCTAATTGAAAGGTGTTCTATATCACGTGTCGATGAATTTGATCACTGAGTCGTTGCAAAGGACTTTGTGACTTTGTCGATGTGGAGATAGTCTCCTAGAGAGCGAGGCTCTGTATGGTCTCCGAGAGTTAAGACTATTTTACTCACACCAATGGTATTACACGTGACGCGTTCAGGTCATTTAAAATATTCAACTGTGATTTTTATGAGGGGTTATAATACGGCCCCTTCTTGTGACCTTTTTTTCCGTTTTCAATTCGGTTTGTTACGGAAGTCAGCGGTGCCATTAATACAAATTCAAAAACTTGAAGAGGGTTGCCGCAAACGTGGATATCAAAAAACGCTTTGATGACTGATAGTTTATTAAATGGAATTATGCGGGAAGACCAGTAGAGGCAAAAATCTAACAAAAAAGAAAAATAACTAAGTTCTGCTCTTGTTTGTTTAGCTCGAACTTTGCAGGATGAGACGGGTGATGTATTTTGCTGAAGTAACCGGAAAAATTTTCCTCCCAGGAAAAGTTTTCATTTCTTGATAACAGATATTCTCTTGTTTCGCGGATGGATTTCGAAGTTGTAGAACTGGCGGGAAAATCTCAAAATGTTCCAAATAATGTGTAACTTCAAAAAATTGTGGTGACCCTGTTAGGTGTTCATACGTCATTCTGAATGTTGGGGTGAGGCTGACAGTTGGCGAGCGAGTAAGAAAAATGCTCTTACCACGATGGAGACTCGATTTCAAGACTTCTCGAGTCGGCGCCCTAACTGTCAGCACCTTAGCTACCGTTACTGTGTTTTGGGGCAATTGGTCGTTGGGAAGTGGTAAGCACGCATTTAGTTTGTCGGATGAACAGCTACTCTGTGTGATACTGGGTTGACGCCTTCGAGAAAGTTTTCTCGGACATTTCGCCAAAGTCATATAGTTTTTTGAGGATCAAAATTTGTGAAACGGACTGTCTTGTATGTAAATTGGCTTCGCATGCTGGGTCTAGTAACAGACCGATGTTTTCTTACTGCTGCAGGGTTTGACTGAGCATGTCACGTGATCAGGTGGAACGGCCGGTAAGGTTAGGCATGCCGTATAAAATGACCTATCTTAATTGGAAGGTGTTAAAATACTTTTTTGTACTTGCATAGAACCAAATAAGAGGCCAGACCAGTTTCTGGGCAGGTCTAGTTTTCCAATCGGTGTCTACAACATTAGAGTCTTTGACGATGTTGTATCTTTTCTCTTGAACAAGTTTAGGTTATCGAAAACATTAAATAAACTTGCGCGAGTTTTTTTTCCGCCGGTTGGAACATTGCGGCCAACCTGAAACATAACCCTCTTATACCCCTCGCCAGTCTCTCAGTCGGCTACGTTCGGTTCCATTCGGCCGCTCTCGGCTCCTCTCAAAGGCCATATTCCTCAGCTCCGTACACAATCAGCCCCGCCCTACCAGGCTCGGAATCCAACCGGAAATGATATCCATTCCCTTGAGTTTCGCATCCGGGAGCGTCATTAAAAACACCAATAAAAACCTCGCGCGATTCGTCCATTTTAAGATAGTCCATTTTTGCAGCATACTTTCCAGGCCCTGTTTCATCACTCTTAAGTGTATAAATCCTTTTGATTATCAACCATTCTTAAGACCAGACCCAAAAACCCTGTCATTTTATAGAATCGTCGAATTACACTTAACTGAACGGCTTGTTTTGGTTCAAGTTTAGAAGCAGCACCGCTAATATCTACTTGCTTGAAATGCTTTTAATATATTATGAAGTAACCCAACGATTTTCTCTCGCCTCGCCCACCGATTCAACCCTTAACCGGGGTTAACTGTTTAACCGGTCTTAACTTAGCGGGGAAGGTTTTGATATGTCCGATTTTGCTTACAATGTTAGCTTCACTATTTTTTAGTAGGTGTGCTTCAAGCATCTAATTCTACCATGAAGTAGTAGCCGCCAGAACAATTAACTGTTACCTATAACAGTTTTTACTCTTCTACATTGACTACATGCGATGATTTTTCACTACTACGGACATCAATGATATGAAACTGGTTTCGGAATGTAGCTAATATTACGTGTGCCTTTATTGTTTTATTTATGGACTTAATATTCTAGTAAGTTTGTTTAGATCAGAATCCACCGTAGATTGTGACTGAAAATTTATGTTGAACTGCGAACTAGTTTGGTAAAATTCGTTGAGTTGTTGGGTTACAGGAAATGTTTTGTTCTTAGTTGTTTGCGTGAGTTAGTCACCCTGTAGGCTGTAATCGTTGTGCACCCTTGGGTCCAGTCTTGTTTGTTCTGCAATCCGCCATTTATTCTTCTTATTTTCTATCCGAGCAAACGTTGTTTTATCGAAATATTGAAGCTCTGTGATTTTTTTTTAGACATAAGCATTTTTTTTGCGATTTGTGACTATTTAACTGTGATTTCTTTCGGTACGAGAGAGTTTATCGATTTAAAGATGTGGAAACTCTCTTTTTCCTCTTTTTAAACTCAAAAAAATTGGAACTCATTGTGTACCGTCATCAGTACAAAAAACAATAGCATTATTTGACGTAGTCGTTTTCGTTATTTCTTTGTTTTTTCTGATCGGTATTATCTTTTCGAATGTGTAGGTTGACAAAACGGAACATTGTTTAATCGTTATTTAATTCCTCATTTAGTATTAGTTAAGATTGTTAGAATTGATGTTTTCTTTGATCGATGCATTTGTTGGAACTGTACCGAGCACTAATTCAATTCGCGTATTAATTTAGTCGCTGCGTGTAAGGTGCTTAGTAGATTTGTTTTGTCGTCTAAAGCAATCGATTTCCACTCTTAGGGAGGCCGTGGTGAGCACGTAGCGTAGCAGTAAACGAACTTAAATTTTCGGTAACCCCCTCCTCGCCCGGTTTGTTTCTTTCCCTTATTTTCGCATTCGCAAAACCTCTCCGCATATTGTCTTCTACCTTTCCTGGTTCCTTACCATAAGAAGGAACACCATAGAGTGAGTTTTCTTCCTGTCATTTTCACTCAAAAGTGACCGACCAATGTTCGTAGAAATTTGTTCAGAGATTCAGGTCTATTTTAAAGCGATTTTTCGCCAAATGTGGTTTGAATGAATTTTTCTGGTTTTCTGATTTTTTGTACATTCCTTTTCCGGAATTAGGAGTTCCTTAAAAAAAAATAAGAAAGCTGTAACCGAACCGGTGTTAACGTTTCTTTTTTCTTTTTCTTTTTTTTTTACGTGGAGCAACAACTCCACCTGACGTGCGTTTGCTTTCACTTGTAACAATCTGTTCCTTGAATGCATTGCCTTTCAACCTGTGTGTGGTTATCACCTTTCTGTTTTGAGTTTGTGGCTCTGATGGAATTGAAACGTTTGTCTTGTTTTTAACGAAAAAAAGGAGTTTTCGGCCAATTTTTTCTAGTCATTTTTGACCAGTGGCGTCAATGTTTGTGATATACGGTCTTAAGTGAGCCAGTTTTAGAAGTCATCATGTGAGAAACATTCTCGACGAAACTGTGGAAGTGAAGTTCGTGAGTTCTGACTTGTCCTGAAAGGATATCATTTCTGGTGATATCCGGACATTATGATTTTGAGCATGCTGTAATTTTACTCACTGATTTCCGAAGGCATACGTACATACTCATGCTACACATGAAGAATTAACCATTACTGTTTGTCTACTATGTTCTGCATTGCCAGTGGGGTTACATTTTGCAATGAAAACAATAAAATGTTTACATTTTAAAAACTGTTTTACTTGAAAAATGTCGCCTTGCATAGAGAACGTGCCTGCCGTGTTATTTAAGCGTAAAAGAAAAACAGCAACAGGGTTTTCTTATGCGAAGAATTAACTTTAAAAGTTTCATTTTCTACCTTTAAAAGAGCGTTGAAACTATGAGACGGAAGTATTGCGGAGACCCGAAAATATAGGCTTCAGTCTATCTGGGACAAATAGGTTTTTGCGATTTCGTTAATCGTTTTTCAACTTTGGCCACTTCATCTTTTTTTTTCATGTAGTAAATCAAAGGGTGCTTCTGTGGAAGCGGGCTTTCTAAAAAAGTTACTTTGTTCAACATTGAACGCAATCGTTACCCTAGTAAACATAAATTTCGGGAGCTATTATTGAGCTTAGAGAACTCTCAACACAAGCTCTTTTAACACCCACAGACATTAAATCAAATCGAAGGACACTTTGTGTTGGTCCCCATGTAAGGCTGGCGGAAACTTGCAAAGTTTAGGAGAGGAGAAAAGCTATTCATTAATAAGTTCAGAAGGTCATTTGGTTTGGAAGTATAATTATTAACAAGGAACATGTAAGTAACAGCACCAAGGAATGAAAAACTCCAGTTTTTCCTCTTAGTTTCGAAGTAAAAAAAAATCTGAGCAAGGGATTTGTTCCAGTCTGAGCAATTTCACATTATGTACACTTTTCCGCTCTTCTGGCGAATTTTGGTTCTTCAGGCGGACGGGGCAGTTGATGCCAAGATTTTCGCAAATCCGTCGTAAACATCCTCGGCGAATACTTTGGGCAATTGCAGTGCCGGGAAGTGACCACCTTCTAAGTGATGTTTAAAATGAACTAAATTAGTATATTTAGTTACTAATATTGCCCGGGGGTTATACAGGATCTCGTGGAGGTAGGCAACACATACGGTTGGCACGTTCGTTGGGATCCTGAAAAAAAATAGAAGGATACCGTATTATGATAAATACTCTTCCATTTTCTTCTTTGTTCGGAATCATGACTAGCATATATCGGGTAAACTGCGAATTATTTTGATGGGAGTCGTAATTTTAACGAATCCGAACGTGAAATGCGTTTCTCCGAAGTTGCTGCCCATGTTGCCGAGCTGAGGTGATCGCGCAAAATGGCTCTATAGTGCTAACAACGTAGACTCATTTTCGTTGGCCCCAAAAAATGTCTTTGGTATGAGGAACCGTTCAGTAGTCACGTGACATGAATGCAGCGATATCCTTGGCTCGGAAGCCTACCCCTCGTTCAATGAAGCGTAAGTTGACTATTCCTGCGAAACGTGATCCTTTTCTCTTTTTGCGTAACGCACGCCAGTAGACTTTGTGATTTTGACTCAAAATCGATTCCTCGTCAACTTGGACGAGAATTGCAGAGTTACGATTAATTAAATCCTCTGTCAACTTACCTGTCCAATCCGAGCGAAAGGTGAGCTATTGAGAATGCCTCAGAGTATAATCGAACTGAGGTCGTTATTGAGTCGGTGATATAATAAATCATGACGTTGTCTAGTAGAGTTTCTAGGGTAAAGTCTTTGGTTAGGCCGCCATCTGGCAGATATCGGTAATCCGAGTTTGTCCATGTCGAGAACTTCTCGAGGATGTATGCTGCAAGGCCGACTGGGGAATCCAGGAGAGCTGCGCCTGTTGCGAAACATGACAGAATGACAGAAATGATGTTATGCTCGAACGACCTCAATGTTATGAATCAGGGTTTTTTTTTTTTTTTTTTTTTTTTTTGGGGTTTGGAAAAAAAAAAATTTTTTTTTTTTTTTTTTTTTTTTTGTTTTTTTTTTTTTTTTTTTTTTTTTTAATTTTAAAATTTTTTTTTT
>Ga0058701_10006139_pt1 | contig 10090 bp, 7 predicted proteins | sample AgamicOrMae_FD_97039 | JGI IMG/M metagenome (GOLD analysis project Ga0058701, IMG submission 97039) | Agave microbial communities from Guanajuato, Mexico - Or.Ma.e | ecosystem: Host-associated > Plants > Phyllosphere > Phylloplane/Leaf | place: Guanajuato, Mexico | collected 2012-06-04 | reverse complement strand
CGGCATCAGGCTTGGCGACCGTTTAGTTGGGTAACCCTAGGTTAAGTTAGGTTAGGTGCCTTGTGCCTTGCTTCGCTATCGCTCCGCTCGGCTTGACGACGGAGGGTAGCACCAAATTTAAACTAAAAGGTTGAAAATGCTACCTTAAAAAATTACAGTGTATACACCGTTCGAAAATGCATTCAGCGGAACTCAACCGGTATGCAGATTTGTTTGGCTGCATCGAGTGCACCTCCCCCCCCTCCCAGTTGGTCCAGAGACCTCTTGAACCTCCGTGAATGCGAGCAACATTCAAAATGCGCAGCGAAAAAATAACGTCGCTCGCTTTCACATTCATCTTGACTTGCATTTTTATTTTTGGCTGAAGGAGTCCGCCGAAGAGAGAAGGTGGATTCCAGTTGCAATTCTGTGCAGCAGCACTTTCGTTGCAGACGATGCAGACAAGATGCAGCCAGCGGCCGATTTGTCCCAATTCTTGTCTTTTTTTTCGGCGCTGTGCTACTTTTAGCAATATGCGCGTGTACGCATAAACACGTGGATGACCGTTGCCGAGCTCGGTACTCGGGGAGACTAAATATGGGCAATGCACTTATCTGGATCCCGGAAGTATTTATCTCGTTTAAATAATTATTGCTGATTCATTACTTGTCCTACATATTTCGATATTTTCTTATTTTTAGCGCATTTTACGTTGGATAAGTGTAGAGTAGAATATGTTAGGTTATGAAGTAAGACCTATGTCCTATAGACCTACTTAGGATTACTTAGTTTCGAGGACGAATCTTAACCCTTCAACGCCCAGCGTTTGCCGTTCGGAAACAGAAAATTTTATTTTAGACGATCTTTTTCATTCAGTATTTTCAAAACTTAAAAAATATCACCCCTCTGGAAACCTGAAATTTAATAATTTAGGCATTTTTCCAAGCTTAAAATTGCGTATTTTAATATTTCAATTCCACTTAAGCTAAATTTCACTTCAAATACTTTGGGCTGTTGTGAGTTAAGGTAGCTTCGGGTGACAGTAAGGTTAAATGGTTTGACGGTATGTCTGGTTTGGTTCGGTTAGAGTCTACTGGTTATTAGGTAAACAGTTTTGATTAGGGTTGGTTATGCTTCGATGTAGGATATGTTAAGTTATCCTACGATGCACGGGCGGCGGCCCATAAGAAATCTTGGTAGGCCTTGGGATCAGCCTACTCACTCACATACACGATCTACACGAATTGATTACGTATTATAAAAAGGACACAATAATATACATAATCCTTAATATGGAAAAAGATCTGCCTTGATATTGCGTCTTTAATCGGAGCACAAGTCGGTGTCGGACTGACAACCTAAGGAGCCCTCGACGCACCTCTCTAATATCAACCCTTCCTAAAATACAATATCGCTTTTTCCGCAATGCACAAGTACCATTATATACTGACCAGTCATAGCCGCCGTGGTCAGTCCGACTGGTACAAATGTCAAGTGCTACTTGCGTTAAAATATCTTTATCAAAGTACGGAGACATTAATGTTTTTTTTTTTTAATCAGGTTAAAAATACGCTATGGAGATCATGGGTTAAATTTGATAACGCTATCAAGAATACTACGATCTAGTAAAATGACTAATGCTGTTTTTATATTGTTGATTTTTTTGTGTCGTGATAGGGTAACTCCAAGATATGTAAACAATCTGTCCCGTGACTTTGAGCCATATTATTTTACGAGTGGTATCTTGCAGCTATTGCGTTTTATTCGAACGGTTACGCAATTTTCAACCCACCTCGATATTGGGTAGGACAATTATTTTTTCTTTTCGTGAAAAACTCCATTAGCTGAGAACTGGATTTTATAAAAACCCGGTTTTAAAAAGAACTTGCTTGCAATACTAATGAAGACAATTACAGTTTATATTATAGTGCCATACATTCAATGCTCATAAAATTTTAACTGCCATAACGAATATTTTAGGTCAATATGCGAGGTACCATCGTAATCGGTTGCTGGCCGTTATTAAAAAAAGGTACAATTTTTATCTCCTTTGTTAAAATTCATGACAATAAATCAAATTTTTTACGCTGAAAATGAAATCGTGTATTCCAGATCTTGTAAGTTTAGTCTTCAAAGTTAATTTTACTTTCTACGATTGCAAATTTATCTTCTTAAATTTATTGAAGGTTCCTAATGAGAGACTGTACTAACAAGTATACCTCTCTATTTTAACATTTTTTCTTTTATGTTGGGGATTTTGTTGACTTTAATGAGCAAATTATGCTCATTCTAAAGTAGTTCGAAATTTAAATTTTGTAAGAGGCGTGTAAACTAGTTTATGGCTACAAGTTTTAATGTTTGAGCTGCTTTTTTGGCTGATGTAAAATAAAAGAAATATATCGGGCAAAGTTTAATGTCTGAATTTAACCCGTCACTTGTTACACTACACTCCCTTTCGCCAATTTAAAGTCAACTTAATGACACCACACCGAACAAAGTGCATTTTGAACGACATAGAAAAAGAAAACTTTATGGTTATTTTACAAGGATTTATCGTGTATAAAGGCATGTTACCTTAAACAGCATCAACGATTTTCTCCGTTAACTTTATGAATTATTGAATTTTGAACTCCTTTTAAAGAGGCTGTGGTCCATAGGACGCCATGTATTCTTTGAACCTCAATTATTCAGGAAAGGGAAGGTCAGCAGGTTACCAGACTATCTGAGTTATTCATTCTTAAATGAGATATGTCACGAACAGGCGTTACCCCGCTTATTTCTCGGCGCAACATCCGTCTGGTAGTAAGCGGCATCAGGCTTGGTTCCCGGGAAGTGACGTCAGGTTAGGTTCTGTGGCTCTGACATCGCTTCGCTCGGTTGGCAACGAAAGGTAGAGCTTAAGAGGTGGAAATTTCGACCTTTTATATTTACTGTAAACGAGAGGAGCCTTCAAGAAAATGAATTTAGGTTATTAAAAATGGCGGAAGACTTCCCGTAGATACTGTGTATTAACCCGCGGATCCGAAAAATAATTACGATAATCTGGGAATTCACGTCAATTGCGGCAACTTTTTAAAGGCCCTCCGAATGTTATACAGTATGACCAACCTCCTTGTAGAAGGCATGATAAAAAACTTTTACTCGCACTTAAAACATGTTATCAAAAATCACTAATTACGTTCATTAAGAATAGAGACTAATTAGAACAGAGACCACTTATTATCGGGCTTATACAGATTCTTGACTAAGGCGGTCCTAACTCTACTCGAAACTAACTTAACCTAACCTTGTCTACCCACTTTTTTTTACCGAAAGTCAGTATCTCCAAAGCTCAAACACTATATAAAATGTATAACAAATGCGGTAAAATTAGTGCAAAATCGCTGAATTCTGTGAAACAGGTACAGATTTGTTTAGGACTGATATTACAGGCTGTGACATTGAAGCTTTTCTTCATATATCAGTGTCACTGGCCCTTGGACTGGAGATGACCTAACCTACCTTAACCTAGACTGTGCTTCGTTTGTAAACTTAAGCGCCTTTTAATCTCACTTAATCTAACTTCAGGGTGCGTAGGTTGGTTAGGCTTGGTAAACTGAGAGCTAATCTCAGCAATCCTCTTACGCTTACTTTTAATTACCTTTTATTTAAGGTTCCAAATAGCCTCTTCTGGAACTGTAATGTCGATTCCACATTAAATACATTCTTTTACGTACTGGGTCAGTCTAATTGTGATGTCTTCTTATTTTCCGGCAACTCATTTCCTTCTCTTTCCGGTGAGTGAAAAAATCGTGCAATTCACCTAAATTCACTAAATCCTAATCACTCTAGGTAATCCAAGAGTTCTAGCCTCGTCGTACACAACAATACTTAACCTAGCCCAAGTTTTCGGAGCCGAAACTAGATTTAAGTGGCGGGAATTTGAGTCTATTTTCAGTGAGGTATTCCTGTTTCAAATTGCTAGACGTCAAGGTCATCAACTATTACATGATTTCGCATACTACTTTCTATGTTTCCGGACAATCTAGACAAAAGTTGGCGTACGGTTCGAGTAGCTTCTATTGTTACCTTGTTTTCCCCGACACTTTCGTTTCGTCGTCATTTACGAATGGGCCTGTCAGAAGTGCTCATTCCCAGGGAGCGTTTCGGGTATCCTCGAATTGACGAAGCTTGTTTACACCCCTAACACACTCAATTTTCGAAATTCCATTTTTAAAAAAATATTTTGGTTTACACTCTTTGAGAATCAACGATGCACAACGGCTTGGGATGGTTTCAGGTAGGTAAAGTTAATCTAGGTTGGGTGTACTGTGGCTTGTTTCGCTGGGACTCCTCTTGGTCGTGAAAGGTGGAACTCGAGAGGTAGAGAACGCAACCTTAATAAAATCTACAGAGTAAACGATCTGAGGCCCATGTGCAGTGTGCCTGGATAAAGTTTTGGTGTTCAATTACCATCATTAAATTATTTTTAGTCTTTTCCAAGTACTCTATAAAAAGTCCATGTAAAACACGGCAAACAAAGACAAACGACAGGCTAAAACTATTTCAGCAACAGTTTGGTTTCATTTTCACCATGTTTTCATTCCTTACATTTCATCATATTCTCATCTCACATCAGGTTTGTTCATTTTTAGTCAATCTGAATAATTTTTATTTTGTTTTACATCCAAAGTTCGATTTTGAGTTTATATATCGATCTTTTGTTTAGGTTTTTAAACGTTTAATTTTTTCTTTTTTGTAATTGTTTTTCATTTTTTTTATTAATTATTGGTTATTTTCAATGATCCTATTTTTGCACTTTAATTTTTTGTTGTTGTTTATTTAATTTCTAAAAAATTAACCGGTCGGTTTGTTGCGAATTTTTTAAGGTTTTTAATTTAATATATATGTTTTTAATGATTTATGTTGCTGTAATCATTTGAGGATTTTAAAGTATTTTTTTATTTTATATTTTAATCATTTGAATGTTACAAATGATTAAAATATTAAAAAATAGTAAAATTTAAAATCCAAAGTTGGTGGTGTTGTTTCTGTGTACCACATACGCGCCGGCGTCAAGTGTGGGAGAGAGATGGGAAACGCCTTTCCCGCCTAAAGCTCGTAGCGCGCTCGCCGAGCGCGGGAGCCTAGACAACAACACAGCAGTGTTTACATTACGGTTCCCTAGCCGTGGTTCACGCAATCGCCATGCGCTAATAGACCAATCGGTTGCCCATTCACTTGAGACTACTGTACTTTGCGTGGTCCATTTGACGAAGTGCGAGACCGGACGCGGCTGGACCGGGCTGGACCGGACCGGGCTGCGGGCCCGCGCCGCGGCGGCGCGGCGATAAGCAAGTGGACCGGCCCCATCCCCTCCCCTACCGGCTCCACGTGCGTGCCCCTCCCCTCCCCCGAATCTCCACCGGTGCCGGCGTTGGTTTCCCCTTAGTTTATAAAGAGCCTCTCACTCTGTGTATCTCTGTCAGTTGCTTGTAATCTCACGAGGTGAACTGAGACTGGACAGTGCGAATAGGTTAAACACCTGCCAAGTTGCCATGGCGGGATACTTAGTCTCTGGGTTACTTCTCGCGTATGTTGTTTTGAGTACCGGAACGCCGAATGCTCGGTAAGGAAGTCATATCTTTGTTTATGTTTGGGAATTTGTTCGGATGTGTCAAATGGGACGCATGGGATTCATAATGATTCGACTCACTTTTTAACCGATTCATCAATTCTACTGTCATCAAGATCTTTGGGAGTAAAATTTTGTGGAATGATGATAATTTTAACTGGAATTGAAGTCGTAGTCGCAGTTTTCGTGGAAGTAATCGCATGTTGTAAAGATTTTTGTAGTAAAATAAATACTGTATTTTTGGAGGGTTGAGCACATGCACAGGGGGAGGAAATCATGCTCGAGGGCAATTGTGTATGACTGACTCGAATGGGACGCGTAAAATTCGTGAAGAAGACTTTTTTGATTGTGATTTGACTTGTCATTAAAAATACCCTGAAATCAGCTCTGGTCTGTGTATGATTTTAAGAGAACTTGAGCGCGCTGTTTTAATAGTTCTGATAAAGAAAAAATCGACTCAAAATACGACTGATAAAATCACAGGTATCGACTTACTTTAGGAGCCATCGGGCTGATTATAACATTATTTGTTTCCCGCCAAAATACTCGGAAAGAGTCAATATCCACTATCAAAACCGATCGAATTAACACTTTTGAGTTATATTTGTGAAAATAAAATGTTGTTTTCACGACGCAGTTTTCGTGTAATTTTTCAATATTCATTAATCATAAGAAATTTTTCAAATCTTATGTAAGTCGCTAATTTGATTGACTGGGTTTTGCTGTTATCGTTTCTGGAAATCTTACAAAAATACAAATATTATTTAAAAAATAATGCAAAAAATTTATAAATTGAGCTAATTCCACTCTTTAGCACCTGTTCTAAATTACCTTTCATAAGCTATCATAAAATATTCGGTTTTAAATTTTTCAAATTTTTTAACTTGGTGAAATTTCATGCTCGAGGCTAGGCATGAGCTGATCGAGGAAAATGAAAACATTGAGCATAATTGAACATTTTGCGTTGTTTGATATCCCTTTCATACATTTTCTCGGATTCCGAAAAGTAGGTCATTCTAAGGGGAGGGGGAACTCGATAACCCCACTTATTAAAAGACCCCCCCTTTTTTATTCAAATCAGCCTGAAACCTAAACCTAACTTATGAAAACACGCCTATCACTATCTCAATCATCAACAATGCACGCCAAGCTTTAATTAGTTCAGCATCGTTTAAATAATCCTGAATTGGTGAAAATTTTGTCGAGGGGGATGTTTTGCCAAGTCGACAGGTTGGAAGCTGATAGCATTAAGTTTTCTCACAATATAGTGAGCCTCATTTTAAAAAAATAAAAAAAAGAATACTTAAAGATGAAAGTCAGATTTGTTTTTGAAAATCCGCGCGGTCGTGGTATTCCCCGCCCCGAAAATCTCTCATAGCGAAAAATTTCGTGTCAAAAATGTTGCTGACTTTCTAGAGGCAAAAGTTAGATGCTCTGTGCAGAACCTGTAGCAGAGCGCGCGTTTCAATTCTTTTGAAATTGCCTTATTAATTAAACTGTCCAAAATATTATTCTCCAAAAACTCCGTACTCTGCTTACAATTTCCAAAATTTAGGTAGTCAACGAATGATTTACATTAGCAAAAAATGAGCTCGTTTAAATAAAAATTATCCGTTACCATACTGGATAAATTTGGAATATTTTTTATTCAACATGTATGTCGTGTACTCTCTGGTAATCAACTATTGCAACACCTCCAACAATTTTTTTATCTCAACATGGTAAAATATTATCGTTCTAAAAGCAATTTTTTTAGAGAAAAAAAGGTTTAAAAAACATGTTTAAAATATTTTAACATTGTCTTTTTAGTGTCCTTTCCTTTCGTATTTCCGTTTACAATAACTGTAGGCTTGCGGCGTTTCATGCTGTAAATGCTATGATCTGCCAAAAAGGTCAAACATTAATTATTTATAGAAGCTTTAAAATTATTTAGGTCAGCATGTCATTCGGTTGGAATGCCCTATTATAATCCAGTCCGATGTCGCACAAAGTGGGGTGAAAGTTCCGAATGGCTCTTACATTACTCATAGCCCTCACAAATCGAAGGACATGCGCTGAGGCTGGACACTTTATAGGAAACAAAATGTTTGCTTTCTCTTAAAATTCTAGATTTGAAAGGTAAAGTTTATGACCTTTCTTCGCTGAGCAGAACGGAGGAAGAGCGAAGTAGTGCGCACCTCGCCAAATCCAAGTTTTTTCGACAAGCGCGATGCGTCTTACCAGTAAGCCAACCTCCCGCCGAATGGTGATAACAAAGCGATAATAGAGCGAGGCACAAGGCATGTAAACTGATCTAGCTTAACCTACTCGGTTCAATGACTCTTAATTGAATGAAGGTGAGGGTCGGACAGGAAAGGTGGAAAATGCTACCTTGAATATTTTAAGGTGGAACTGTAACATCCACGTTCGGGAAACGTTTGTGCGCGACTTAAGTGGGTATGTCACTAGCGATCATCGGAGATGTTTTAGGCATCTAGAGGTGACCTTGGGACTCCTAATTGGAAAATGAAATTTATTTTGTCTGGTGTCTAGCGACGATGAACAATCTGTGGGTCCTCTGAAATTTTACGTGTCGGGCGTATGATGGGGGTCGCGGAGGGAGAGAGAGGGACAGGCAGACACACGGACAATGAGCACGTGTGCCTACTGTACCAAGTGCCTCCTCCATTCAGTTTTCTTCGAGTAAATTGATCCCGTAGGGTGGGGAAGTGTAGGGAGTCACCTGCCAGACCTCTCCCCTACCCTACAGTGTCTGACCCCTAGCTGTACCCTTCATGGACGCTGCGCTTTCCTCTCACGCCTACATAACCTTAGTTTATGTTTTAATTATGATTAAGTAGTGCTTAAAACGTGGGCTTCTTAAAGGAATCGCCCGTACTTGTGGGAAGATTGATTTATTTTTCACAAGGTCGCCATGTTTCTATTTTGATAGGCTGCATTGCGACATGTAACCTAATCGCGTTGCACGAAAAATTTTCTTTTAATTTAAGGAAAAAAATTATAGTAATAAAAGTTTTGTTGAATCAAGTTTTATGTTTGATAACTAATTCCTCGATCGCCCCAAGTTTTGCGTATGTTGAGCAGTAAGGTTCGTTCAAACCGAACTTTTTGTAACTACTTTGTATCTTAATCAATTTCTGTCAGGTTAATGATCACACACAAAAAAAAAAACGCTCAAAATTTGAAAAGCGGACTTCTGCGATGAGCTAAAAATACGTGTTTACGTCAACTATTATTTTTGCTTCTCACAATGTTGATGAACTTGCTAACTTATTTGAGCGATTTTCTCAGTATGAAAAATGTTATTGTACAGAGAGGAAAAATGAGTACCTTGAACCATAAAATGCAAATTTAAGTGAGACTTCTTCGAACAGGAATATTTAAGTACCGTAACCTTAGGGTCCTGGTCGTAGAAATATTTTTGGAAGTACGAGAAGTAGCTCAGCATTACCCAACTAGGGCGTTTCTCCCAATGAATATTTATACCAGTCGGAATCTAATTCGTATAAATAGATGACATTGACGCTTGGAACTTATTTTTAATGCGTCAAAATTTGCCGCTCTTATCCGTACGAGTGTGACAAGACTCAAACATGTGAACTTGTTCTTTATTATGCATAACTCGAAGTTCGGAGTCCGACCAGCTTTTTTAGACCACTTTGATACGTTCCAACTTCGCTATTCATCTATTTCTAGGTTAACAATGAGAGACCCGCGAAAGTGTCTCGTAAAATACGACTTTGTTGAAATTGCGCGTTTCCATGCAACTTAAGTTTGGAAAAGTAATATTCACGCGATATACTATTTTGTTTGTTTCTATTAGGGTATGACAAGAATTCTTCGATTTCTCGGTAAGAGGAACGCAAAACTATGATTTAGGTCTGACAGGCTGGAAATCTGTGCCAACTTTAGAAACGACCGGTAATCTAAATAAATTGGCTATGAATTTCGATGTACCTAATTCAGGTAGTTAACGTTGTTCCTGCTAAGCAAGTATACAATCGAATTCAATTGAGTCAGACTATTTTTAGGCTGTTTGCAAGAGGCAAATTTACCGCGAATACCTACTATCCTGTAATTATAGCTTTCGAAATACTCGGCGAGGAAGATCTCTGAAAACAATACCGATTGTAGTGAAAACATTTTTTTTTAGTTACATTTTTTGCTCACTATTTTGTGTATAGGTCATTATTTGTCAAGCTGAGTAAATTGTAATCTTACTATATACATATTTGATGTTTGCTTTAAATTTGTTTCCCTTTCATTTTTTAGGCTTATGAAATAGCTGCCTAAACACAAATTTTAAATTACCGACTTCAACCGTTTAATTCTAGCGTCAATATTTGTTCATCCCATTTTTTCAATTCAAATGATAGCGTAGATCAAATTTAAGTCGCATCTGTAGAAATTAAATTATGGATATATGATACAGGATATGCAGTATACGTGGACCGGTTAAATTTCATTGTCAGTCTGTAAATTTAGGGTGTACAATGT
>Ga0058701_10006138_pt1 | contig 10090 bp, 6 predicted proteins | sample AgamicOrMae_FD_97039 | JGI IMG/M metagenome (GOLD analysis project Ga0058701, IMG submission 97039) | Agave microbial communities from Guanajuato, Mexico - Or.Ma.e | ecosystem: Host-associated > Plants > Phyllosphere > Phylloplane/Leaf | place: Guanajuato, Mexico | collected 2012-06-04 | reverse complement strand
CAGCGGTCCCATGGTGTAATGGTTAGCACTCAGGACTCTGAATCCTGCGATCCGAGTTCAAATCTCGGTGGGACCTATCCTCCGTCTTTTAGAAAACTTTGGCATCTTTCGAGGTTTTGCTAGCCCTCGTTGTATGTTTTTGAAACGGGCACTTTGACCGAATAAACAGAGCGGTCCCATGGTGTAATGGTTAGCACTCAGGACTCTGAATCCTGCGATCCGAGTTCAAATTTCAGTGGGACCTAAATTTTTGCCTTCGTAAACTTGGGCATCTAACTAGCCCTAGTAGTATCTTTTTTCGAAGGGCTTCTTCAACTACTCGCTTCAACTAAAAAAGCGTTATGGATACACCACACTAAACTCAACTTCTCAACCTACGAAGGCCGAACAGATATCAGTAATGCAAAGTCAATCGGAAGCTTCCCGACTCACAGTCAATATCAAGTTCGGGAAAGTTCGGCTGATTCCATGTCACACCAAACCTCATGGCGCTCTTCGCGTGTGCCTTTCCTTCCAGGTTGAAGATCGGAGCTATTCGGCTGCTTCCGTGTTATCTACGAACCCAACGACTAAGGCTCTTTCAGCGGCAGATGCCCTTATCATTTTCACTCCGAATACGACAAACTCGGGCGGTAGTCTTGGGGCAGGTAACATTTGTCGTGCTGGTTATGACAGAGGACTCTGCTTGATTGTGACCATCCCTTAGAGATAAGACATGACCTGACCAAAGCAGACAGGATGTGTTCCAATGCACAATGCTTGAGTCATCTTGAGACCGCCCCATTGCACTTAACGTTAACTCTTAGCTGACGGAATCGAACTTTGAAGTCGGCCTTCTTGTCCTCCCTCCATTGTCATTATCGCGGATTCAATTGGTAACGACAATAGACAATAGGCAAAACCTTAGCATCCGGCTAAGATAAATTGAGTATACAGCTACGCTTACAGATTGCCGAATTACAAAAAACTTTATTTCGTTTGTGTTTTTGCTTTTAAGTGAGCCCACGAGAATCAATTTAAGAGGGATTTAAAATTCTTTCGGCTTAATATTTTTTTAAAAAGGCGTGTTGTGATACTGATGATATTCATGCTTTCGTCAACGTGATTAAGTACGTGTTTTTGCTCCAACAGCGCAAATTATATGAAAGCAATGGTATTTAGGTGAAGGTTTGTTAATTAAATAGAAAATCAAGCACTGTATAGAGTCACAAATTAAGACACAATCGTATTGTATAATTCTCAGATTGCAGATGAGTAAAATTTAGGTTGCGTTTGAAGCAAGTTTGTGTCTTGATAACCTTGGATATCGTCAGTACACAAACGAAAACAATTGATCTGTGTAGAGAAATACCTCAAAAATGTATCAAGTACAGTAAAACGATTGAATAATCGGAAGAACAGGAAGTGTAACAGCTTGGAGTGTCACGGATTTATCAAAACAACGATTCCTTTCAGGCTGTCGACTAATTTGCAAAATAAATTTCAATTTATGAATTTCAACGGGGATATCTGATGCGTGGACCACTACGCAGTGTCAGTGCGAATTTCCCCGCGATGTTTCCTCTTTTTCTTTCTTTCTTTTTTTAATTTCATTATCGTTTTACACGCTGCCTGTATAATAAAGTTTCACATCACTTTTAGGAGACGAATATTCAGCTTTCCTCGGAAAGCTGTTATGTCGGTTTCAATTTGACCACGACCACATCTATACTCTGAATTTTTCGAAATGGAGGAAAGCGCCGAAAGTGACCAACTCTAACGGTCTTTTTGAATTCCACAGATATGATTGGTTGGGATCCAGCTTCGCTATTGGTTGGGATCCAAAACTTGGTGTGGTCACGTGGTACAGTGGCCACTCTCTCTTACATTACAGTCTCTCTAGTCAGTGACAGCAATATGCAATTATCTACCGAGTAGAAATGTTTACGCGATATCAAGTATTTCCTTTTTTTGGCAATGGGTATTCATTGGCTTCCTTATTGTCAATGGATAAGGAAAGCGGGATGAAAACATTGCACAAGTAAAAATGAACGAACAATGATTATGAGAATACCCGTGGATGTAACACACAAACTGTATATATGGTCATGAATAACAGACACCACCTTTGGGTTGATGGTGCCAACATAAAAAAATAAACTAACCGGGCCGCTTCACCACGCGCACCATATTACGGCCATAAATAATGTTGGCAGCACCTGCTGGAACACGCTGGAGTCGCATCATCTTCGCAAGGCAGTAATTAAGGTACCCTTCTTATTAAAACAAGCCTCAACATGACACGCCTCTCCTAACTCAATAGCCAACACGCATCGCACGCAACCTTTACCCTGATTTTACAGCGGAATCAACGCAAAAAAAGTCGCGGAAAACACATCAAAGCGTGGATTTCTCTTCTATTAATTAAAACTTTTCATTTCGCGTGTCCAAATTAGAGAGTTTAAGAAATTACTTTAATCCCATACAACCTATCTCGTTTGCGGCGCTGGCAGGGCATTAATAGCTATTAAATACGTACTGTACAGGCAAAATCTGAGGAGGAAAACTAAAATACGGCTCAGAAGACGCGGTCGGTGAGGTGCCTCAATAGCGAGAGAAACTTGCTATGTGTAGCTGATGTGTACCCGGAACCGCTGAATTGAAATGTGGAAAGCAGAACGGAGAGATGAACAGATGCAACGTGCATATCGAAATTTTAACTGATAATCTCAATCGGACTGATTTGTTTTTCAGATCAGTGATTTGACTTTTGTTGCATCTGAATTGAAAATTCTCTTTTTACAGTGTAAAACGTTTTTAAAAATTTCGAGCAAAGCAGTAATTTTTGGACGATAAAACTACGCATTCCTCTTCTTTCCTTATTCTCCCTTTTCTAAAAAAGAAGAAAATAGGAAAGAAAATTATTACTGAAAGAAAATTCACTCCTACATTTTTTTCACTACTAAATTTTTTAGCGTGAACCTTGTACGCCCGGAAACTAAATTTTGACCATAAAATACACGACATATTCTAAAAAATATGATTAAAACCCGAAACACGCCTGACGTAAACGTTCAATTTTCCTCAACTCAATAACTAATATTTTCATATTTTCCCCTTTTCCAACCCGTAGATTTTCTTATTTAATTTGCCTGAAAATGTATTCCTTGCAAGCATAAGCAAAGCCTGTCTCGTGATTCAAGTGGCCAGGCGAATGCTTCGGTGGTTAACGTAAACATGCGTCAAATAACTTATAAAAAGGCGAGAATTAAATCGCTGAGCGCGGAATCATCGTATATTCCTGGTATTTTAGAACGTTTCCGGGAAAGTACAAAATGAGCACAAAAAATAAATACATTGGGGAGCATCCTTTGATCATTAATCTGTTAAAACTTTCCCGCATAAAAATGAGTTATTTTCGAAATGAGGTTTCGCGCTGCGGCGAAGGCGCCATTTCCTCATGAGTTAGTCTGCGGAAAAGCGGGGAAAATTAGAGCGATATTTTCCTACGAGGCGGCGAATTTGAGAAAATCGCCGAATCAGCGAAGAACAAGGACGCTCCTTAACGTAAATTCTTCTGTCAAAGCAGAAGAATTTTTAGTGGCCGTTAAGCAGAACAGCTGTAAAAGAGGGCAGGAGCGAATTTCAGGACGTAGACAGTTTCTCACACTTCTCTTGACTTAGGTGCTAAAAAGGAAACAACTTTTCATTTTACAGCCAAAATGGCGCGGGGTAGATATACACCATGAGTTGAACTCCTGGCAGCAACTTCTATGGAAACCACCATGAGTTTCCACATTATGAATTCGACAGATGAACGGTTCTGAGAATGAAATAAAGGATTGAACTTTTCTGGACCTAGAAGGCGGTGGTTTCATTCCTCAAGGGTCAATATTGATAACATTCCCGAGGCATCCAGTGATAAGTCATAAATGGGTCGTTGCCCCCTTCCCACTTAAAACACAGCTTCAGAAAGGATCTCGATTAGATTCGCAAGCAAACTGACCTACTGTGCAGACGAAAAGTTCGAGTTCATGTACCCAAGTTTTGCTACCAAGACCGGAAGTGAATTAGCGTTCCATCAAATGAAGTCGTACATAATAGCAAGATACAGGAAATACACACACTCAGAGTTTCCCATAACACAATCGTTTGCATATTTTACTGCGTAAAGCTTTTATTTCTGACGAGTTGTCTTTATACTCACTTGACAGCTCGATGTTGAATCAAAATTCAGCTTTTCAAATGACAAATAAGTTACGCCCCATTTATACAGCTAAACACAAGAGGCTTCTATAAAGCAAATGGATTCATTTTCAATACGTGTATTCCGCAATTGTTATCAGGAAAGCACTAACCGCAAGTTAGTAAAACAATTATTTTAAAAGTCTCTTTTGCGAGTCAATGCGAGACGCGAGCAAACTTTTATGGGGCATTTGTTTCTCTTTGTGAATAGTAATTGCCAAGATGTGAAAAGTTTATTCCTGCTCTGCTGGAAGCTGTGGATTGGGATGATCATTCTAATACTGATTCAAACCAACGGGATGCATAGCAAATGAACATTTACATCTCGGACATTTCAGTGCATTAAGACTCGAACCTACGTAAGCCAATACTCCATGGCCAGTCATGGCAATTAAGAAACAAATAACCGTTTCTGTCGTATCTTACATTGAATTTAAGATTTTATTTTTAACAGTGTGAACTTTTAGACTATTTGAGCTTACACAGCTCGTAAATTTTGCATGCTCAACGTCATCTAGGTAGCCAACAATGCGCGTATGACTTAAAACGAAAACACCCATTTTAAAGAGTTCTATACCTGTTTAGGGTGTGGAACTAAAACGGGGGTAGTGCGTATTTTGGTTATTTTTCAAGATAAACCTATGTCCAGCCATATCATTCGGAAGATCTCGGCGAGAACATTCTATTGATGTGGCTGAACATCATAGGTCTATCTAAAAAATAACCAAAATACGTATACTACCTCCGTTTTAGTTGCACATCCAAAACAGGTTACATTACCCAAAACGGGTGTTTTGTTTTTACTGTGTTGGACATTGACAACGAAACAAAATTGTTGCCGGAGCAACGCCATTTATTGCACATAGTATGACCGCACTTCTTCTGATCGCATGTGGCACGATCATATCGCAAACACAATTTCCCCGAGAAAACAAGAAGCGCATCTTCTTACTCTGCACGTTTTACGGCTATCTCGAAACGAACGAAATCAGCGTTGTTTAGTCGTCGTCATTTGGGTGAAATGGTTGAAGCAACACTTTCTTTTGAGTGGATTCAACAGTTTTTCTCCGGATCGTGCTTCTTCACAATCAATGGCAAAAGTGTCGAGAATTGAAATAAACTGGAATACGCCACGAACACGCCCCGCTGTAGACCGCTTCGGGCAGCTCGCCCAAGCTACACATTTTCTTTCACAGAAAGGGGGACTGTTGTCAGCCACAACCCCCCAGCGAACCTTCCGCCACCTGTTAGACGTATTATTTCTCCGGAGACAAGTCACCTGTGCATTAGGAAAGATTGTCACCTTGCAAGCTTCCTGCTTCGAAAGGTGGAGTCGAAGTTTATACTGGCTGGTCAGACGGGTACACTATGAATTCTAACGGCACAGTAAATCTCTTGGTTTCTACTGCTGGCAGCAGAGTAAAAACTAACCCCTGTTTTAGGTAGTCCCACACCTAAAGGTAAAACACGAAAAGAGCGTAAGTTGGTTATTTTTGGAAGATAAATCTCTCAGCAACCATATCAATGAAAAGGTATCGCCGAGAGTTTTCTATTGATATGGATATTCGGGGGATATCTTTAAAAATAACCAAATTACGCTCTCAATACGTCATCGATAAGTCGAGTTGTTAGAGCATTGATTCCTCATTTCTGACTCTGAGAGCGTTTTCCTTTTATTTTTCCTAAAAAAGGAACTTTTTAGATTTATTTGAGGAGTGCAACATTCTTTCCATAGAATTCAGTGGCGGGAATTTTGCTGACACGAGGACAGCCCACTGTGCGTCTTCCATTGATATTGACGACAGGCGCGGCTGTTACTTGGGGACACATTTTTCTTACATTCTTATTAACCTACTTTCCGTAACACCCCCATGGGAATGCCAACCCTTTCTCGCCGCGCGTCTTGTCTGTTCATTACTTTCCCTAAACGCTCAGCTGTCAGGATGGTCCAACTAATGTTGCTATCCTTTAAATTAGTGCCACTTCACAAGTCCATTTAGTTTGAAAGAGCGCAGTCCAGTTGTATTGGTTACAAAGCACTCTCTTCAGGAAATAACGTGACGAGGTGGCCGAGTGGTTAAGGCGTTGGACTGCTATTCCAATGGGCTCTGCCCGCGTGGGTTCGAATCCCATCCTCGTCGTGTTATATTATTCTCATTTTTTCCCCAAAAAAATTCCTTTTCTCATTTTGGTGCTTTTCAATAAAATGCCTCGAGGGCAAAGGACATGTGTCCTTCCAGTTTGAAAGAAGGAAAGCCAATCAGATTTGTGCAGTTACTTTACTTTTTAAAGTATTTCCATTCTTAAAAGTTTATCGCAGTCTCCAGGAACGTGTGTTTTGCGTCCCTTATTGTCGCTTGAATATTTCTGCGAAGAGCGCTTGCAAGGTTTTGTCACCGAATCGACGCGGAGGAAAACCACATCGGTATGACCCACACGTAGCACGCTTTCTCGGCCAATAAGTTCAACCGGGTAAATTTGGTTTAAGAGACTTGCTTTTGCTGCCTTTTATTCCCATAAGCGCAACGCAACGCTCCCAACGCAGACCCGGGAAAGCAAAACCGCAACTCAACTCCTTGCACTCTACATTTTAAAGGTTACTATTCCCAGCTCTTTGAGGGAGACTCGTGAAGCAGCAGTAAAACGAGACAAATTGAAGCTTTGTGGTTGGATGTCGATATATTCATAACGTAATGGAGGATAGCACCACAGTAGCACATAGGGATGTATAACCTTTAACACACATAATAGTCTGGATAGACGCACGGCGTTGCCTGTAAGGGCTTGTAAACGCCGTAACACACACAAAAAAAACAGTATTTTGAAGTTGAATTTTTGCTTAAAGTTTACTGAATTCTTCAAGAATTCAGCAAAAAAACTCACTGTCACTTCGTTTACTTCGTTCATGTTAAATAATTGCTACTATAATAGTCGTCAAAAAACAACAGAAGAAAACTCATTTTTTGAATAAAGGTGATTTTTGTACTCAGGACTTTCATAGGCCAGAATGTGTTGTTTTGGGGGGAATTGAAAATGATATTTTTTCTATTTTTTTTAATTCTTCAGAAGTCAGGATAATGGAATCTGATTTTCTAGTTAGCGCCCCGCCTCAAATGAGTTAGCCATGATCACTTATGATTTAAGGTGCTGGGTCGTAAAAGCAGTAAAATCTACGGAAATGCGTCCATGAGTTCGGTAAACTGAAGATACTCAATTTATTAATTACTGGTATAAATAATAAAATAAGTTTACTCCTAATTTATTTTTTTAGATTCGAGCCTTGATGACGCGATAGTAAACGGACGGGCCGAAAATATTCGAGCTACCAAAGCTGTCTTGTGAACCACATAATTTCACAAACAAAATCGTGAGGACATAAATGAATTTTTACTTCGGAGTGCTCGAAAACCTCGATGGTTTTCGAGCGATTCATCGAGGTTTGACTACTTGAAATATATTCCGAGGGTAATACGATCGGAAATGCCAAGCCACACCAAAACTTCCTAGGTGCGAAAGCAACAGATGCTAAAATTATGCAAACGCTAAATGCCGAAGTTCATCTTGCGTGTGCATAAAGTTGGGAACCAGTTTTGTCATTTGAACATGAGACGGAACACAAGCGTCATAAAAGACTCAACTAGCTCGGTGAGATGTTACGAGAGCTAATTCGCACCAATGAGATGTTGACTGCAAATAGTAGTCAGTATGTTGTTGACACGTTCGTGTCAGGAGCACCCTCCACACGACAATAGGGCGTATCTCTGAATGACTACGACATTCGGAAAAAATCAATAGCCGGCTAATATCTTCTCCTCTACCGAAAAAATGCTCCAGAAATTTCTTGACAAATGCGCCAAAGCACTTGACGAGCACTAACAAAATATTCGCGGAAAGAGATGGCAATTTCGTTTGATTTCCAAAGATAATAAAGGTCGACAACTATGCTGTAAAGTAGAGAGATGGCATTTCCTTCCTCAGGTTTAGTACTCTGAAAAGTATCTTTTATTATACCCCTCGACGGTTAATTTCATACGCGCAGGTAACGTAAACTAAGTGGGTGTAAAATATGGTTAGTTTAAGCTAAGTTAGAATACGTGCCTTAACACTGCTCAAAATGAAGCATAAACCCAGAACATTTCCCTGAACCCACCATTGTCGTTTCTCAAGCAAAGGTCTGCACAGATTTAAAAAAATCTCGGCACATCTAAAAGATTGCGCCAACAAACAAATACCAAAAATAAAAGGAATCAAAAACAACATTTCGCGCTGACCGAAGACCTTTTTTGGAATACTCTCAAAGTAGACAGCTGAGTCCAAAGAAACGTACGAGGCGACTATATGCATGTGTTCAAGAGTCATGTATCGATAGTATGAAATCCATGATACTGAGGAAAACTGCTCTATCGATAATTACGTATCGAGAACTACGCACATCGAGAATCCTCAAAGATTGTTTTTTTTTATTTTTTTTTATGGGACATTGTCGCGATCGAGGGAATATTGTTACGCACCATCGAGATTATTTGTATCGAGATTCGACTGAGATCGATTTTATGTGATACTGACGGAGCATGATATTGCAGAGAAGAGCGGGTCTCGCGCGCCCCTCTTGAAATGTATAAATTTAGCGCGGTAGAATGTCAGTGTTGAAGGCTCTGTCGTCAATTTTCGGGGGGCGCCCCGCCTTAACGAAGGCAACTTCGGTAAATTCGATTTGGGGGTGTCAACCTTTTCCTGCATCTGTCAGCGATGACATGACATAAGCAGGAGCAGTGCGACTGCGAGGCCCTTTTCGATCGAACGCAGTTTCCTCCAGTGCTGGAGCAAAGCGAACCTCTCAGTTTTGGAAATGGCGCTCAGACAGAGAAGAACTTGGCCGTGAAAATGGCATTTGCTTTTCGGGAGATGGGAAAGTTAGTCCTCCAGAGACGGGATTCCGGCGTGTCGATTGCTTCATGGCGAAAAAAGTGGATCTTTCAACGGGTTGGCGATTGGCTCGAGGTGCACTTTCGCTTCGTGGGGACTTGGGGACGAGACCAAACTGATTCTACGAAGCACCATACAGAGCTATCAAAGTCAATATTACGGATACGGACTAAAGGCGTTTAAAATAGCATCTGGCTTCAGAGTAGAAACGAAAGCGCAAGTGGAACTCCGAAATATGGTCACTTTCAAAATCATTTCGCTCTGTAGAAATGAACCCTGTGTTCCAGGTAGTTGCATACCTTTTTTAGGTATGAATGTAAACAGGAGAAATCTGTGTGTTTATCATTATTATTTTAAAGCAAAATCTATCAACAACTATATCAATGAAAACGTCTCGTCGATAGCTGTCAATTGATATGGTTATTGATAGGAGTATCTTAAAAAATAATCAAATTACGCCCTTCGCCTTTTTTTCCTTGATACCGAAAACAGATATGGGACTACCTAAAACAGGGATCAGTTTTTGCTGTATGAGAGGCTGGATTTTACACATGCTCCACATTTTACCGCTATGCAGGGCAAAGTGACAGGGTAGCGAGTCACAAGGAATTTAACTCAACCTGACTAAGCGATTTTGCTATATATTTTGGGTCCAAGGACGCCAAGAGCATTAAAATACGATTCCCTTATCTTCCTTCTACAACGAGTGATACGTATTTACATCTCATTTTTGTCTTCAAATTGAACGCTATTTTTTCCCAAAATTTTACTGCCCACAGCAGAAACAGATCGCCCGTTTTGGGGAATACTATACCTCCTTTGGATATGAAACTAAAAAGAGGGTAGTGCGTATTTTGGAAAAAAAATAAACATAGACCGAAATTCAGCCACATCCATGGAAAGCTCTCGTCGAGACCTTTTGAATGATGTGGCTGAACAT
>Ga0058701_10006137_pt1 | contig 10091 bp, 4 predicted proteins | sample AgamicOrMae_FD_97039 | JGI IMG/M metagenome (GOLD analysis project Ga0058701, IMG submission 97039) | Agave microbial communities from Guanajuato, Mexico - Or.Ma.e | ecosystem: Host-associated > Plants > Phyllosphere > Phylloplane/Leaf | place: Guanajuato, Mexico | collected 2012-06-04 | reverse complement strand
GAGCAAGCTTACACGAAGCGGACTTTACTGAAGTCCGAGGCGATGAAATATAGGCAACCCGCGTGACAAGTGTGTCAAGCTGGTTGCATCGGCATTTCAGAAAATCCTCAGGGGGACAAAACTGACATGGTACATGCAACCTTGGAAGACTAGCGAAGTTTGCCAATATTGAGTTGTATACGATGTTACTTGCAGTATCCTTTTTTTCTCGGTGTGCAGTAACGCGAATCTCGCAGGTTCCAGTAAGCGAGAAATACTGCAGCGAGGGATATTATCTGAGGTGATGGTGTAAGCAACCTGCGAAAGGTCGACAATGTTAGAGCAACGGGCTCTCTTAACGGCCGGGTCAATAGAAGTTTTCTGTGGCACGAAAAATCTCGTTTTCCCAATGAACGCTTCCCTCCGCTCGGGGGTATTTAGCGGTATACTTTCTCAGAGGTTACTGGACAGGTTAAGGACGATTAAAGATGGCTGCAAGAAGAGAGAGAAGGTGGAAATGTTGACAGATTTCTTGATTTACTTTCACCACGTTTTACTCTGTAACCAGTAGAGATAATATAGCACATCTGGTAATGTGAATTGCGCTGAAGCTGAGGAATCTAAAAACAAGGTTAATCACGAAAATTTTATTAATCGATTAAAATTTAGATTTAGCGGAGTCGCGACTGGAAACACGGGGTAGAAAGACGTTGTTCTTCGGAAGGGTATCTTAGGACATGTTTTACCCGAATTCGCCTCTCATTTTCCTTGTTATTGTGTCAAGAAACAAGTGCTCAGTATCGCAATAATGACTGTTAAGACTTGCTAAAGCATCAGACGTAGGAAAAATTTTGAATCTGTACACGCTGCAATTTTAATAATGATAATTTTGCAACTTCTCATAAGAAAGGAATTTACTATTGAAAAAAGATGTTTCACTTGTACTGTGAATGGAGGATACATTCAACTCATATGAGGACTGAATGATTATTCCTCAAGAGTCACTTCCACTCTCATTATGAATAGCAAAATCATCGCTCTTATAAGAAGTAATCTGTACTCTCAAAGAGTTATCTTATGTATTAAAATTTTAGCGTGTGACTGATGGACGCACATTCCAATAATTAGAAACAAATTTTTACTCCTGAAGTCAATGTTAGACTCTGTTCTTGCGATTTTCGTTCTGATCATTGAAAAATTTAGCTGTTATTTTTAATCGCTTTTAAATTGCTAGACATGATTTTTTTAAATAGAGGCTACGCATGTTATTCCGGCAGCCTGCCATGAGTATCAATCTAAAATGTGCAAAAGAAAGGGATGCTTCGGAACAATAGCGTCTTACGAGTTCCCATTCGCGATAGAAATTCAGACCAAATTGAATATTATCCGAGTTGGCGTAACCACTCCGATTTCTGCGAGAATATGAATTCCGCAAAAATGGTTTGTTCTGGAGGAGCGAACATCTGGGTCATCTCACCATAATACCCGAAGAAGTACCCATACCAAGGTATGAGACAATGTGAAGCAAATCCCACTTCCAGCAAACTCTGCGAATTTTCCATGCGATTTCCCTGGAAGAAGAAACTGCTTTAGGTCGGAGGGTACCGCTTTCAGCCGTAGTCGGACTAACAGGGCATTTTCTGTGTCATCACCCAAGCTCCGCCTTAAGGTATCGATAAAGTGCCGATAAAGCTAATGTTGTCGAGTGCTGATTTCTGCACAAAAAAAAACGAGTACCCGTACCGATTGCACTAAAAACATGCCAAAAATGATGAATAAAAAAAGGAGGGCTTGGTGTGGGCTAAATTGTAAAAAATATTCAGTTGCCAACTTTGTCCCTCAGCTGGTAATAGCCGTTTTTTTTTATTGTGGATTGTATGTATAGGAAATGGCTTGAGATATGGAAGACGATAAGGTTGGAGCTCTTGCAAAAGTGTCGGAGCATTTTCGCCAATAACACGTGAAATTCGTTACCTTTAATTGCAGGTTTCATGATGTTTCTTTCACTAACATCAAATACAGTTTCGACAGTCTTGCTCTTTTTTGTATATTAGGACGTGTGTCATCAAAGCATAACAGAAAGAAAAAAAAGAAGAAGAAGAAGAAGAAGAAAACGTTTCCTTAAGTCTTTACTGATATAACTAGCGGAAATACTATTGACATTGGTCTAAAACAACGTATGTATACCCGCATTTTGAAAGTTTTGCCAAGTTTATCAACTCAAGACGGGACTCCTTGAACAATGGCATCACTCAACAAAACTAGGTTTACACTTCCCCAACACGCAAACATGATGTAAACATGTCACAGATCTGAAAAAAGACCTAATTTATTCTACGCGATGAAAATATGAATTGTGCGGTTCACCTTATTCACTCTTTCGCCTTGCATATTCAGGACTGTACTGCAGTTGAGGAATGAATTCATGTAGTCAAGTAGACACGGAGTCTTTATGCATTTGCGTGTTTCAAAGCGTTCGACTTGAAATCTGTTTTAAGGATGATCAAAGCGATTTCAAATCGACACAGGAATGATTACTCTGAATGCAAGGTTTCATTGCTTAACCGATATATTTTATTGTTTGATAAAATATTTGCTGAGATGACAGGAGCTATCATTTGAAGTGTACTTTTCCATGGGCTGTCATTGTAGTTACGATGATAAATGACTTGCTCCGGTCTCGTAAGGCCAGCGCACTCAGATGCAAAGTTTCCCATACCTTAGCAGTGTTTTTCGTCGCACTTCAAGAGAACTTCCGTGGATACTTTTATGTATTTCGTATATCTTACGTATAAAAATTGAGTGGAAGTGCTGATTTCAACAATTGAACAAGTGGACGTATAAGTCTGAACAGTTGGTCGACTGCCATCGTTAACGAAAGCAGTTGGTTGATTATTGAAAAGCACGCTCTTACTTGGCTGATTGTTCAAACCACCTTTTTCAAATGGTCTTTTTTTATTTGAAAGAATCTTATTACCTTATCTAGTCTCAATTATTATCTGAATTTATGAGCAAGATTTATCACGCACGCATGTTTGCTGAATTTTCCCTCCAAGTTTTTAAAACAGCCTCTGATTGTTGGTAGAATTGTTCGAGTTCCAAATAAGTTTTACAAAAGACGACGTGCCACTGCTTTTTTTGAGACCAGGAGCAAGCAGTCTGATAGCCAAATGTCTTTGAAAAATATCACCCCTCTGGGAACCTGAAATTTAATAATTAAGGCATTTTCGAAAGGTTAAAATTGCGTAATTTAATGGGAAAAACCATTCGGATTGCTCTTAAGACAAATTTCACTCCAAATAACTTACTTTGGGCTGTTATAGGTCGATTCTTTAGGCAGTTTGTTGACTCTTATGGTGGGAAAACAGTGGAAGGCATTGAATTGAGACCCTTGAGGCTTTAATATAAAATATATTGACAGGAATAGATTTGACTTGGTCTACCGAAATTCTTGCGTTCTTTATCTGTTGGATGGATCATCTATATAGAGCAGCTTCCTTGCAGTTTCTGAGATAGCCCTGTCTGAAGTGGTATTGATGTTGTTCTTCGTCAAAAGGCCAAGTCTCTTAAAACTTATAGGCATACTCTCGGTTTTGCTGGTAGTCATCTAACGTAATTTTACTGATTAATAGTGAAAAGGAATTCTTAATATATTTGCATTACATTGTTTTCATGGAAGCGTGCATTAAAGGGAGCCTTTCGGATGAAAGCGGACTTTGTAATAAACTTATACATTAATATTGAAGGTAAATGGGTTGCTTGTAGAAGCAACAAATGCCGAAGACTCCTTTTTGATACACAGATCCGCTGATATGAACTTCATAACAACGGACCTGTGCAGCAACTCTATATTGATGATATGAAGTGCAATATCGTTACGCCGATGTGGTTGCGCAAATCAAGCTTTGGTTACGGTCTTCTGAGCTGTACTCACCCTTTCTTAAATAAAATATTGATATCAGGGCAAGTATACCGACTTATGAACGAGACTGGACTGCTCGTCTAGGCGAGCATAGTGTCTTTGAAAGTCAGACTTGGTCTTCAATAAACTTATATTCAATAAATTTTTAAGTGATAAGAAAAAATTCAAGTTTGGTTTTTTTAAATTGTTGGATGAGACTTTGTAGTCGAAAATAACTAGTGTGCTTTTGTGTGGGGCTGCCTGGCTGTGAAGCCAAACAAACCTAATTTTCGTTGAGGGCTTAGTTCGCCTAAGCCATGTGACCTTTAGTTTTGTTGGATTTACGGAGGGACCCTGTGGTGCTGTTAAGGTAATTATCATTGCGGTTTGATGTATTTTAATCAACTCATTGTGCAATAATCCAACCATCATTAGGAGAGCTTGCATGTTGCAAATATTTGGATACGGTCCTATAGGTCTGAACGAACCCGTTCATATTTCCCTCTGTCCAGAAACGATGGTTCAAATAATGACTCCCTCATACATTTTTACTCAACGTATTTCGGACGTTACTAGACTAGTAAGTATGATCGAGATAGTAACTCCGGATACCTCGAATTCGGTTTAAGTGATAACGGAAATCTTGGTGCCAATGTTTGATTATGTTGGCTCTTTGTGCAGGTAAATTCCAATAATCGATTAAACAGGGAAGGAAAATCATTGAAGTGTTAGAACTTCGCGTTATACAGAAGTGCTATTCAGGCACACCACCTTTATCGACTATCTTATATAGCGACGCATGCCGCTGGTAGTTCCAGGAAGCTTTTTAAACCACTAAAGGCTTGATTAACGCTTAATTAAGGCTTGGCGAACGAGAGGAATATCAGTAAAGTAGCCTTGTGAGTTTGTATAGCATAAAACACACACTTCAGGCATTCTCGAGACGACATCCTGGGTGTGCTCCTTTACACAAAAAATCCTCTTATATCTACTCTAATCCTCTATTGACTACCTCCTAAGGGGTATCTGTTTTTGCATCTTTTTGTCCTGAAACGCCGTCTCCTTAAGTAGAAATGTCTCAGTAAACAGGGTGGGTTAAATTACAACGCAGCGGTTTGAACTCCCAAGTTGTTATTATGTTACAAGCAGGGTGACGGGTGAATAGAACATGTCTTTAGGTGAAGGTAACTCTACAAAAAGATTTTACTACCTTCAAACTGGCTTACAAAAATGTGTATTTCGTGCAAAATTGTGTAATGCGTAATTCAAATCCCTGAGGGATTTGAATTACGCAGGTATGGAGGTAATTTACATCTCAGGGGGTTTAAGTTACAACGTGGGTTAAAACCGCTGTGTTGTAATATAACCCATTCTGTTTACAGTGTTCCCTCTTTCTTTCAGAATATTGATCTGACTAGTAAAGGGATCATCTAGACTTAGAAAATATAATCAAAAATGGCCTCAAAAGAGAAAAAAAAACTCGAAACTTAAGGAATTTTAGCTGTGTATTCATTATTTACACAGACTTTGCTAGAGAATTTACGCATTAATATACCACAATGAGTAGATTTATGAAAAAAAAGCCTAACCTTAAAATGTGGTTAGCTATTTGCTTGAGTAAGGTGGCACGGTCATTGAACTAAGTTCTATCCCTAAATTATCGCGAAGGGCTGAGTGCTTGAAGGGACAGCGAGTGAGACACAGCTTCCTAGGGTTGCTTTATCGTTACGCGCTCGTCTACAGTACATGCCCTTAAGTGGCGGCAGGCGAGAAGCTCTAATAAATAACGGGTAAGTGTCTGGTCATTCGAATTTTAGTATAATAAAAGTCCTAGGCGTTTATTTTTTTAAGCGCATTTTAAAATTAGATCACTGACATTTTTAGTATTCGTTATAACCGCCATCATATTGCACTGATGAAGTCATCTTAAGGTATTCGAAATTAGCTTGGTGTAAGTTAAAAAACCTCTAGATGATTCTACTTACTTTGATATTAGCTCAATCTAATTATTGAGGCAGAAGTTCGTGTGCCTTTGTGTCTCAATCCGCTCATGGAAACCTAAGGTGAAGTAGAAAGAACCGTTTTTTAATTTTAATTGAAAATTTTGAAGCGGAACTTTGAATAATGAGTCTATCATTTATGAGATTGCCAAGTTAAAGGAAAGGTTTTTAGTTCAAGACATTATAAGAACTTTTCATCCGATCATTTGTATGCTTTTTTCTTGCCAACGAAAGAAAACATTTGTCTGTCTTATCTTGCTCGATACATTGAGTTATTGGTCCGCAAAGGAAAAACGTTGGTAATGTGCTGAAGTCAGTGTTAGCTATGAGGTTGATGTACCCAAAGGCCGAGTAGATAATCCTGAAGGGCATTGAAGGGGTACCCGCAAAATGAGGGTAGGATCTCTTTTTGCGGATGAAGACGCGGAAAAGACCTCAAAGTCGTGGGAGGCCTGCTTTACTGATAAATCTAATAAGGAGATATTTTGGGACAGTATCTTCATATGCTGGTTTGACCATATGCCCTTTGGGGAAGATTTGCTCAATCTCTTTAGACGGTAGGTTGGGCCCGTTTCCCTCCACTCACGAGCCTTTTTTCTTTGTTTCAGGTATGCTTGGAGAGACATGGAAATCCTCAGTTGTGTTGAGGGTGAGCAGTGTGATGGAATGCTGTTAACCTTATCAGCATTAGGCTTTCAAGCTTTTTAAAGTAAGACTTAGATGACGCACCTTTGCGGAAACAATGTCTATCTAAATGTAGACTAACGTATAGCTTGCCGTAGCCTAAGGTTTCTTAATCTAGCATTCCGTAGCTGGACCTATTCTAACCCAACCCAGCATGACCTTTACACTTTTTGCTCTGCTGTGTTGACCAGTTCAAGACCTAAATTTCAACTTGAGATTACACAGTGTCACATTTATCAATGTCAAGCGAATTTACATTTCCCTTCGGAAATCACAGAGATAAGGTTTTATACTGTTGAAGTTGTAGGAATTTCTTTCCTCTTCTTTTTCACCCTATTTTAATTCTTACACTCTAAAGTCGTATCAGTGAGAGTCGCTGAGATTCAGTAAAAATTCATTGAATTTCAGCCAATATAGCGCTACTATGAAAAAAATTCAGTGGTTCTATCTTGACTTTTAATCAGTGAATTTTCTCTGAATCTCAGAGACCCTCACTGATTTATATTTAGAGTGTAATTTATGAGGATTTACGACGTAGAAATGTATCTGTTTAGTGAGGTTAACTTAGGTCTTTCGCCTCATCGTCACCATTCTCGCTCGTTGTTTTGCTTACCATCACTTTATAGGTCTTCACTTAGTAATGTATTTTGGGCTTGGCGTTGAAAAATGGAACATGAGAAATGGATAATCGCACCAGTTGAATCTGCACATTGCAATGAATAATGATCCCAAGGACGAATTCGTCCGTCGGAAACCTATTAAAAACCTTGTTTCAAAATACCAATAGAACAAGATCACATCTTGGAAATACTTTTGCGAAACGTTCTCCAGTGTGATTTTTTTCCGGACCGGACGCCATAAAATTTCAAACCATCGTAACTTATCCACACGAAGGATTGCGGTCCAGCTTCAGAGACTGGTGGTCTCACCAACCTGTGATAAGAAAAACGGGTCATTGTGCACTATCGAAAATCGTCTCTCGTTTCGCCGAAAATCCCCACGTGCTTAGCAGAATCTCGGAGCACATTCTGGTTTCTATGGAAAATTTTGTGACCCGTACGCTCAATAAACAGCGTAACAATAGACAAAAAGTTGTTCATTTTTATGGCCTAGTTTTTAATGAAATAATGATCAGCGTGTAGTGGTCCTCCTGATTTTGTTGACTATCTTGCTGGGATATGAAAGGTGGCAACACTTATATCTCTGGATTAGATGTTATGTTGGCAGCGCTCAGTGTGGTGGAGGGGGAAGGTTGTTCAAGGTCATCTGTGCATCTGACAGTAAGAGCGGGCAACTGCTAACAACTTGACGCTTACTGTAGCGCTGGAATGCATTCTAAAACGTTTGCCTACGATAAAAACAATCCTAGTTGAACCTAGCTCAAACAAAGGTTAGTTCTGTAGACTTATATAATGTTTAAGATGGTCTCAACGATCGCTCACCACAAATGGTTGGTCATTATCCGTCATGACTCAATCTGTATACTTTTTCTGACGTTTTCACCTCGATCATCGATAAAACAAGTTACAAGGGCGCCTTAAGTCTTGTGGGAAAAAACAGCCAATGTAGAAGCAGACGACAAAGCCGGTATGAAAAATATAGCATTCAGATGAGAAGTTGCATCCGCATCTGTGCCGAGGAGTCCGTGCATACGTCGACCTAGCAATTTGTCATAAGGCGGGCGGGCCCCTGGGAAGACTCCAGGCCCCGTGGTGATCATGTTTGGGTCCATCGCTGGTAACAAGAGAAGATGAAGATGTCTGGCGAAGGAAGAATTGACGACCGCTCCATAAAGGGTAACGAAACGTGAGAGGAGTCCGACATCTACGCATACAATTTACCATTGCCGCTTTCCTGTCTCCAGCATGAATAAAGCGTTTCACTAGCCCAATTTTCAGATCCCACAGACATTCCACAACGATTCCAATCTTCTCCATGCGAATCAATCTTTTCGTTTGAAAGTAAATTAATTTATTATCAAGGATGAAACAAAACTAAAGCCACGATATTCAATCCAAGAACTTGAAAATTATCGAGAAAAAAATCCCTATATATAAAAATTGTCCTAATTAATATTTTTATATATTTTTAAAACAATATAGTCTCGTTGATACGTTTTTCAAGGGCAACGAGGGAAAATAAGTGTAAGTGAATAAAACTTTTAACTGCATATGTCAAAAACTATATAGTGTTTTCGCTGATGAATAAAAAAACTCGTATAACCGAATATAATACGTACAAGTGAATAACGTACAAACGAGACTTTATTGTAATAATTTTGATATGCTGTTTTTTTTTCAGTCATTGTCCATTCCGGCTGCATATTTATTAACCTTTCCGTATATTTACCAAATAAAAGACGAAGAAAGAAAAAAAAAGATTAAAAAAAGTAGAACAAATTTATTTTATATATGATGTCGCCCGTAATTTGTGCTTATAGTAAGATTCTGATTCGTTATAAATTTAAATCTCGCTTTGATGTGAATGCTTTTACCTCGGACAACTGTCAAAACAGAATGCCTAGTACGTCTAAGTTATTCTGTTTGGCCTACATCATTAACTAGGCCAATGGCTTTTACCTTTTCCACCGTCTGCTCCCGTTTCCCTTATTTTTCCCAGCCTTTTCTTCCTTTTGGCGCTGCAATAAAAGTTGTAAAAGCCTGCTTTGGACTAACACTAACATTTATTCATACGGTGAGACTTCGAAACCCGTATACATATTTTTCCTCGCTCGCCCGAGTTGTAGTTACACGCTGCGAAAAGACCAAATTATCCCCTCTCTTTTTTTATGTTGGGTAGTCTTTGAATGCACCGAGCCCGTGAATGTTAAGTTAAATGTTTTCCTAATAATTCTTGGAATACTAATTCTGCGAGGTAGTCTAGAATTTTAGGATCACAAAGTAGCTGATGCTCGGGCAATCTGTTATTGACTCTGAGGAGAAAGCGGCATTGGGCTAACAAGGGGAGTACCTTAACTTGCCGCCTCCGATTTTCTTGAAAATTTCAGGACCTTAAGATGGTTGTATGGAAAGATTCCCAAGCCCAAAACTTGCTGCCCAAATGCATTTTTTCTAGTTTAAAAACAGCGTTTAAAATTGAACTAAAATGCAAAAACACGGAAAATTGACAATATCCTATAAACGGCTGGAAATATCGCGAAATCATCAAAATTTCAGCGTTAGGCGCTTGTTTTAGGTATTTTTTTAAAGATTGATTATTGGTCTCAATTTGTATAAAAAAGTGTTCAAAATTGAACGCTATTTCTTAGGTAGTAAAACTAAATTTCGGCAGCAAGTTTGGGGCTTGGGTATCTTTCCATACCGCTACCTTGCAGTCCTGAAAATTTAAGAAAATCTGGGGCGGACAGATATTGTGCTCCCCTTGTAGGTGAAATGGAGAGGAGAGGTAGCAAAATGAGACATTGCTGCCCCGAACTTAATGTATGTACGCGGATGTATATAGTGTATACCTTTAATATACGGTAGTATTGTGTTGGAAATACACCCTTTAAAATATTAGTTCGTCCT
>Ga0058701_10006136_pt1 | contig 10092 bp, 8 predicted proteins | sample AgamicOrMae_FD_97039 | JGI IMG/M metagenome (GOLD analysis project Ga0058701, IMG submission 97039) | Agave microbial communities from Guanajuato, Mexico - Or.Ma.e | ecosystem: Host-associated > Plants > Phyllosphere > Phylloplane/Leaf | place: Guanajuato, Mexico | collected 2012-06-04 | reverse complement strand
TTATCATGGTTATATTTTTATGTAAAAAAAGGTCCTCTGAGCTCTCCCTAAGCGCAAATTAGTCAATTTTTAAATATATTTATCGCTATTAATTATTTTTTTAAAAATATTTTTTAAGATTTTCAAAAATGTTTTATTCTTAAATTTTATAAACTAAAAAGTAGTTGTGTTGTTAAATTAATCTTATTTTTAAGACAATTTTATTTATTTTGTGCTTATATATGTTTATATTAAAATTTACTTTAAAAAAAGTAATTCATATTTTTTACACTATTTTTGTAATTTTCTTTAAAAAAAATGGCATCTTTTTAAAAAAAATTAAATTTTATTTAAATGTAAAAAATCGGCTTTGAGCTCTCCCTGGGCGCAAATCGGTCAACCATTTAGCCAAGGCCTTCCAAAATACAGCTACAACCTAAAAAAGCGAATATAAGGAGGAAACTCACGTCTTGCAAAAGTTGGACTCCTGCCAGTGCGTATTGTTCAGCGAAAGGTTTGTCAGCTGAGAACCTGGCTGGTAGAGCTGCGCAGTCCGTTATGGGCACCTGGTGCCGGTTGCCGTAGTCGATATATAAAACGTGCACGATGCTGGCTTTTTCGACCTTTTCCACTCGGGCGCGGTACCATTCTCCGTCCACGAATTTGGCGGCGCACAAATCACCTGCAAAACCACGACATCAAAACCACTCCGTCGCACTGCTCCAGGGAACTACGAGAGACGCTGTCGCATCTACACAGGCATTTCCAAAGGTTGCATTCGCCACCTCTTGTGCTCAAGCGTTCGTCGCCAAGCAGAGCGAAGCGACACCGAAGCACGGGACACGTTACCTAACCTCAGTAGGCAGCATGAAATTCGGTTGGGTTAGGTTAGGTAAGGAAAGGTTAGGTGAGGTTATGTTAAGTTACCTTAGGTTAAGATAGCTTAGGTTAAGTTAGCTTAGGTTAAGTTAGCTTAGGTTAAGTTAGCTTAGGTTAAGTTAGCTTAGGCTAAGTTAGCTTAGGTTAGTTTGGATAGGATTCCTCGCTCGGCTTGGCAACGAAAGGTGGAAGACTGGAGGTGGGGCTTTCTAAAGTAGAGAGAGCATCCACTCAAGAGAGAGAGGCTGGCGTTGACCGAGACGTAACTTACCTTTCTTGGGCGTGTAAGTACCAGGGATGGGCGGACTTGCTTGGAAGTCTTGTCTCATGTTTTCGGCCAGCTTTTCGAGCTTGGGGCCTTGCTCCACGGACTGCGCGTAGAAGACGATATCGTCGGCGATTTCGGTGAATTCCGTGATAATGACGTCTATTCCGGGCGGCAGGCTCTCGAGCGCGGCCTCCGCGTCGTTCTCGTCTTCAGGCGCCTTCTCCACGTGCTCCTCCTCCTTCCAGTCCTTCCACATGCGCAGCTTCTTCTCCTTGGCTCGCGCCTCGGCGGCTTTCAGGGCCCCGTAGTGCTCCGACTTCTCCGCCGAGAAATGCACCGACGCCAGACCCTCCTCGGCCAGCTCCACGGCCAGGTTGCGCCCGTCCACGAACAGGTAGCCGGTGAAGTTGGCCCCCGAGTTGGACTCCACAGTGATCTTCACGTCCCTCTGCATGCAGCGCTCCCGCGAGAAAGCCGTCGCCTCGTCGGCGTACGCGCTGCCCGAGTCCTGCGAGCCGGGTCGCCCGGCCCGCGGACACGTCACGCCCGCCAGCAGGAAGCTGATGATGCGGCTCTCCTTCGGCAGGAACAACCGGAACCGCGACCCGCTCGACACGTACTCGACGATGGCGTCCTGGGGACCGCGCATGTGCCTCAAGTAGCTCTTGGCCATGGCGGTGTCGGACACCTCGGTGACGCGCATCACCGGCGGGGGCTTCTTCGAGTACATGCCGTGGCCGGACTTAGACGCCTTCTCTTCAGCGGTCAACAGAGCTCCGTACTGGGACGACCTCGGGTCATCGTCGCGGCGGTAGTGCACTAAGCTGGCCAGGCCCTTGCTCACAAGGGTCTCTGCGACGTTCACGCCGCCGATAGTCACGGTGCAGCACACCTTCTCAGGGTAGCTGGTATTCGCTCCCTGATAAGCTTGCTGGACGTAGTCCTCGACAATGTTCACTTTCTTGCCGATCAGCTTCTGCCTCAAGAATTCTCTCGCCTCGAACACGAGCGCGTTATCGTACAGAGGACGGGGCTTGGTCTTGGCTGCTCCTTGGGGCGCGCCTTGAGGGGCGCCCTGGGGCGGCGCGGGCGCGGCGTCGGCGGCCGGCGCCGGGGCCGCGGCAGCGTCTCCCGCGGGTGCGCCCGCCGGCTTTTCCTTCGGTGGTCGTATACTTGACAGGAAGATTTTCTTCGTAGTTCCGTCGTGAAGTTTCACTACCAGCGCGTCGGCATTGACGATTTCCACAACGGTTCCAGTGTAGGATTTGCCTGTTTGCTGCAACAAAGAAACCAACGTCAGCGAGTTTAACCCATAACAGCCCAATGTATTTCGAGTGAAATTTAGCTTGAGAGAAACTAAACGGATTTTTTCCATTAAAATACGCAATTTTAAGCTTTGGGAAATGCTTAAATAATTAAATTCCAGGTTTCCAGAGGGGCAGTATTTTTTAGATTGTGACAATACTGAACTGGAAAGATCCTCTAAAATAAATATTTCTGTTTCCGAACGGCTTCGCTGGGCGGTAGTGGGTTAATTTATAATCAAGATTAAAAAATGGCCCGAGACTTGACGGTTTCTACTTAAGGGGTTCTTCATCTGTAATTTCAAGAAGATATGTTATGCAAAATGTCTAAAATGGTGATACTTTCAAGAGAGTTTCTAGATAAACAAATGGAAAGTAAACTTACTGTATTCGAAGGAACGTAGTTTTTCCACAAGCGAAGTCTCTTCTTCTTCGCTTCATTTTCAGCGCGTCGCAGTGCATTTGCTTGCTGGGGCTTCATTTTATCGAGTGACCATCCAACAACTTCGGCAAAGCCCTCCTTGACTAATGCCTCGGCAATGTTTCCTTTCTGTATGGAAAGATATTGCACTGTGAGGATACAAATTCCAAATCATGTGCAAAGACCAGAATATTAACTACCTCATGACGGATCTGGCCGACGAGATTTTGTCCATTATGGTCTACTAGAGTGATTTCCACATCTCTATCCAACAAACGACACTCGACAAAGAACTTCGCTTCCTCGGCTATTGACGAAGCGTCTACGCCAGCATCAGAACGACCGACTTGTGGTGCCTGAGAAAGCAATTAAATTGTTGGTTAGGTTAACACATCAAAAAAAGATGAAAGGGTAAGAAATTTACACTAACTCGAATTCCATGGATCATGATGGTTGCGTTGTGAAAGTCAGGGAGAAGGAATGCACGCACTGTCGATCCATCTCGAACACTGTCAATGACTGCCTTGATAGGCTTGTTGCGCCTCTTCTCCACAAATTCTTTCACATCTTCAATTTTCCATTTGATGTCTCGAACATGATCCTGCAAAGAAATGAAATTGTACCTCAAGAACATTCTCACTGGTGCAGATTCTAGATTGATGTATTTTTGTAATCATGCTTAAGGCTTACCGCTTTATCATCTTTATGCATCCCTTTCTTGGCAGTTTTTGCTTGTTCTTCCAGCTTTTTGTAGTGATCTGGTGCTGTGTTCTTAACAGTTAACCAACCTTCAGAAATCATGGTAGCAATGACATCTTCACCCTTGGGATCTGAAAATAAGGTGAATATTTTCATGAATAGCTGCACAGCAATTTACAGGACACGCTAAAGATTAACTTAAAACATACCTGAACCAAGAATGAGGGATCCATACAATGTTTGACCTGCTCCATGTGGTTCTGCAGTAAACAACACTGGTTGACCAATGACTTTCTTTCGCAAGAATTCTCTGGATTCCCACGCGTAAGGTTCATCCTTTGTTACACTGAAAAAAAAAAAAAGAAAAAATTATACAGTGGTATCAGAAAACTATCAACAGAGAACAGATCAACACTGATTATGAAAATGTGGACTTGAAATACGAGTGACTGTTTTGCATACTGGTCAGCCATTTTAAGTCAGGAGCTGAAACTTCAGATTAACAACACTAACAAGGCTTCAGTAAGATACAAATATAAAGAAATACGAGATATTCACAAAATTCTTCTTTCCATAAAATTAACTAGCTTAATTTAGACTACAAAAATCAGAGGACTGAGACTTAACAGATGTGCGTATAATGATAAGCATGAAGTGTTGTTCCAGAATATGTGGGTTTAGGCATATGAACATGCAAAAATTTACTGATTGCAAGAGAATTTTGTTGTTTAATATTAAATAACATAGGTTATATCTGCTCATAACACCTTCAACTAAGCTGTAAACACCTACTCAATATCTCTGTGAGTCAAAATTGAGTACAAAAACCTACAAAGTAAAAAACGTGATTTAAATGTAAGGTTTAATCCGGCGGGATAGCGTGGTGAGAGGGGTGTCGGATCATTCATGGTAATGCAGATCAGATATAGGTTATGTCACCTAGATAGCAATTTCATGAGTCACAATTGTATTGATGCTGGAAATTTTCACGAAAACGAAACTTATTTGGGACTCAACACTTAAAACTTGTGGCCAATCAACTATAATTACCAAATATAGAGATGTGTTGGCAAAGCATGTGAGCGCACACACTAACAGCTGTGGAGGGTTCACTGTTTCATATGCACAACCGGCGGATTTGGAGCAAATTTTCATTAATAGCTGCAACTTCCCCGCATCAAAAGTAGGTATGGAAAAAAATAAATCCTGCAAAAGTCACTAACCTATCTTGATATTTCCTGGCGAGCTTCGGAGCGGATACCGAGTCGAAATGAATGATTTTAACCTCTGGAGGTCCATTTCGTGGAGGCCGGCTGATCGTCACAGTATCTCCAGATTTGACCTAAAATATCAATCAATTTATTAGAAAATTAATCGGCATAAAATACTTTCTCTTAAAATGTCGGCACACAGAAAATACCTACTGCTAGCAGGTAGAATGAGCACGGCTGGCCCGGTTAATCACTATTTTTTGGTATTAAAGCGAAATCTCAAACTCGAAAGTGCTACAGCCTTAGTTTTATTTCAGTTTGTTGCAAAACTAATATGGTTTTACCTGTTTGACGAACCCACGACAGTATACTGGTTTCTTTTCACTCATGCTGGTGCTGGGTGCATTGAAGTGCGCTAAATAAAGGATGGCCGAACGGGAGGTCACGTGACTCGTTCCCTACACGCGGCGTCCTATTCTATTCCCCGTCCACCTCCCTGCCCTGCCACCCAGCTGCCACCTCCCATCCCGTTCATTCAACCTCCGATTTCGGCCACACGGAAAAACGCAACATCAACTAACTTCTCTTCCTTTCGTATTGCCGTAATTTTATCACAGAAATTTATTTTTTATTTTATTTTTTCAAGTAACTTTCAGTCATATCTCGGTCAGGTTTTATTTTCCTTAATCTCCAAAAGATGAGACAGTAGCTTCTCGCCTGGGCGAGCAGTGCTTTTTCGTCTGGTGATGTGGCAGCCAGGCGAGCTGACGACGACAGCCCACAGAGACGTTCGCTCGGACTAGCGGCGATTGCACGAACTCAAGGCGCCGCTCGCTGGCGGGTACGTTCGAAGTGCCGAAGCAGCTGTTTGTCACGTTGACAGGTAAACATGGCAAGTGAGCAGATTAAAGTCGCCCAGATCGAAAGGTAAATTTCCGATATTTGCATACAAGGCTCATTCAAATTCAGCCATCTTCCGACAATAAACTAAAACGTTCTCTTTTAGCTTTGTTTTTTAACCAGTTCACTCCCTGATCAAGTTTCTACAGATCCCCACCTCCATTCCCCGAGCAAGAGCCGCTGATGATTCATAAATGGAGTCTCTCATTAGATACATTGAAGTTAGAAATAGCGGACATAATAAACTATAATAATAGTAATCCCTCGCTTACAAAAATGAGTTCAGGTGAAGAGGGATAAGGAAAAATAGTCATATTTCTGTGGTATAAAAACATTTTAATCACATAAAATCCATTCGTACATTCATCCATTCCGTCAATGTACAAGTCTTCCACAAACACACGACCATAACACAAAATAACACAGGTTTAAGATGTAGCTTAAAACTTCATGAAAAAAAAGACAATCGGTGATTGAATCCATTTTCCAATGGACGAACAAATTCATGACAGTCGCCGTTTCCAGGATTTCGTTCCGAGCCGAAAAAGTAGTGGGAGGAGAAATTGATTCACACTTGAAAAGAAACAAGACAAAATTGATTCAACACTAGTAATTCTCTCCATAGTTATCATAAGCGCCATTGGCGTCCTTGTCAGGCCGGTATTTTTCTTCGTCCTCCTCCTTGATCGCCGTTCCATCATAATTGCCGTACGTCTGGGAATAATCCGGATAATCTGCAAACAAAAGACAACAAATCAGCGTTCGATCACAACAAACCCTTCCAACATTCATGCTAGCGACACTTTGTCAGTACGCTGATTCCCTCATCATTCCACGTCTTTCAAACATTTCTTTTCTTTTTTTCTTTTTTTTGGGAAACAGAAAACTACGGTTTGTAATTTTACACAACAAATGACTTAGCTAAAACTGCTTGAATTTAAGTTAACTATAATTTGAAAATCACCTGGCTTAAAATGACATTGCCTGAAATAACAGTGTACCTTAAGCCAACCTCGGTTTGAAATAAAACTTGCTTCGGTTTGCCACATTTCAAACAGCCCAGCTTAAATTAACCTAAGGGTTTGGAAAAAAAAGAAAAATAACTGCTGGGCGAATTTTGAGCTCACAGGGAAAGAAAATACTCTGTTGGCACAGATGTGTTTTAAAACAGAATTTAAAAAATCGTAAATGCGGCTACTGGATGAAAATAATAATAATAAAAATATATAATAATAAAAACGACCGTACAAAATTTGCAATTCACAAAAATAACTTATTTGAAAATACGTAAAAAAAAAAAAACGAAGCGGACGCGCGGGGGAAGGAAAAAAAATGCACTCACCATCAACAGGTTCTTCTTTGATCCTGACATCACCTTCTTCGAACTCGCCTCTTCCTCGCCTCTCCTTATCCCTAAAAAAAGAGAGGCAAAATCACGATTAGTGAAGGACGCACCAAGTCGGTAGGGACTGCGTGTATTACTCACCTTTCCCCTCTGTCTCTCTCCCTCTTTTCGCGCTTGCGTTCTCTGTCCTTTTCGCGATCCCGATCGCGTGATCGGCTGCGCCTCCTCTTCCGCTCCGACCGATCGCGCTCTCGTTCCCGATCACGTGGCCTGTCCTCGACCTCCTCAACCTCCGGATCCCTGACGGCATCCCTCGCTCGATCCCTGCTGCGCCGACGCTTCCGATCACGTGATCGGCTGCAAAAAAAGGAAAAATACAACAAATTACACAAATTTTATTCGTGTTTTATTAACCCAGCAATGCCGTTCGGAAATAGAAAAATTTATTTTACAGGATCTCCTTACTTCAGTACAGTCAAAATTAAAAAAATATCACCCCTCTGGAACCCTGAAATTTAAAAATTCAGGCATTTCCTAAAGCTTAAAATTGCGTAATTTAATGTGAAAAATCCTTCGAATTTCTCTTAACCTTTCACTCCAAACACTGCTGTGATGGGTTTAAGAGCGGGGTATTTTACCTCCTTGATCGGCGCCTGCGCTCCCGGTCCCTGCTGCGGGACCTCCTCCTCTCCCGATCAACCCGATCGCGGTCCCTGTCCCGGTCCCGATCGCGGTCCCGGTCGCGGTCCCGCCCGCCGGCCAGCTCCCGCTCCCGTTCCAGACGATACCTCTCGCGCTCGCGCTCGTTGTCCTCGCGCCCGGAGTGCTTCAAGTTCACTTCCGGCCCTCCTCGCCGGGTGCCGCCCAATCCGCCTCCTGAAATCAAACACAATCAGCAAAACTACACCCAAAGCTGACTCATAAGAACCGAATCAGTCAACACGATGAAGTTCAACCAATAACTATCTAATCACGCAACCAAAACGATTTATTTATGCCCAGGGAAGGTCGAACAAAATATTAATTCACCATAAATTAACCCACTACCGCCTAGAGATGCCGTTCGGAAAAGGGTATCTGTCATAAACGCCACAAAGCACAAGCGCCAACGCCGCAAGCGCCAAACGAGATAAGTCGCAAACGCCAAATTTCTTAACTGCAATACTAACCTAACTTAACCTAACCTAAATTAACCAAACTTAACCTCGCTTGACCTAACCTAATCTATACGAACTTTGGCGTTTGCGACTTGTCTCGTTTGGCGCTTGCAGCGTTGGCGCTTGCGGCGTTGGCGCTGGTGGTTTTTGGCGCTATCGCATGCCCCCCGTTCGGAAACCGAAAAAAATATTTTAGAGGATTTATAAGGTCAGTAATGTCTTAATTTAAAAAAAATATCACATCCTGAAAACCTGAAATTTAATTATTTGGGCATTTCCCAAAGCGTGAAATTGCGTAATTCATTGGGGAGAAAAAATCCTTTCAATTTCTCTAAAGCTAAATTTCTCCCCAAATACTTTGGGCTATTAAGGTAACATTTTTACATAAATTACAGGAAAGTTTTCGTCATTGAGCAGATAATTAAACTGGGTACAGAACATTAAGGTGAAACGTGTTGGGAACGGTCTTTAAGAGCAAATGTAATGGTTGCAGGTTTACCGTTAACCCAAACGACAAAGACGAACTACGAGACTAAAAATGTTAGCTACGGTTCAGATTTACCACCACCCGTGAATGATGAGTCATTCGATACTATCTCCTTTCGTTTGAAAGATGTTTGCGATGGAAATATCCAGCGGCGCGCTCTTTTCAACGCCAGGCAAAGATGCGACGAGACGACTTACCGAGTCTTCTAGGCAACCATCCCTTTACCGTGCGGGCCCTCTCAACATCAACCAGAACACGGCGTCCGTCTATCTTCTTACCATCAGCATGTTTGTACGCGGCTGAAAAACAAATCCAACCTCAGAACAAAGACTAACACCGAAGCACGGATCGCGCGCACCTTCTACATCGAACCATGAGGAGGTTGCAGCGACAACGACTTGACACATTCAAACGCCGGCTCCAGCCAACAGACGCGCTGCGTCCAAATCGCAGACTTGCGTCACCTGATTTGCCCGCGAACGTCGTCTTTCGACCGAGCCCGGTCAACCTAACCTCAATACTAACCCAAACACAGAAAAAACGGAGCCTCCACGACCGTGTTTGCGAGGAACTTCACGGTAAATTTAAGAAACTTCCTGTTTCTTACATTCCACCCTGATATAAAGTTTCATTACGAGGGTACAACGGCAGAGGGTTAAACTAAGGTTCGATTTGGTCACAAGCGTTGTGCCTTTGCTGCCTGTGTCCGTTCATTGATGTGCGAACTCGCTCCGCTGTTGCTCCGCGAGATGGAATGCAAGAGGCGGGAAATTCCGTGTTCAACTAGGCTGAGTAACCTTACTCGAGTTAGCCTAGCGCGCGCTCTGAGCCGCTACTTTCGAGCACGGTTCCTTGCAAACCAGGGCTACGTTCGAAATCATCACTCGAAGGGTACTCTGTCTTTCTCTCTTATGAGAATTCAGCGTGTAAGACAGAGATAAAACATCCTCGGGTGACGTTTTCCAACGCGTCCCAGGGTGGATGGCCGGTGCGGGTGCGCCAACTAAAAGCCCATGGAAGCTGCAAGTTTTGTTTGAAATCGCCGGCTTGGGGAAAGGATCACACACTCGAGGCTGCAAACCTGTACTATCAAGACCAAAAGTCTCGTCACCCTTCTTACGGATTTTCGCATGTCTACGAGTGACGCGGCTTTCGATCACAACTGTACTAAAACTTTTTGTGTGCCGGTTCCGAAGCAGTCACTAAAGAGGTATTGGCATCGGTGACTGAGGTGTCGGGAGGGAAGAGAGGAGATCGCAGGTCTGCGAGTCCGGACGTCACAGAAGGGTACAAAATAAAACGAGGCATCTGCGAAGAGATTCGCTATTCCTTTTGATATCTCTTTTGTTTGTCATGCAGACTGCAGGGCCGGTTCGTCATTAAAGAGCAAGATAATTAATTTGCCATACCTACCACTCTGTTTAGTACTTACATCGTGTAGA
>Ga0058701_10006135_pt1 | contig 10092 bp, 3 predicted proteins | sample AgamicOrMae_FD_97039 | JGI IMG/M metagenome (GOLD analysis project Ga0058701, IMG submission 97039) | Agave microbial communities from Guanajuato, Mexico - Or.Ma.e | ecosystem: Host-associated > Plants > Phyllosphere > Phylloplane/Leaf | place: Guanajuato, Mexico | collected 2012-06-04 | reverse complement strand
GATTGACCCTCCGATACTTCTAAAGCCCTTAATTGGTACCCCCCTTTTTAAGGGGTTGATTTGAAACGCCCTCAAGCGCCGGGGGGTTGAGTTACGAATTTGAAAATCTCGGGATTTCTTCTTAAAGCTTCAATCTACGTTCATGCCGATTTTCAACGTTCTGTGACTTTTCGTTCAAAAATGACAGCAAAACTTCGAAAAGACCCTTTAAATTTTTTTTATGAGTGTACTTTGGGCTGTTGTGGGTTAAAAAAATTAGCTCTACTGTATAAGTTGATTTGCTGAATTCCATGCATCAAAATCATTATAACTGCGTGAAAGGTTTTTACTCCGTAGAGTTGGCTGTTAAGTCTTGATCAAGGGTCAAAACGATCAGGTTATTGTACCTTTATGAATCTCTTATTTATGCACATCCGCTGTACATTGTCCGCTTTTCGTTTGCATTTTTGTTGAACCTTTACTTAACTGTTTCCTCTGTTCGTTACCTAACGACGGCTGCAATGCTACAATTAGTATTGTAATGCCGAATTGCAGATCCAGCTTCTGAAGGGCGGAGTGGAGCCGTCGAAAGTGTTATCGGCCCAGGCCGAGGCGGACACGAGCTCGGCCACGGAAACACCCTATCTTCTGACCAATGACGAGCCAAAGAACAGTCAACCGAACTCAGCTCTCACGGACTCTGAAACTGAGACGAAGCTCAAAGGTAAGTGCGGCTAGAAAAGAGGAACTGAATCTACCTAGGGTGCGTTCGAAAACACCAACTGAAAGGTATTCTGTCTTTCTCTCTTATGAGAGCTCCACGGGCAAGACAGCGATAGAACATCCTTGGGTGCGGATTTCCAACGCGTTCCTAAGGAAGGACACCTCGTCGAGCGAATTTTCGATCCGAGCAAATGAGGGACTGTCCATTAACTACGTAACGCTTTTAGACCACTTTTTGACCCCTCCATGTAACGCTATGTATACATTAGGTCAGACCCCTCCCTCCCCCCCTCTACGTGGTTTATGGATGACCCCTGAGGAAGTGAACCGTAGCCCAAATCATGGAGTAAGATATTTTTAATCGAAGGGAGCGCCGGTGAGGTGTCCATGCTGAAGTAGATAGAGGTCTTACAGACCAGAGCGATTCGGTGCAGATGTAACTTAACAATTTTGGTTTATATTCTTTCAGAGAAAGTTGCGAAATTGGAAGGCATTTTACAGAAATGCAAAGAAGCCATCCACGCGAAACAGGAGCGCATAAGTCAATTGGAAAAAGAGAAGGTCAGTAAAACTAAAATGCGTTGCCTTTTATGCACCTATTTTTAATGAATTTGTTACTGCGAATGAGAATCCGCTACCGTGTTGTTCAAGGTACAGTCGAGTCTCTATTCTGAGTTTGCACGATCTCCCCTCTCTCTCTCTCCAAACTCCGTTTTCTCGCTCGCTCAGGTCCACCATTTGTGATCCGGGGCATCCCCATCCAATGAGACCGCTCTGGAACGGCGGACCTGAACGAGCGAAAAAACGGATTTTGGGGGAGAGAGAGATAAGATCGTGCAACCTCAGAATAATAATCCAAGGGACCAAGGAAACATTACGTACTATCGATAACTTTGGTACATAGTTCTTTAAACGACATCGCCGAGTTCGGAGAAAAATTATTTTAACGAGAATTGCGTGCTCGGTTTCTTACTTTGGTAGCTGATTTCTGTTAACTTTTTGGCAGGAAAGTATGATAGAACGAGAAGCCGAGCTGCAAAACAAGATAAAAGTCCTGCAACTTCGCGAGGAGGAAACATCTTTATCCGTCGCGGAAAACAAACTCATGGTGCATCGGGAGCTGGAGAGCAAAGAAGATGTCATTCGGGAGCTCAACAAGCAACTCGCAACCGCAAACTCCAAGAGTAAGCTCCTACACCGTTCCTTCAAGGTTTCCTCTGGGATGCATTCGATAGCGCCCAAAACCGCAACGCCGCATGAATCATCTGATTTCCTCTTTATTATTGCAGGTACTGATTTGCAGAGAGAAATCGAACAGCTTCACGAGGGATTCAAGAAGGTAACTTTGGTGTATTCCCAAGATGTTACTCTGTGGTTCAGCAACTACATTCTCGTTTTTGTGTTAACAGGACCTGGCGGCGGGAAAACAAGAAGCTTCAAGACTAATTCAAGCGGAAATGCAGCAGATCGTCAATGCGAACAAGAAACTAGAGGAACTGTTGGCCATGCGTGACCATCAGCTCAGCGAACAAGAAGCCTGCTTGTCTACAGCCAATCAGAGGTTTGTGGCCGTGTCTATAAGAAGCGATGTGATTAGTCGAGCCAATCAGGAAGTGAGAACCCATAATTTTGATCACGGAGATAGGTTAAGGACTCAGGGCTACCAGTGAGTCACGTTTATCGCTTTTTTGTCACTTAAAACAATTTCAGTCACCATTTATCACTTTTACGTGAATTTTGTCACTAATTTGAAGATCCTTTTTTGATAGTCTCATTTGTTGAGGTATTATTTTTGTGCGGACTGATGACCTTCCACATGATTCGCGGCCTGCCCTCGGGCAGAAGAGCAGTGTAAGTTACGCCTTCCCCTCCGACCTCCCGGCCAGGAACTGCCGCCTCTCCTGGTTTGTTTAAAATGGACAAAGTGAGCTACAGACTTCGGTTCTAACTTTTTTTAGTGTCCCTCAATGAGATCCAATCGTTCAAACATAAAGATCCCACAAAAAGGTTTGGCCGAAAAATTGAAAAAACCTAGGGGTACCCCCTTGCTTTTTTTTTTTTCGAATTTTCAGTCGAAAATTTTTTGTTGAATTTTTAACGTTTAATGGTTGGAATGGTTTAGGGGGAACTAAATATTTATGTTTACCGTCGTCGGTTGCTCATTTCGTCGATATATCGCGTCCAAAAGTGGAACATAAAATTTACGTCTTTCCCTCCAACCTCTCGGTCGCAAACTGCCCCCTTTTCCAGCACGTTTTAAATCGACAAATTGAGCAACAGACATCGGTTCTAACCTTTTTTAGTGTCCTTCAATCAAACCCAGTCTTCAAAATATATGGTCAGTATTTTTCTTAGTTGGCGATTTTATATCGCTGGTAAATTTTTCCCGACCAATATATACTTTAGAGTAAATATAGCCCTAATAACCAATCAGAAGGCATTCTTTCACGAGATCTCTCTTTCAACGATTTCCGGTTTGTTGGGACCCACAAAAGCAAGCCAACCATTTCCCGTCGTTGAAACAAGAATGAATCTGGTTGCGCAGTGATTAATATTTTTGATACACATTGGCTTGATTTTTTGTCTAAGGTCACTTTTGGGTCACGATTAGAAAATTTGTCACTTTTGTCTGGCTGAAATGTCACTTAAGTCACTTTTGTGGAGGTGGAACTTGACTGGCAGCGTTGGGACTGAATCTAAGAATTTTTTTAAAATTTTGCAGGTTACAGGAGTTGAGAGATGAAGTAACCTATTTACGCGAAAGCAAGCAACTCGAGGCGAATTCCGAAGTTAGTAACCTACAAGCTAAAGTTGCCGAGCTGGAACTCGCCGTCGAACGCTCAGATTTGTCTGCGCGACTCGAACCGGTCTTGAAGCCGCTCCGGGAGATCAAGAAGTCAGCTCAGCAGTTGAGAGGAGAATTAACGGAATCGCTGAAGATCACGAAGAGTTACATGGAAGACTCCGTCCAGAATGTCTATTCTAAAAGCAGTCAGCTCCTGGAAGAGTCCAAGGAAGAGTTGCAGCGCCTTCGAGAAGAGCTTGGGGAGAGCCGGTCGGAAGTGAATCAGCTTCTGGAGAAAATCGGAGCAGCTGAGAAAGACAGGGAACAAACAATTAGCTCTCTTGAAAGTGAACTTGTCGCGGAAAGGCAGTCGAGCGGCGAGTTGAAGAAAACGTTGGAAGAGTTGAAGAATCAGATGGAGAAGAGCGAAGATGTGAAGCGATCGTTGGAAGAGCGACTCGGGAAGAGCGAACTCGCCGTGCAGCAGTACAGGACTGAGTTGGAGCAGGTACGGGAAGGTCTGTTGTCTGCTGAGAGTTCCGAAAAGAAGTTCATCGAGGAACTTCAAGAAGAGTTAAAGAAGAAAGAAGAGGAAGCAGGAAAGTTGAGGAATGAAGCGAAGATGTTGGGAGAGCAGGTTGAGAAGGAACGGCGTGCTCTTGAAGAGTTGACTGTGAAAGCTAACGGACTAGCCTCTCTTGAGCCACAGATCGACACTCTCATGTCGGATTACGCTCAATTATTGGAAAGTAAAAACGTTCTCGAGGCTGATCACAGGAAAGCTATCGGCGATCTTGAGGAGAAGAACTTGGCTATTTCTGATGAAATGGAGGCACTGAAACTGGAGAAGAGTAAACTGGCGGAAGAGATCGGAAGACTAGAAGAAATTATGATTCAGAATGAGACGATTCATTTGACTGAAGTGCAAAATGCAGAGACTCAGCTGAACGAGAAGAGACGTGAGAATGCAGAGCTGAAGAGTGATTTGAGCGCTCTTGAAGCGAGCCACGACTCTCTCAAGGAAGAGCACGCAATCGTAGCGAGGAGACTAGAAGAGTCGGAGATGGCTTACAACGAATTGAAAGCGCAGTTGGATGCTGTGAATACTGCGCTCCGTGGGAGAGAAGCGGCTTTGAGTGAGCTTGAAGCCCAGTGCTCGTCTCTCTCGCACAGTGTGGCGGAGTTGGCTGAGCTCAGAGAAGAAAACAGACAGCAGGCGGAATCGATCGCTCAGCTAGAAAATCGACTGCGGCAGTCATCGGAAGAGATGCAAAGTAAAGAGGCGTTAATGGAAGAGAAACAAGTGGAACTGGGCAACCTCTTAAATCTGAAAACTCAACAAGTTCAAGAGCTAAGAGAAGAGCTCGAGGCGTGCAAAACTGAATTATCCAACAGAAGTAACCTTCTGGAAGTAAAAACGCGAGAATGCGAAAGCTCGATTAACCAGTCAAGTGCCTATGCGGATGATTTGAGTGCGAAATCGAAGGAGCTGCTGGAAAGAAGCAATGAATGTGATGAACTCGTGGCTCAGTGTGCTGCTCTCGAGGGGAAGTTGCAGGCGGAGAAACAGAGTGTCGAGAGTATTAAGGAAGAACTTGCTAATCTAGAGGTGGCTAACAAAGTGTTGAGGGAAGAAAACGAGCTACTCAATGAGAGGGTCACTGCAGCGGAAACCGCCAAGACGAGCTTGGAAGATCAGTTGGAAAAGCTTTCTCTGGAATACACTAACCAAGCTCAGCTGCTTAAAGTGAAGACAGAGGAATGTGCTGAGAAGGAAGCCCAACTTGACAACTTGGCGGATGAGATGAAAAGAGTGGACGAACTTAGCCAAGAGCTTGGGAGAATCAGTGACGAAAGCGAAGCGAATGTTCAGGTCCTGAGCGCGGAAGCGTCGAGCCTCGCTCAAAAAGTCGAGGAGCTAACAGCCAAGACTCAGCAGATGAAAGAACGGGAAGTTGAACTTGTCGCCAAAGCGCGGCTGGCCGACGAATGCCAAGCTGAGTTCATCCAGCTGAAGGAAGCGAAAGCGGAGTTGCAGGCGAAATTAGCTCGCGCTGAACAGGCTGAAAGTCAGCTGGAGCACCTCAAGGAAGCTCAGGTCCAGCTAGGTAACAGGCTGAAGCAAGCAGAGGACTTCGAGAAGGAGTGCGAACATCTGAGGGAACTGGCTGCTAGAGTGCCTGAGCTGGAGAAGAAATGTGCTCGACTGAAAGAGGCTGAAGAACGTGTTGTTGTGCTGGAGGAAAAGTGCGCTCACCTTGCTGAAGAGTGTGCGAGGTTGGAAGGTGCTGATATTAATCTGATGCGATTGGAAGCAGAGTGCCGGGAGTTGGGAGAACTGAGGAATAGGTGCACGGCTTTGACTGAGGAGAGGGACCAGTTGGTGCAAGAGAACTCCACTTTGCCGGAGTTGAGGAAAGAGTGCGCTGAGCTGAAAGCCGAAAGTGCGAAGATAACTGAGTTGTCTAGGGAGTGTGCTCAGCTCAGGGAAGCGCAGTTATTATCGGAAGAGAGGTCGGTCGATTTGGAGGAAAAGCTGAAGAAGTCTTCGGGCCTGGAGGGTGAGTTGCAGAGGCTTCGGAAAGAAAACGCAGAGCTCGGAAAGCTGCGAGAGGCTTTGTTGGGTCTGAAAGAAAACTTGAAAGTTGCGGAGGAAGAGAGTGACCGGCTGAAAAAGAAGTGCTCGAAGGTCAGTAATCTAGAGGAGCAGTGTAAGACTCTTAATGAACGGATCACTGAGCAAGAAGCAGAGTGCGAAAGGTTGAGAACCGCCAACGCGCTGTTGAGTGCGGAGAACGCCTTGGAGAAAAACCTAACCAATGACGAGGAAGACCTGTCCTCGGAAGATAGAACACAGGAGGAGAAACATTCCCTTCAAAAAGTAGAGCTCGAGTGTGAAGATTTGAGAGAACAATTGAAAGCTGCCAAAACTGAAATTGAAGACTTGAAATCGGATCTTGATTTCGTCAAAAGCGCCCCTGCTGAAAAGCAACTCTCACCAGCCAAAAAACAGAAGTAAGTTTTTCGATTTCAATGATTCTTTAAAATACGTAAAACCTTTTGAAAGGAAAACTAACAGAGCTAAATGATATTCACATTGTTAGTTTTCGCGAGTTTGTCGCGTGTTGGTCGAGAGACCTTTCAGATGTTTTTGTGTTTTTATCTCAAATTTTGCGCAGTAAGTAATGTCAGAGTTTTTATTTACGTTCGTCGGATTTGTGTTTTTACAGCATATCTTCGTTTGTATCTGCACTTGAGGACGACACTTCTGTAGCGATGCCGGTTGTTGAAGAACCAATGGTGGCCAAGAAAGTCAAAGATCTATACAAGACTAGCAAAGGTAGTTTATCACAGCCGTTTTTATCCAGCGCACTGTTGTAGAAATCACAGGTCCTTGTACAGAGATCTCAATCTATGTTGTTTTGTTTTCTATGAAAGGTGGCGTTGATGAGGATGACGAAGATGATAGCGATGATGATAAAGAGCAGTCTTCTAATAAACGGAATTGGAAAGAAGCTTACGAATCTCTGCTCCAAGAACATAACAGCACACTACAGGTAATTATTCGCTCCAATTTCAAAGCTTTTTGCTGTAGAAAATTAACATTTTGGGGTTAACAATTTCAATTCTTTTCGGTGTAGAAAATTAACAGTATCAATGCTTTTCGGTGTAGAAAATTAACAATTTCAGTGCTCCTTGGAGTAGAAAATTAACGATTTCAATGCTTGTGATGTAGAAAAGTAACAGTTGCAAAGCTTTTTGGTTTAGAAAATTAACAATCTCAATGTTTTTTTGGTGTAGAAAATAAACATTTTGGTGTAGAAAATTAACAATTTCAGTGCTCCTCGGAATAGAAAATTAACGATTTCAATGCTTTTTGATGTAGAAAATTAACTGTTGCAAAGCTTTTTGGTGTAGAAAATTAACAATCTCAATGCTTTTTGGTGTAGAAAATTAACCATTTTAATGCTTGTTGAGGTAGAAAATCAACGATTTCAATGCTTTTTGATGTAGAAAATCAACAATTTCAATGCTTTTTGGTGTAGAAAATAAAAAACCATCTAATGGGGTCCGTTTTCACTTTCCATCGATAAATTCTGGGATCGGAATTCGATATCTCGAAATATCGATAGCCATTCACTCGTCATGGTCGAGCCAACTCGAAACAACGTCGTTGATTGTCCGTTGTGCATTTTACTTTCACCCCTAAAATTTATTTCAATCTTAATCCATGCATTAGGTTGTCAAGCGGTGACCTAATAGAATGTCGTGCTTCTGTTTTACAGAGTAACCAGCAGATCATTAAGGACCTGAGAGAACAATTGGAGCTACGAGAAGAAAAGGCGCGAAAGAAACCTTGGGAGCGCAAAGAACAAGTGAGTACCGTCACGACTAACTTGCAAAACCGGAACGAACGCTGTTGTGTTCTGGCCGCAGATTATTTCGTCTTAGACTAAAGCTTTAATAAGTTACAGAGAGTTACAGTGGGGTGTGTCTTGCAGGATAACAGCCATTCCGCTGCGGTAGAAAGCAAAGCAATTGGAGCGGAAGGTAACTCAGTCGGGCAGGTGGAACATCTTCAACACCAAATCGCTGGTCTCCAAACTCAACTCAAGGACTCGAAGCGGCAACACAGGTACGGAAGAATATATTTCACGCTCGCTTACCGAGGAATTCGGTCAGACAAGCAACTGTACTTCGTATGTGTACAACTTTACACGGTCTGAGAACTGGGTTGTGAATTTTCTACACTCAAATCCTTTGATCAATGCAAGGACGCTGCGGATGTTCCGAATCTATTTCCTAACATTATTAAAATGTGCATTTACAGGCAAGAGGTTTCCGACTTAAGGCGAATGCTATTGAACAATAGTCATGGCTCATCGCACGGCGCCTGCACTCTAGAAGATGCGACTGAGTTGGAATATTTAAGGAATATTTTATTCGAATACATGATGGGAAAAGAACCCATGGTAAGTGGATGCTAGCGCGTATTTTTTTTCCTCCTGCTTCGTTATTCTTATTCCATGACCTTTTGTTTTCTTAGGTTCTTGCTAGAGTCATCGCAGCAGTTGTTAAATTCGATTCCGAACAAACGAAGAAAATTCTTCAAAAAGAAGAACAAAGATTGACGCTGGTGAGTGGACTTTAGGCTACCGATAAAAAGACACGCCTAGCGATCGCGTTTTAACAGTGTTGCCAAATTTCTTGACGTTAATCCAAACGCGCTTGACGGTTTAAACAATGCACAGTCGAGTCTCGTTAGTACGCAATCCAAGGGACCGAGGAAGAATTTCGACCGATCGAAAAGTACGTACTATCGAGATTCGTTATATCGATACTCGACTTTAGTGAAATGAGACGACAGAATGTCCGGTTCCAGTGTGATCCAAATTATATCATATGTGCTCAGTTATCACAGACAGATCTCAAGTGATGGTTAAGGACCAAGTCGCAAATTGTGGCAACACCGCTTAAGATCCTGAATGAAGGTCGTCACTTCGTGTTTTGTGTCTCAGCCGTTTTCAAGAGCAGCATTCGTTTTCGTCGTTTTATTGCCAATGAATCGCTAATTTGATTTTTTTTTCTAGTTGGGGCACTTGGGAATTTCATGATGATCGCTTCTACCCTAGAATCAATCAGGGTACAGAATTACAAAGCTCAACTATCGTTGGTAAGTTCGAATTCAATCTCAAACTAGGATAATGAAGGTATTTTTATTTGCGAAACATCTAAATATACCGTGAGGAATATGGAAAATCTCCCGATTTCGGGATGAGGAACGTGTGGAATAAAAAGCATCTAAACTTTGCCGAGGGATAAAAAGATATTGTGTCCTTTGAGCGAGTATTTTTCTCTGTCCAAGCATTTTTATGAAATATTTGTTGCACAGAAAATTGCTACATCGGTGTCCGACATTAAATTCAAGCCTGATATCGATTACTTCTCGATAACCGCCAAGAAATAAGCGGCATTAGGCTTAGCGGCAATATTTTAGATTCACCGTGCTTTAGTTTTCTGTCCTCGACGACGGAAGGTGGAATACAAGAGGCTTGACATGCAGCTTTGAAATGAATAGGTTTGACACCTCTCCATGTTGGTAGGTAACTTTTTTTTCTCTGAATTTCAGGCGCCACACCGTCCGAAAAATGCCGTCTCTTCTCCGTTTCAAGCGGAGCGGTGAAGTTTGCCTTACAATGACGCAATGCTGTAATAGCTATCTTTTTTCAACATTCAGCTCAAGGGACGAACTGTTTCTCCGTTCTTATTTCTAAGCTTCAGTTCGCGACGTTTAGCTGTGTTAAAGCTGTTTAGTGTCCTTTGTGTTTTTACCTTTTTGGTTGTTTGCTTTATTGTTACCTTTAGGCTGATAAACAGTGGAGTCTTACTCCTTTCCGAAGCCATTAGAGAATCCAGTTTGCGGTTGCCCTCGAGCAAATTAGCTAAATGCTGCATGGTTTTCTACACGAGTAACCGTTGTAGCTCGATTGTTATACAGGGGACTTTCGCCCCGTGATTTTTACGCTCTGTACGTCAGTGCATATATATCAGATATTTTTTTATGTCGTATCGTGAGTTTATAACCATTCCTATTTATTCAGCTC
>Ga0058701_10006134_pt1 | contig 10092 bp, 6 predicted proteins | sample AgamicOrMae_FD_97039 | JGI IMG/M metagenome (GOLD analysis project Ga0058701, IMG submission 97039) | Agave microbial communities from Guanajuato, Mexico - Or.Ma.e | ecosystem: Host-associated > Plants > Phyllosphere > Phylloplane/Leaf | place: Guanajuato, Mexico | collected 2012-06-04 | reverse complement strand
CCCTCAGAGGGGGGGGGGTCACGCCACATGTTGTCGCGCTCCTCTCTGTGCAGCTGATCGAATCTTTTAAACAGATCACAAAAAGAGATCGACTTCACTTTATTAAATTAGGCAGAGCTTTTTCGACGCGCACTTAGTGCAATTATTTTCTGTTCCAGGTCATGGCCCATTTGCGTTTTCGACAGTGATGGTGAGTGACCTGGTTTTTACTTATTTTGAGAGAGGAGTTCTTGTTTTGAGAATGTTTTCTTTTTTTTAGCCCGTGTTTGAATGTTGTGATTTTTACGCGAAAACAAACCCCCGTTTCAGGTAGTTCCATGTCTATTTAGGTAGTCTCATACCTGTTTTAGGTAGTCCCATAACTATTCAGCCAGTCCCATAACTATTTAGACAGTCCCATACCTTTTTTGGTCCAGTCCCATACCTGTTCTAAGTAAGAAAGTTCAACAGGCGAAGAGCGTAATTTGGTTATTGTTGAGGATAGGCCATATCCGTCAAAAAACATAAATAGGAAGGCATCGTCCAAAAGTTTTCATTTAGAATTGGTAGAGATGAGGCTGGTTTAGGTTAGCTAGAGGGAAGCAAAGTTAGGTAAGATCGCATTTTCCTTGTAAGTGTTTAAGAAAGGTCGTTTTTGTTGTTATGTTAGATGCTAGGAGGTTAAACATGTTAGTCTAAGTTAGTTTAGATACACTGACATTGAGTTACGTTCAGATGCAAGCAGGTTAGTTTTAAGGCTAAATCAGGTTAGGTCGAACACCCCAAGCTTGTGTTACGTTAGATTCAGGGAGATGAATAATTGATTGTATGCTTTTTCTTAGACCCACCGACGAAGTTTTCAGGTTATGTTTTAGCTTAGATGTTAGAACTTGAAGTTAGTTTCCGTCAAGTGTACGGGATGTTCATTCCGATTAGCTAAATATGAAAAAGAATGAGGTTAGTTAAGGTTAGCTTTCACTAGGTCACGTAAGGCTTGGTTTCATGAGGTCATTTTTTGTTTCATTAGGTCACTTTAGGTTGGGTTTCATCAGGTCCCTTTGGTTTCATCATGTCACTTTGGTTTCATCAGGTCGCTTTAGGTTTCATCAGGTCACTTTTGTTTTATCAGGTCACTTTGGTTTCATCAGGTCACTTTGGTTTCATCAGGTCACTTTAAGTTGGGTTTCATCAGGTCACTTTAGGTTTCATTAGATCACTTTAGGTCTCACTTGAACAGCAGGTAACATCAGCTTACGTTTAGTTTCGCCTGTAAGAGGGTAGTGCGTGTAGCCTACCCTCCATTCCGACTTTTTGTTCAGCGCGCTCGGGCATCCATGCAGATTCGGGATCCGCGTTAAAAATTAAGCGCGAGCAACTCGCGACTTTGAAAGGAATGGCGATGTCCTGGTCCTTTTTTGGGGGGAAGCAGCGCCTCGTCGCGGCGGCGTCGGCGACGCGACGGAGTTGGTCGCTACGAGTCGGGGACGAGTTGGACGCCCCGGGGAGCAGTTACGTGACGAGCGAACATTTTATCATCCTCAGACATGTGTCAGTGTGCGACAGGGCAGTCGCCCCCTTATTTTCTGTCTTCCGCTGTCCACTTCTGAGCTGCATATTTGATGTCTCCGCGCAAGATGGCTGCAGCCGTCTTGGTCATCGCTTTATGACCCCGCGCACCCGTACCTTGGTATTTTCGGCACAATTACCAAACTGCACCTAATAACAATGCGCGTTTAACCGTGTAAAGTAGGTCACAATATCCATGTGACCGCTGCCTCCATACACTCCAAATTTGAATCAGTGACAGTCTGAGATTCAGTGAAAATTCACTAAATCTGAGAGACTCTCACTGATTAAAGTTCAGAGTGATAAGAAATACATGGAAAATGGTCTAGCTTTAGTGGCCCACTCGGTGGCTCGCCTGTCAAGAAAGAAAAGTTTGCTCTTCATAACGCAGGAACGAAGCCTGTTTTAGACTGTTCTTACCTGACCATACGAGGGTAGTACGTATTTCGGTACTTGTCAGGATAGACCTATGTTCAGCCACATCAATGGAAAGCTCTCGCCGAGACCTGTCGAATGATATGGCTGAACATAGGTCTATCTTGAAAAATAACTAAAATACGCATTACTCCCTTATTTTTCAAGATATACCTGTGTTCAGCCACATCAATGGAAAGCTCTCGCCGAGACCTTTTAAATTATATGGCTAAACATGGACCTGTCTTGAAAAATTATTAAAATACGACACCTTAAACCGGTAAGCACTCTCTAAAACAGGTGTGTCGTTTTTGCAGACAATCTCCAAATTTACTGATGTTAAATAAATAAAACCTTCGGACGTCACAGCAGATACTCTTTAAAGTAAAACGTGAGATAGGAATCGAACGTGTATTGCCTCTTATTTCCTTTACTCTTGCTTTAAGAGGACGCGCAGTGCAGAAGGTTTGTGTCGAACCCTCTGCGGAAGAAAAAGAGTGTCTCGTAAATGGCAAAGCTATCACATCTCGAATTATACGGGGATGGTAAAGGAGGGAGGTTGAGGGCTACATTGTTACTGTAGCAAAGCGAATAAGGGGCGGAGCGAAACGGAGCGAGTCTTTGCAGCCAAATTTCGCGCCCATAAATCAAGCGCCTTTTCGCGCCCTCGTTCGTTTTCGTGTTTGCAGAAAAGGAGCACAGGCGAGGCTCTGCACGCGCCCTCTCGCACACTCAATCCCTGATAGCTTAATAGGGACAAGTACCCCGCATATGCTAGAAATAATTTTAGGTTCTATTCGCACGCCTATATTAATTCAAGGGAGACTTGAACGCATGGAAACCAATCTAATACATTTTAGGTTAGTTCTATTCGCACGCCTATGTTAATACAGGGGAGACTTGAACGCACGGAAACCAATCTAATACATTTTAGGTCAGTTCTATTCGCACGCCTGTGTTAATACAGGGGAGACTTGAACGCACGGAAACCTAATGCATTTCTAATTGGGAAGTCACTTGGACGCACGGAAACCGACTTTAGTACAGTTTAGGTCAGTTCTATTCGCACGCCCATGTTAATGCAAGGGAGACTTGAACGCACGGAAACCAATCGAATGCATTTTTAATTGGTAGGTCACTTGAACGCACGGGAACCAACCTAGTACAGTTTAGGTCAGTTCTATTCGCACGCGTATGTTAATACAAGGAAGACTTGAACGCACGGAAAACCAACCTAATGCATTTTAAATGAGATAGCGTGTGAGTAACCTTTTCTACAATTTTGTAGACGAGATGAAGGCTTGTGGCGCATAGGACTGCGTTTTTTCTTGACTTCCCTCGCTTCATATTTTTTGTGTAAAACGCTAAGATTTTAACTCTTGCTCCCACGGAAATGATTTCTGATGCCATAAAAATGTTTTCTTGATATGATGACCGAACATTTTTTTTCTTGCCGCAAGAATTCATTCATTGTTGCACCAAGATTTTTTTATTACTGTAAGAAAAAAACTCTTATGCAGAGAAAAATATTTTTATGTATGCACATGTAAGTTAGTAAAGGTCAAGCATCTTTCATTTAATCAGTTTTTTTTCTCTTAGATAAACAACAAAGTAGATTTAACCATAATGTTTTGATACTTTTTTTAGGTCCAGATCAAAAGTAAGCGGATATTTTCTCCGTAATTTTGAAATATGACGCAATATCCAGGCAAATTGAAGGCATTCCGCAAAAACACAGCAGTTTTTCTAATTTAACTGCGCAGTAATCTAATTTTGTTATGTATAAAAAGTCATCCTGCTTTGACTGTTGGAATATTAAATCGCAGCAGGGGGAGACAACGCAACGATTGGGGTGGTAAGATGGATGGGATCTTGTTTGATAATTAATTAGCTCTTAATCAAATTTGCTCGGTGGGATTTAAACTGGATCTGTATAAAGAGATCCACTCTAAAACCCAATCCCGTTAGCTGTGCGTTTGGCACACCGCACGCGACGAACGGGTACATATACGTATACCTACACGTACGTATACGTATACCTACACGTACGTGTACCTATACGTATACCCACACGTACGTATACATATACGTATACCTATACGTATACCTATACGTATACCTATGCGTATATCTATACGTATACCTATACGTATACCTATACGTATACCTCCTATACGTACACCTACACGTCTACCCATGTGTTTACCTACACGTTGACAAATTGTGTATACGTACATGTGGACGTATCCGTGTACCTAATCGTATCTGCACTTGAACAGTACGCATAAACATATACCTATTCGTGCACGTACGTATACCTACGCCACGGCCATACCTGTACCGATACGTACACATATACCTACACGTAAATCGATGTGTACCATCATGCATACTTATCTGTACATATTACTCGTATACGTATACATTTCGTTATACGAATAGGCATCCAGCACGTTTGCATTGTTCGTACACGTAAAAATCCTGTCCTAATCATGAAAAGCCCATTATTGTATCACCAACATGGCGTATCATTGAATGGACTTATTGTACGAAACCTCATGGTACATCGATCTTGTGTGAGCAAGTGAGACGGAAGCATCAAAGTGTAAAACAAGATCTTTTCCTTGTCCACAACGCAGCAACTCATCTCGGCTCCGGAATCAATCAAGCGTTGAATCAATCGTGAAGCGTCACCCTATAATACACTGGCTTTCCTATAGTGGGCTATATATATAGGGAAGGAATCGAGCGTAACAATGGATTAGCAAACAAGAGGGTGACGTGACAGCAGCCACCCGCCGCCGTATGGCTTCTCTTGTTATTTTTGCTTCTCCCCCCCACACGCTAATTATCCCCATTTCTTCCTCTTTTCATGTTTTTACAATATTTCTTTGTTGCCATATGTACTGCCGAATCGACGCTTAGAAACAGCAAAAATTATTTTGTTGACTATTTTCCTGTGCTATCACGGAAAAAATGGTTTTGTAACGGTAACAAAATTAGGGACAACTGATAAATTTTTTGTTGCTGCAACCAAAAATTTTGCTGCAGCTACCAAACGTTTTGTTGACAGAACTAAACATTTTGTTGTTGTAACAAAACGTTTTTGTTATCCCTATTTTAACAAATGATTTTGTTAGTATAACAAAACCTTTTTTCCCGTGCATATATACAGAGGCGTTAGATGTGTCCTACGTTAAAATGTTATTGTAACAGCAACAGTATCAGAGACAACAAATTTATGTTGCGGAAGCAATTCTAAAATTGCTGTAGCCCTCAAATGTTTACTTGGAAAAACTGAACGCCTCATTGTTGTTATAGAATTATCTCTTCTCTAATTTTAACAAATTATTCTATTCATCGTATTTTTAATAATTTTTTTTTTAATGTTGGCGTAACAAGTCCGTTGCGTTTTGGGTTCGTGTGGGTAATTGCATTTGGAGATGGGTTAACCAAGGTAACGCCGTTTTTTTGGAAGCTCTACTGCGGGTGTATTTCGAAACCATTACGTCAAAACAATTCAAAAAAAACCTTACCTGAATTTGGGCCATCTGACCCACTTTAGAGCTTGTATATGAGCGGTGTAAACTTGTTTTGCTTTGGATACGATGCGTTATGAAAACGTTTATTGTGTATTCGTGGATTACGTTATTAATAGCATTTAAATATAACATTTAATATATTTGCGGTATTCAAAATTGTGCTAATTGTAAAGTTCGCCAGTTTTAAATTTGGCACTTCCTCGAAATTTTAAAATCTGAAAATGAGGGATTCAACTAGTGACAGCCCACCTCGAGAAAATTTTAACAATCAGTAAGAAATTCCATCCGCAGAAAAACAATGTTTTTAACATTTCTTCTCAAATAAATCTCAAATTCTTATCAAATAAAAAGTATACTTATATTATACCTGTATTTAAACCTTTCTCAAATTCATACAACTCTTGCTGTAAGAGGTAACTTTAACTTAACCTCGACCGAACTTTACCTGTTAACCCTACCAAACCTTACCTAACTTTATCCACCCCACCTAGTTAGATACAGCACATGCCAACCCATTTTGAAATGGGCCGAAATCGCTGGACCTGTCACGGCTTCTCTGCACCGATCACCCCAAAACAAACAAGGTGGAAATTTCGCGCGAAAGAAATCAATTTGACAATTGAAGGCTCGAAGGCGTCCCCAACAAAACCATTTATCGTTGATTTCCGTAACGAAGAGGCGGTTCTCTAATACATTCACCCCGCGCGCCTGTATCCACCCGCCATGTATCCATTTGTTATGAACAAGTGCAGTAAGGGATCTCGCCTGGTGGGCCACCATTTGGTCACCAGGCTCTTAAAAAAAGTGTGACCACGGCGCAGTGCGCGAGGGGTGGGGGTGGGGCAAACGACCGGGACAATACCGGATCAATTGGTCTTTCCCGATTATTGTGTTGGTCTTTTCCCAGTGCTTCATGAATATGTCCCACATTGAGCAAATTGGGCCGTGATGGACACGATGCGAGATATATAATGATTCGGAACGCATCCCGCCCCGCGTGCTTGTTAGAACTGGGGTCGACTCCACGAAAATGGCTTTTGGGGTGCGTTCTCAACTCGCGTGCTTTTGCCTAATGCACCGTGAGTCATGGACGGGGTGGTTCTCTGATCGTATTCCGTAAACTTGGAAAGTGGACTTTTCGACCTTTTGCTTAGAACCTAAACCCGCTGTTTTAGTCCTATACCTGTTTTAGGTAGTCCCATACCTGTTTTAGGTAGTCCCATGCCAGTTTTAGGTAGTCCTATACCTCTTTAGGTAGTCTCATACGTGTTAGGAAGTCCCATACCTGTTTTAGGTAGTCCCATACCTGTTTTAGGTAGTCCCATACCTGTTTTAGGTAGTCCCATACCTGTTTTAGGTAGTCCCATGCCAGTTTTAGGTAGTCCTATACCTGTTTTAGGTAGTCTCATACGTGTTAGGAAGTCCCATACCTGTTTTAGGTAGTCCCATATTTGTTTTAGGTATATTCCCATATCTGGTTTAGGTAGTCCCATATCTGTTTTAGGTAGTCCAGTACAGTTTTAGGTAGTCCTGTACTTGTTTCAGGTAGCCCTATACCTATTTAGGCACGAAGGTAAAACAAGGGAAGCGGCGTAATTTGGTTATTTTTTAGGATGTTGCTACACTGTAAAAAGAGAATCCTTAATTCAGATGCTACAAAAGTCAAATCACTGATCTCAAAAGAATTTCAGTTCAAGTATTCACTGAATTTCAGACATCGTTTTTATTTCTTATTAACTGCTTATTTTAAGAACGTTGTTATAACTTATTAAGTTCAATCAGTATTTGGACTGCATTTTTTTCAGACCAATGATTTGACTTTTGTTGCATCTGAATTCAAAATTCTATTTTTTAGTGTATAAACCCGACATGCATTTTAATAGAGAGAATTCAACGCTCGGCAAATGACAATAGCTTGCATTTATATAGAGGAGACTTCAACGCATGTTAAAAGGCTTGAATGTATTTTAAATGGACCGTCGGGTGAATAGACTGTTCGCATTTTTGAATACACCCTTCATGAGGCTGTGATCGCTTAATTATTCAAAGCTCAATATTTTGGAATTGTAATTTTGTAATTGTGTGTCATTGAAAAATTGATCGTAAAAAAGCAAATATTCGTTGAATATTTTTCTGTAATTTATGTTGCTAAATTTTACTGAATCATAACTACGCTGCTATGATATTGTTGTTCTCAGGGGGAAAAAAAATCATCTGCTGCAGAAAGGAATTGTTAATATTTGGACGGCAAAGATTTAGCTACTGTAGCTCATAATTAGCAGCAGTGGCTAGCCCATTAGCAGTTATAGCTATTGAATTAACTACTGCTGCACATTATTTGGTACTGTCGCTCGTTACCCTACCTATCCCAATATTAACGAATTTTTCAGCTAGTAGCTGATCACTTTTTGAAAGCAGTAATAATATTGTTCTCTGTCCTGAGATTTTGGCTTGAAATACTTCGTTTTTACAACGTGCTAATAAAATGGAACAAAGAAAAAAGTATAAAAAATAATATTACTGGAAAAATACTTTCAAAAATAACCCAGATCCGAAGACCAGAAGTCACTGGCCAACACGGAAAAAAATGGTTTTGTTACTGCAACAAAATTAGGGACAACAATTTTTTTTGTTGCTGCAACCAGAAATTTTGCAGCAGCAACCAAACGTTTTGTTGATAGAACTAAACATTTTGTTGTTGTAACAATGTTTCTCTCCCTATTTAAACAAATGATTTTGTTGGTATAACAAAACGCTTTATACCGTGAACCTAAAGGAATCCGAATGTTGCGAACGAAGTTACTGAGGGCCAGTAGAGTCATCTTTCGGACCAATATCCTTTCTCCGAATTCCATATATGTCTCCAATCTCACAATCCACCCTCCTTAATACCATAATAAGGGGGGCTGGAACATTAGCTCTGAAAATTCGATTCTGAGATTTCATAGAAAGCAAATGTAAAAAGTTTGTGATGCGTCCTGCAAGACGCGGGCCGTGGGTGCAGGCAGCTCGGCAGCGCGCCTGACAAGCCTTGAAGGGGTTGCCAGGATTGCTAGGGTTGTGGTGGCGTGTTGAGGTGGTCGCCGGCGTCTCGTATTTCATGATTTGCACTCGTGTCGTCTTAATATGGAGTTAGGGGCGACTGTAGCCCTCATCCTCCAGGAGGCCGAGACCGCGCGGTACAATCTCATCCGCAATGTTGTCATTTTCGAAATATTTTTATCGCTCCATATTAGCATGGAGTGAGCAGATGCTCAACAATATTTATCACGGAAAAAAAGGTTTTGTTCCACGAACAAAATCATTTGTTAAAATAGGGATAACAAAAATATTTGGTTACAACAACAAAATGTTCGGTTCTATCAACAAAACGTTTGGTTGCTGCAGCAAAATTTTTGGTTGCAGCAACAAAAATTTTATTTGTTGTTCCTAATTTAGTTGCCGTAACAAAACCATTTTTTTCGTGATCAACATCCTAAGCTCTTTTCAAAGCATGTATTTTCAACTTGTCCTTTGGTTTTCGTTGCCCATAAATTGAACGGAGGAAGGTTATAAGATACATGTAAACTAACCTACGCGAGATGCCATTATGAGGAGTAATGGTTGATAACCGTTAGGTTAACTTAGGTAAGTTTTGGCGTTGTTTGATTAGTTAGATCAAAACTTAGGTTGGGTTAACTTAAATTAGGATGTAGGTAAGGTTGACGTAGGTTAATCTACATTATATTAGAATGTAGGCTAGGTAAACTTAGGCTATGCCAGTTTGAGCTAGGTGGTCTTCTATTAGGTTGAGTTGGTTAAAACGTAGGTTAACTTAAGTTAGGTTAAACTTAGTTTAGGTTAACTTAGGTTAGGCTATAACTTGCGTTAACTTACAGTTAGTTCAGAACTTATGCTCGGTTAACTTACAATTAAATAATGCTGAAACTTACAGTTAGGTAAACTTTGGTTCATTCAGAACTGATGCCAGATTAACTTATCTCTAAACTTGAATCAGTAAGAGTCTGAGATACAGTGAAATTTCAGTCGATGCAGCACCACTGAATCTTTTCAATGGTGCTATATTGGTTAAAATTCAGTGAATTTTCACTGAATCTCATAGACTCTCGCTGATTCGAAATTAGGGTGTTAGGTTAAGCTAGTTTAATGTAAGAGTATCTCACATCAGGCTAGTTGAACTTCCGCCAGGTTAGGTCAGATCAGGTTCCTTGCACCTCTCGGCCTAACGACAGGTGATCCTCAGGAAATGCAACACCAAATTAATTCTGTTGGGGGATCCAGATGGCATGACAATAATACGGCGAGAATTTCGCGGAATGGCGCGACGTATAAACAAGATAATCGGGCCGCTGATGGTGGTTAAAACGGGAACGGTCGTCGGTAATTAGGTGTAAGGACCCGCTGAGAGGGGCGGAACCGCCAGCGGAACCGCTAGCGGAGCGAGCCACGCCGCGAAGTCATCCGCTAAGCGAGCCGCAGAGTAAGAAACACAACTTTCCCATTTGTGGCTGGGCTTGTGGTCAGCGGAGTTTGTGTGCATACATTAGCACCTCGCTCTCTGCACGGCCCCGCCGAGCTCTTATGTCCGACT
>Ga0058701_10006133_pt1 | contig 10092 bp, 9 predicted proteins | sample AgamicOrMae_FD_97039 | JGI IMG/M metagenome (GOLD analysis project Ga0058701, IMG submission 97039) | Agave microbial communities from Guanajuato, Mexico - Or.Ma.e | ecosystem: Host-associated > Plants > Phyllosphere > Phylloplane/Leaf | place: Guanajuato, Mexico | collected 2012-06-04 | reverse complement strand
TGGCGCAATTCTGAGGCATTTTATGTAGAACAAACGGGTATTTTACCCATTTGTATGAACCAGAACCCCCCATATCATACATTTATTCAATTGTCAAACCTTTCTTACCATTTTAACACCTGTATCAAAAAAATCGATCGATAAATGAACGAAGGAGACCGATTGTAGTAGTTCAAGTCAGGTGAGCCCCAAGGGGGCACTTTAAGGCCCCCCAAACAGGGCACGCACACGCCCTAGACTCGGGGACTTTTTAGGAGGTGTTCCTGGAGAACTAAGAAACATCTGTGCCAAAAATCAAAACTACCTTATTCATTTTGAGGGTAAAACCTATAGGGCCTGGGCTACAAAGAGAATGTAGGAAATTTAAGGACGCGATGTAGCCATTTTCAAAGTATATGTTCGGCACAAAGCTCTTGTTGTTATATATTTGTTTTATAATTACAATATTTTAAGGAACTTATTTGCTTGTGGAGTAGGTGCGCAAGCCTTCCATCGTATTCAAAGAAGACCACACTACGGAGCAACTACGAAGGAGATCGTTTCAAAACCCTGGTGCATTGTAATGAGATGACCCGGTGATAAAATCGTAGAATCATGGAGCACGAGAAAAGTGCAAGTTAAAAATATTGGAAAGTATTTTGGGATACTCGAAAAAGTGCGGCAAAATGCCCTGATTACTTTTTAGTGGCAGTTTTCTAAGCCAGGCAGTGACAGCGTTTGATCTGATCGAGGTGGTTACGTAAGTAAGTAAAGAACATCGCACTGTTTTTTTTTCTTTTTGTTTTTTGTATGTTTGTTTTTTAATAAAGCCCAATATTTAATTCGACGATCTGTACAGCAGTATACCGTTCGGGTTTCGAAGAGGTCTCCGTAAAAATAACTGTTGTTCTTAGACAAAAAAAATGCGTTTTACCGTCAGGCATAGTATCTCTTGTAATGGCGATGGAAAGAAGTACCTAAGATATATTTCTAGTATGTCTGTGCATCTGTTGCAATGGTAATAAGTGTTTTTAAGCCAATCTTATCGTTGAACAAAATATATAGCCATTGTGTTGTAAAGATTCCTCGACCAACAAGTCATTCTTCTCAACAAAACTTAATTTACTTGTGCGCAAATCATAAGATTTTCAATGCTTGATCTCCAGCCGCTTTGTGGGCTCCGATGCGACCCTGGAATATAAGAATCGAAGTGGGCTCTAGAGCACGTTTATGACGGCCTAAATTGCTGTTCTAGAAATACGACGAAGTCTGTTTTTGAAAAAATTCCTCGCACGTGCCGATCAAGTTCACAGCCAGCAATCACAACTTTTGTGGTTTTCCCGCGAAGCTGTTCTGTAATTCCGTTCGCTACAATTCAGGCAAGATTATTCTAAAGCCCTATCATTCCGATCAATTACGTATTCTAAGAATAACTCTGATGCAAGGAGGTGATAAGAAAAGTAAAAACGAGGTGAAAGAACGTTCTCGATTTTCGTCGTATGAATGATCCGTACGGGCGAACAGGGAAAAGGGGATGGAAGAAAGAGTAAGGTTCTTGATATCAACACGAAACCCTCGAAATCAGAGTCAGTCTAAGAACAGAATTCTTTTATTCAGTCTTGTTCGTCTCACCAGGAGGATAATATTCTTCTTGCACGGACAACTAAACAACTTGCAGTATGAACCTGCGAATTTTATGACTCGAGCAAACTTGTCACGCATTCGCGCACTCTGACCCATCAACTAAACGAGTTTCCTTGTGTGTGCAAGCAGCAATGCCATCCTCCTCCGTAGCGACACCTCGGGCCGAAAATCGGAAACCAAAGGAAGATAAAAAAGAAAAGCATAAGACCAACGGGAGGTCACCCTCGATAGGTTTCTACATCACAGGTGAAGATCGCGGACGACCTTTGGGATAATGTGGATGAGGTGGAGTTACTGCATTGCACTTGGACGACAAAACACGAATGGCCTCAGATACTTTTGTCTTTTTTGTCGTGCCGAAATGTGTCTCCTCAAAGAAATATATTTATCTCTGACGGCGCATAAGGCAAATCACGACTTATATCTCATGAACGATATAATGAAGTATTTCCAGCTATGGCCATGTAATGTAAAAGAATCTCCACCACGGAAGAGAAACACTTGCGTAGAATTTCCAAAGGCTTTTTTTTTACTTTTCTTCGTGTACAAGCGAAGTACATATTTTAGCCAACAGCCATGCTCGTTTAACAAAAATTATTTTGAAAAAAAAGAGTGAAAAAATAAAATTTTGGAGCTCTTTTCTGACTTTGAAACGATGCAAAAAAAAATGGTTGTTTGCACGTGAAGGTAAGTGCGTTAGCGTTTTTCCAGCGATACATTTTTAGACGGCGCAAGTAATAACTGCTCTTAATACGATTAGCAAATTGTTTGATCCATCGAGTAATCGATGTAACCTTTATCAGAGGTCATCATCGTGTCACCACTTCAAGAGGGGATGGGAACGGTATCTCTCTTTAACTAATTGTACCTTTGAAAAGTTCACAGCTACAGCTATTCACAGTCTCAACAAACTTAACAGATAGACGAGACATCGAGCTTTACGGTTTGGTTCATTTAATCTAGGTCTGATTTACAGATGAGTTCTACTCCGGTCTTCTCCCAAAGGATTCAGCGGCAAAGAATACAGTGCTAAATCCTCACCTTGACAAGATGCTTCTAGCCCTACCCGTTATGTGAATAAGTCAAATCGGAGCTTGCCCGTCCGCTGCCTGCCGGTTTAAGATGGATTCATGATAGTGAGGGATAAAGGTGGCTGTTATGCCGGGTGACTAAGCCCATAAGCTTACCTTTAAAATAGGTCAACTCATAAAACTGCAAAAATAAAGATCGTAACAAAATCAATTCCGTCGTAATTTTCAGTTCTTATTCGCGTCACGCAGGAGGCTATGGGTAATTAACAAGATCATTAGGCAAGGTATCAATGTGAAAAGGAGCTCGGTGGTACCCAAACTTTGAAGAATGTATCACGTCCTATCAAAAAAAATCTTCCTAACAGTAAAGGAGTTTTGACAGTCGTGCTCGAGCTGGTGAGCAGTTCTGGTCATAACTTCATAAAGGTCAGGAAATATAGGCTTTCAGCTTGTACTTAACGAAGTAAGGACACTAATCTAACATTGTTTTGGGTTAAGACCGCAGACTTGATTTGACATAAACAAGTTTGTCCTTAACTGGTTGGCCACGAAGACACCGTCCGATCAAAATAAAACAATGCCTACTGCGGAAGCACAACGATGTCAACAATTCTAGTTGACAAATGGCTCGTTCCGATCCGGAAACCTGAGTCTCAAGAACAAGGTACTGGCAAAGAATCCGAGCGAGAAAATGCAAAGAGCGTTCCAAGAAGGTGAAGGACAGTCTCGCGTCGTATAAATATGAGGAGTGAACTACTAAAGGCTACAATCGAGTTCGGCGCCCAGTAAAGCACCACAGCATGGCATCCGCGAAAGTGTTGGCCATCTTCGGCCTTTTGGGACTTCTGGCTGTGTGCAGTGCGCAACAAAGATCGGCTTTGGACTCAGTTGACATTGACTCAGTCTTCAGAAACGAACGTCTTCTCAAACATTACGTGGATTGCTTGCTGGACAAGAGGCCGTGTTCCAAGGAAGGTGCAGAACTCAAAAGTAAGAAGTGGGTTGTTATCTCGTAGTGCATTTTTCTAACGGAAAGCAGGTGTGAAAGTGTACATCGAATGAAGTAGGTTACGAAAATAGAACTAGTTATAAGGCATCATCGCGGTCCTCGAGTGTTTAAAACAGCACATGGTTTGGTTCACAAGAGTTCTTTTTTCATTTTTCCTCAAAACGTTGTTGGCGATTGCAGGATATAGTAAAAATATCAAGTCTGTGTTTCATACCGCAGCAAGTAAACAAATGCTGTCTTGAAAATAACATTTTTATTGGTTAGTGAAGTGAATTAGTGCAGTGAGAAATAGTGACAGCGGCACAAATAATACCTTTTAAAGGTTTGTCTTTTAGGATATTTCGAAATTAGGTCTTCAGAGTGCTTTAAATTAAGAGGTAAATCCAGCAACTACGGATTGATGACACTATTCTAAAATGAAAATTTGAAATAAACGTAAGGTCTAAACATTAAGTTTAGCGTCCACCAACACGCATGTAATGAGAAATCACCCATTTCACTTGAGCAAGATGAAAGTCGATGAGTACAATTCGTTTTAATGCTTTTTAAAACACTGATTTTGTGCCTGCAATGGCCTAGGTGCTGGGAGCTGGAGAACAAACGCGTAAAAATATTGCGTAACATTGGTCAATGTATGAATCGTGTTTCTGACCTCAAGCTTTTAAATAGCCCAATGTTCTTCACTACTTCCCATTGTAAACTTCTCGGGAAAGATGTAACAAAACGTATTCATCGACGTTTTTGCTCAACTCAACTTTGCTTTTTCAACCAAAAAAAAACAAAACAAAAAAAAAACAAGGTAATTATAGTACTTATTCAAGACGTCCAAACTTGTAAAACTCTGTATAGTTACATTCCATAGAGTTGCCACAGGATTTTTTTCTTTCTTTTGCGATTTAAGGGAACAAATAATAGACAGTAAAAACTAACCCCTGTTTTAGGTAGTCCCGTACGTGTTTTGGGTGTGAAGGTGAAAGAGGGGGAGGACGTAATTTGGTTATTTTTGGAGAGAAACCTATCAACAATCATATCAATGAATAGGTCTCGTCGAGAGCTCTCCATTGATATGGTTATTCATAGGGCTAATCTATCTTTAAAAATAACCAAATTACGCTCTGCCCCTGTTTTACCTTCATACCTAAAACAGGGGTTAGTTTTTACTGTGTATTCAAAGACGTTTTATTTATTTATTTACAGCATTGGCTTGGCTATAATTCTATGTCAATGATATTTGGGAGACGGATTTACGATACAGTTGTTGTCTCTTCAGCAGCTTTACTTATTTTACGTGGTGCTTCAGTATCAAAAACGAGACAAAATCTGAAATCGAGACCTATTCTTAGATGAGAAGTTTGAATAACTTTATTAATCCACTCACCATTCAGATAAAGTCGGTTTTGAATCTGAGGAGAATCTCCGCAAATCATGGAGCTGATTGTTTTGGTAGTAATCAGTCGAACGACCACATCTGCAATTTTACTAGCTACGAATACATACTTGAAAGACATATTAACCTGGCAAACTTAAACTTGAGGAAGTAATTCTAGTATGGCTAAGTGCGTACAGCGGAAAGTTTTGAATTAGACCGTACATCATATCATCGATTTCCAGCGTAAACAGCTGAGGTCATAATAATCCGGCAAAGTGCCTAGTGACGTATCGGATTTCACGAGCTACTAACAGACTCAAAGCAGATCCGCATTTCTCATAGTTTTACTATTAAAAGAGGACTTGTTCGGAAAACAATGAAAAACGTTTTGGGGGCAATTTCGATTAATCTGTTTGTTTGTTTGTTGTTTTTTGTTTTTTTACCTCTTTGTTTTTTCTATGTTGGTCCTCTTTAACGTTTATCAATGATTTCCCAGTAAACAACACCGTGCAACCTTTCAGATTTCGATGCATTGCCTAGGAAGGGTAACTAAAAATGCTAGTTCCCATAATGATCTTTTTTTACAAGACTCTTGAAAACTCATACAGACGATTTAACTTCTCACATACGAATTTTACGGTTGATAAAGATTTTGCATTGACAAAGACTTTGTCGTTTGACATCAATGGAAAAGTGTACAAAAAAATTAGAGGTCGTGTGGAGGTGCTGTTTGTATTGACATGTAATCTCTCTTTTCCGACTTTTCCCGGCTAAGAAACCCAAGTTAGCCACTCGAATAATTTACCAATTTTTCGAACAAAGAGCATACGTGCAGAGCTTTTCCTCGTCAACTAAAGATTCAGCCGCTCTACCTAGGACCATCGCAATATCACTTCTATCATTTCCCAAACGCATTCACCATGACAACCAATATGCTATACGTGCAAGTTTTCGAGTATTCGATCTTTGAGCGATAACTTACGGGTTTCCAAAACTGTTACACCGCAGTCGCGTTAAAGCTAATAACTTCGTAATACGCAGCTGTTACAATTTATTGTTTCGCAAAAGATAGCAGGAAGTAAGCTCTGAGTAAAGTCTACGGAACTACAAAAGTTTTAGTAATAAACTGATGGAAATATTTTTGCCATTCCGCATCCCGAAACGACAATTACGTTCTTTGTAACGTTGCTGAGGAGGATATTACGTCGGTGTTACTCACACAGTAAAAACAAAACCCCGTTTTGGGGAATGCTATACCTGTTTTGGGTGTGAAACCAAATCGGGGATGGTACGTATTTCGGTTACTTTTCAAGATAGGCCTATGTTCAGCCATATCATTCAAAAGGTCTCGGTGAGAGCTTTCCATTGATGTGGCTCAACATAGGTCTATCTTGAAAAATAGGGAGTAATGCGTATTTTGGTTGTTTATCAAGATAGGCCTATGTTCAGCCATATCATTCAAAAGGTCTCGGTGAGAGCTTTCCATTGATGCGGCTCAACATAGGTCTATGTTAAAAATTACCAAATCACGCACTACCCCCGTTTCAGTTTCGTACCCAAAACAGGTATAGCATTGCCCAAAACGGGGGTTTTGTTTTTACTGTGTACGATGCGGTGGGAATACATTAATGGGCTATTACGTATCTCTCAAAAGAAAGATGCGCTTTGAAAAGTCATTGTACGTATTTTTGATCAGGAATGTTCCAATGAAAAACAACAACAAAAAAATAGAACTTTTCCTTTGTTTTCTTTTAGAGCGTCTTCCCAATGTTTTGGAAAACAACTGCGCCAACTGCAGCCAATCAGAAAGAGACCGCGCCGTCAAGGTGGTCCGCAACCTGTCAACGACCCGACCGGACCTGTGGAAACAGGTCAAAGCCAAATACGATCCTACGGGGGAACGTTCACGCGAATTCGGGAAACGACACAATCTCCAGCTGTAATTTCTTAATATAAGCATATTTATAATTTTATATTTGTAAAATAGTTTTGAATAAAGTTATTCTTTTTTTATATTAAGGTCTCCTTTCAGCGTGCACTCCCTGATTTATTAGACGCTCTTTTATCAACTCTATTTCAACATCGCTTCTCACATTTAAATTCTTCAGATATTAATACTAATGTTAGATAAATGGATGATGCGGACCATGCCATTTCGGCCGGGTTACATGTAACAACGAGGGGACATTGTGGGACAAAGTGTAACGGGGACATTATGAACGGGGACACAAAAAAACAGGTCGGGGACACAATGTTACGGGTGTGGGGACACAATGTTACGGGGGACACAATGAACGGGGACACAATGTAACCCGCCCGCCATTTCATTTATTGCAAAATATTTTTTTCTTAGAATTACAGTATATCATAAACATCCTTTGAAGATTTTTCAGCATGAACAAAACACACGTCAAGAGAAAACCTATTGACCTGCATTAAGCCAAAAGTTTGTATGTACTGTACAACACTCTTTTACAGGCAATTGGCAAAGGAAGACGGTCTGATTGTCTGTCATTGTGTGGGGCATGTTAAGGTTCTTCTACGAGAATTGGTCCACGATAATATGAGAGCGAAAGTTGAGATTAAACTTAAGACTTGCAATCGCAAAAATAAAAAATAAAAAACGTCCATAGAAATTGATAACTTTCACGTAATTTAGAGATGTCTTAACGATTACCACATCCGAGGGCTTCAAATTCCTTACCCCATCAGCAAATATGGTGCAGTTTTAAAACTTATGTACCGAATATGATTTAAAAACTGAATATTTTAGACTACCGATATGCGTGGCTCTGATCAAAGAACCTGTTTATGGAGGATGGCACATTAAAAAAGAAAACACACTTTTTTTTTCTTCAACAGTTTTTTTCCTTAAAATAGAAACACTTAAACTACAATTTATTTAAATACGTATACAAGATGAGATCTACACTTTGATTCCGTGTTTGTCAGCCTCTGATTTGTACGTGGATTCATATTTGCCGTCAGGGTCGTACTTCTTCTTGAGTTCTTTCCATTGGTCCGGCTTCTTCTCGATCAGATGGCGGACGACTTTCTCAGTTTGTTCCCTCTGCTTGGGTGTGCACTTGTTGCATTTGTCTTTAAGAGCGTCGGGAAGAGTTTCTGAAAGAAAAAAAGGCTACTTTAGAGACTTGACAAAGCAAAGACTGCCGGCGTAACCACAATGGACGAAGTCAGCTCGAGAAATTGGGATAATAAACTATTTAAATAATGCACCCTTTTTTTACATCACACGTAGAAGTCAAAACAATGAAAATCCTGTCTAAAGAAGGTTCCTTGAGCATGAGAAGGAATAGAAAGCTCTCCCCTAAAATAACTGATAACATTTTTAATGATACGAATTCAAAACCAAAAAGTGGCGTGAAGTGGGAATCTACATATAAACCATGAACTACCTAGAGAGTTCATATGACTCAAGTCCTGATGCGAAAGAAATGTAACACAACCCACAAGTGCCACTCAATATCAAAAACATCATCAACCAAGAAAAATACATAGTTTGCTTTTTTAGCCAGTCACAGCATTGAGATTTACATTTTTGAGACGGAGCATTTAATGAGTAGAGCAAATATCTTACAACCTGATTCAATACTCAATGACAAGGAAAAAAAGTACAAAAGACTGACGAAAATAGATTCGGCTTGAAATTTCAAATTTATTTGGAATATACATAGACAGCACCATCAACACGGCCATGTTTTGGCAATATGCTTCGTTCCTTGGATGTTTTGCCGTGCCTTAAATTGGTCAGCAATTTTTAGAGCATTTGTCTGCTTAAGATTAAAAACCCGGGTTCTGTGACTCACTAAAATACGAAAGCATTAAAACGTCTATTTCTTTACGTATACAATTTTTTTCAGTTTAAATTTTAAACCATACAGAAAACACTACTATTATTTTACAAACGATCGAGATCGAGGCAGCGAAATCATTGCACTAACGGTAATGAATCGTCTAAAAGCTTTTCTCTGTATGCTCACCTATGAGTCTAATCTTAGAAAGGTCCAGAAAGGAAAAAGAAAGAGGAAGAAGGGTGAAGTCGAAAAGATAGAAGTAGAAAGTCGGGTGGAGAAACCCTTCAAGTAGAGCGCAACACCTGTTTTCCAAGCGATTTGCAAAAGACGTTCTAAGAACACGTCGCAGAGAAACAAATCAGAACGAACTGTTCATATGTTTAAATATCAATTAAGATAGACTATTTAACTTTAGAGGCCATGATCAACCTTTTGACTATTCGCTGGATGAGGATTTGTATTACAAGTCATATGCTTGCCCTTTGAACTAGAATCGATCCCACGTGCAATGTTTACAATCAGACTAATCTTGCTATCGTTCTGCTTGAAAGTGCCTTGTGCCTCGCTTCGTATGAGCCCACTCGGCGTAGTGTCGAAAGGTGTAATATCCCATCTTTCAAATTTACCGTGTATAGGCCTACGTCCAGACTGTGACATAACCTGGAGTGGGTTGCGTTCCGACCTTCCGCTCAAAGAGAACACACATCGTTGACAAGGCGGAGCGGGGCAGCCCAGACGCCCTTATGTCATACTCGGAAGCCTAACCACCAAAACTGGTTGTGGGCTACTGTCTCTTCGGCTCTACCGGAAGACCCTAACAGGAGCGTTCGCATAACATAAACTACCACTGAAATTGCCATTATACAATAAACCGTTTATTGTATAAACGATTAAATTATCTTGATATAAGAAAACTTTCTGGAATTATGAGATTAATTTAAATCCACTGTTTGATTCTTGATTCTTGAAATTTCTCACGACGTACACTCTTAGCAAAGACGGGGTAAAATTTCACTCATTTTCCGGGTGAACCGTCTGGAACAGCATTTCACTGTTTTTAGGGTTAAATTTTACTATTTTTGAAGTGAATCTGCTTCAAGTTACCCTAACTCGGGTGAAAATTCACCCGAAGCGTCGGTGGAAATTCACCATTCGTTAGGGTGAAATTTGACCCTTTTTCGAGTGACTCCCTGGGCACCCTACGAAATGGTGAAATTTAACCCTAATATAGTGAAATTTCACCCT
>Ga0058701_10006132_pt1 | contig 10092 bp, 5 predicted proteins | sample AgamicOrMae_FD_97039 | JGI IMG/M metagenome (GOLD analysis project Ga0058701, IMG submission 97039) | Agave microbial communities from Guanajuato, Mexico - Or.Ma.e | ecosystem: Host-associated > Plants > Phyllosphere > Phylloplane/Leaf | place: Guanajuato, Mexico | collected 2012-06-04 | reverse complement strand
TTAAAGTGAAATTCCGCCGATTTTGAAAACGCCTAAATTTATTGCATGGCAAGGCCTATCAAATAAACCCAATTTGAAGAAATTCCGCCGGGTCGGGTTGGGGGGGTTCCCTTGTAAGTGAAGGCCTTTCATATTTATCACGAGATGTTTAGAACGGGGGTGTCGTCAGTTCGGGCCGGGAATGGGTTGACAGGTTGACCCGGGAGGTCGAACAAGGGTCGGCTCTCAATGAATGGGACAGCCGAGGAATAAAGCGGAAATTCGACTTGAGAGGCGATCTAAATTTGAGCCCTTTACTGACCGCGATCCCAAGGGTTAGATTGACACATGCGCCATGGTCAGTCTCAACCCAATGGTTTCTCCCCAAAATATCTTGAAATCGTAGGGACCTTCCACACGCGGCGCTAGTCTCGCGGGCGGAGTCTCATATGCGCTGCAACCGTCTCCAATGAGCTCTGTAAATATTTGTCTGGACGGGTGTCCAAACAGCGTTTATCCAGAGAACTTTATGCAAATCGGTCGATAATCATCTAAATTACGCGGTCGCGGAAAGCAGACTGCTTAAACTTAATCTTTTTAACCTAATTGATTAATTTTAGACCAATTGATTACGTTTGACATGTTAGGTCAACGCAGTTGAAGATAGGTTAGTAAGGCTAGAGCAGCATAGTTTTCCAGTCCCGATATTTTTCGTAAACAAAAGATCTTGAGGCTCATCGAAGAAGATAAAAAGCGGCACCATCCGACCGCAGCAAGAGCGAAGCGAGTCACACCAATTAAGTAACAGGGGTGGCATTAAGATGAACGACGATAGGTTAGGTTAGGTCCTCCACTGTTTCTTTACTCGGGTTTGCTTATGAGAAGTAGAACAACTATGTAGAAAATGAAATTTGAAGTATTGAAAGTCTAATACCAGTTCTCTCATCCCTCTTAATGCCTCTGCAATTCAAGACCACTGCTAAGAACAATTCCAACTAGACCGGAAGAATTCTTCTACTATTCGATTGATGGAACTAATCTTTGAAACAAAATATTTACGCCATTTCCCCTTGGAAACCTTGATGGAACTGCTGCGTCAAGTTGCTACCACAACATTCGCTTTAATCAAAGAACTGTACAAATATTAAACGAGCCATCCAGCTGGAACAAGTATATGGAAGTTCCATGGTTCGAGTGTGGCCTCTCAGAAGTTGTGTTGCCAACTTTCCGATGACAATTTCCATCAAACTGTGATGATGTGACTCCGTTCAGCTGTTCCCTCGAGCTCCAACAAATCGGCGATTGCTGGCTCCCATGTCTTTCCTGTTTTGCAGCTCTCACTGTGTTTGCGGCCTATGATTATTCAAGAGCCAAGGCTGTGCGAACAACTTCACCTGAACTGATTGGCCGCTTGATTGCAAATTAGCTGGTGTTAATTAGCACGACGAACTAATCAACACGCGTGAAAGAGAACGAGCAGTGCCATCATCCGCTTCGCTCGACAGACGTGTGCGCCACTTGCTTCGGTGCAGTTTCTGCCACTGAAATGAAAGCTGCATCGGGCTTGCCGGTTTCTCGGTTAAAGTTGGTTCAGTTACGTGCTTCGTGCCTTGCCCCTTTGTCACTCCACTCGGTTAAGGTGGAATACAAGAGATGGAGAATATAAATCTAGTGGATAAATCTTCAACAAGCGTCGATGCCTCGGAGGAACTTCAGCCGTCAACTCGGTCGTCAACGACTGCGATTGGAGAGGAAGACGTCTCCTCTTTGCTCGCCGAAAAAAAGGTGCTCATTAAAACGTCGTGTCGGTGGACACAGCCAACTTTTTGGGAGCAAACCAGACCAGTGCAGGGAAACAATTCTATCCCGAAAAGAGGAATCGACACTTTGCTGAGAGGATTCACCTGTCACTTGAGAAGAGTAAAACAGGTGATAAGAAGTTTCCACGAATCGATTAAGATAAGGAAAATCCAGAGCTTGACTAGTATCGAATGCTCAGGGAAAGGCCGTTTTTACCCTTTTCTGTGAACACCGACGAACTTCAACCGATTACATTTTTCACGGAAGTGATGTCTTCCTTCGCCGCAATGGGTATCCTGATCGATCGAAGAGAACGACTAATGCACACTGGAACTAGTTGAATTCCCAGACTCGAATCGGTTGGTAGTCAGTCGCAGCGATTAGAGATATTGTGGATACCCTCGGGTCTCATCGGAGATCCGTGGTTTCTGTCCTGCTGCGGCTGTATCGATCCCGGTATCATCTCAATTCCGTCGCTTGGTTCGGTCATGTAAACATGCGCAACTTGCAGAGGAAGTCATACAAGAATTGAACAAAGGTTTGTCTATCCCTTTGACCCTGTAATCAAAGTTACATGACAGTGCCAGTAACCCGATACTCGTCCAGTTATTGTCATAAAGAAGCTTTGTGATCGATTGAGTACTGAAGTTTTTAATAATGAATTTTCATCTTGGTTGGAGCTTCCTTCTAAGATGACGATTGACGACAACCGCGATGATGAGGTTAAATGTCTTGTTCCTCGCTCTGCTGTTTCTCCGCTTGTTAACCGTTGGGTTGGATTCTTTAACCATCTTCGCTTACGGGTCTTGTGCCTCGCTCTGCTTGGCGATGGAAGGTGGATGACAGTGGTGGAAGATCCAACCCAAGGAATGTGATGAAGCCTGAATCGGACGGATGAATAGCACAGCATTTCACTCGTGGAAATCGAGCTCAGCCTCGTGCCAACTCTTAGTATTTCCGTTTGTTATACAGCCCCCAGGTGGTAGACAACGCAGAGTTCAGTCGCCACGGGTGAATCGCCTCGGGCGAGACAACCTTGATTACCTCTGGTCCAGAGAGACTACCCACTGGAAGCAGGACTTTGTGCTTGGGGTTAATTGCTATGGTTTCCTCACTGTGCCGCGACGCTAACATCCACTGGTTTATCACTGAAGACAAGCTAGCCACTGTCCCAACGTCGAGGTTTTCTCAGAGACTTTAGACTAAAAAGATTGCAGTATGACCCAGGGATTGGACTTTAAAGGCCGTGTACGAAAACCACACACCTTAGGTTCAAGGATAGCATTGGCTATCTTCTGTTCGATACCCAGGTCCAACTTTTAATCATGAATAGTACGGTGTTCATCTCTATTGTCAGGCGCCCTTTCCCTCGCTATGGCATCCTTTTCCTCTGCTTTTATGCCGCGTACTATCACAGACAGAACCCCCCCCCCCCTGCAACCACCTGCACATCGGTGCGTTGCGGTTGCCTACTTTAGCTCGGAATCAGAGAGGTGATTAGCTGATGCCGAGTTAAGGTAGGCAACCGTTACGAACCGGTGTCCAGGTGATTGCAGGGGAGGACGTTTTTTCTATGATAGTACGTGGTGGTGGCAGGGTGCTTCCGAAAGTGAACGGTATCAGGTACGGTGACCGTTACGTTGGTTGAAGTATCTTGAATTTCTCTCTGCTATCTCTCCGGTTGGTGACGGGAGAAGAGCACAAGCTGTAAAAAAGGCAGTCCTAAAATGTACAGGTAAGACCGTCTAGAATATTTGATTTGGTCCATTTTACCTGAAGCTCTGCGGGCGAATAAACGGATTTCAGGGGCGATTACTTCGGCAACGTAGCACACTCTGAGCTGCCTTTGAGGGAGATATCGCTTCCCGAGGCTCCCCTAATAAGAGCTTCCAGGCGGAAGACCCAACAGACTTATTCTGCATGGTGGCAAGCAGATTGTGCGAGTCCCTCTGCGAGTCCCCCTCGCAACACGGCGCGGCGTCGTCCGCGCCACGCCCTTTGCTGACCAAGGAGGGCCTATCTCGAAGGGAGCTTGCCGTGTTTCACTGTCCCTTTCAGAGGCCTCCTTCAAATCCGCTTTGCCCTCCGGTTCAAGGGCTTTAGGCTCGCGTTGAGTTTGACTTGCTGTGCGGTGTGACTACGCTGGCGCTAGGGAATAAATGCACCTTTCGTGTGACTAGCTCCTGTTAATAGAAGATGACTATGTTGAACCAGCGGAACTCAAGAGGTAAAAAATGAATCCTGCAAAACCGACATCGCATTTGCGTCCAATTCCTAAGGTACCGTTTAGCACATAAATTAGGTTATCCTAGGTTAGGTTGGCCAGGTTGGCCTAGGTTAGGTTGTCCTAGGTTAGGTTGGCCAAGGTTAGGTTGGCCAAGGTTTGGTTGGCCTAGGTTAGGTTGTCCTAGGTTAGGTTGGCCTCGGTTTGGTTAGCTTTGTTAGGTTAGGTTAGTGTTTGTCAGGTTAGCCTAGATCAGGTTTGGCAAGGTTAGTTTTACCTAGGTAAGGCTAGATCACATGCCCTGTATCCCGCTTCGCTGCCGCTCCGTTCGGCTCAGTGACGGAAGGTGGAACACAAGAGGTGGGAGGTGGAACCACTCAGCAGATCCACCAGGAAAAGGACTTTCTTATGAACTTTTTTTTTCGTCCTCTCTCTTGGCTTGTCATCTGTTCTTGTGAGCTGCTCAGCAACAGATCCGTCGTCGGTTCTATGATTTCTGTTGGAGGAAAATCCTTAAATCTCATCTGGGCGACAGACCTCCGTGGCCCATTGTAATCTATCTTGAGCAATTCTAGTGGTGCACCCCCCTGTCGTGTCCCCGCCCCTCTAGCTCCTGGAGCTCTGCCCCGCGCCCTTGTCATCCCTTCAGATCTCTCGTCTAAAATTATTCCTAGGAACCTGGCCAACTTGTCGCCCCTTTTCAAATTTTGCGTTCAGAGATTGTCTTCCGTTCCACAATGCATCTCTCTAAATGCATCGCTACGATTATTGTTAAGTTGTATATTTTTGAATATTTAGACGTTGCATTCATAGACAAAAATAAATAGGATCTTGTGTTTTAAGGTGGTTAGTTTGCTAGTGAACATTGAATACTTGGCACACCTAAACCAGTTGAAGCCGTAAAAACTAAACAAAAAAACAACAATAAACAAAAAAAACAAAAAACAATTTGACACGACCAAAAGAGTTTTTTCCCCCCTGATGACTCCACAGGTTTATGATGTTTATTTATAACGAATGGATTGTTTGATTTAAGTTGTATTAAACGTTAAAATTTTAATACTTAGACGTTGTGTGTTTTTTTGGCTCGTTTATAAATCCAATGCAGCGCTGTTTTAGTTGTTTAAGTTAACTCATCCATTTATTATGTACTTTTTTTTTCAAAAAAGAAAATGACGTGCAGGGAATAATTGGAACCGACTGTATTTTGCTAAGGCAGAAAATCAATGCAAGTGAACCAATTTAGTAGTATTTTAGAGTGCATATCCGGCGTTAAAATAATGCTGCGTCAGCTTTTCACATCCATTTTCATCGTGGAAGAATAATTGAAGCATATGCGGATTAATTTGACGGGCACCGTTTTAATTCTGTTTTATTGGCTGTGCCTGTGCACCCGTACGTTGCCGTCCCCTAGAAATTCGCCCCCATTTGTCGCTGGATTCTCCTTTGTGCCTAGATTGCATACTTGGAGGATATGAGCTACGGAAAGATTCGCTCAAGAGCCGCCCCGCCACGCCCCGCCCCAACGGAGGGGCTTTAAATTAAATCTCGAGATTATCCCAGAAAACGGCTACCGTTCAGAAATTCGCCTCACGACGGCGAAGCATGTAATCTCCATTTGAACTTTTAAAATTGCACTGCCTACCTCTCGTTTTTCATTTCAAGGCAAGCGAGGCACAAGGCAAGTAACCTGTGAAAGTTGGTTAGCCTACTCTTGCCAAGCCTGCTGCGCAAGCAGCCATCTCCCGCGCGTTGCAGACAAAACCGCTCACCGTGCTGACCTAGCAAACATAACCTCGCAGCGCAGCACAAAGCCCCGAAAGTCGTCTTTTTGTCACAACAAGAACATTAGTTTTGCACCCAATTAGCGTTTTGATGGCTGGTAACTGTGCGCAAACTGTACACACACTGTACGCTAACTGTACCTACGCTAACAGTACCAACGCTAATTGTACCTACGCTAACTGTACCTGCGCAAACTGTACGCAAACTGTACGCGAAATGTACGCGAAACGTACGCGAAATGTACGCAAAGTGTACGCAAACTGTACACAAACTGTACGCAAACTGCACCCAAACTGTAAGCAAGACTTCTAGCCACAGTTACCACCCATCAAAACGCAAGTCGGTCCACAGACATTTTTTGTTTTGTTTTGTCAGTAATCGAAAAAAAGAAAGGAAACGATCAAGGAAAGCCCATGTGACCAGTATAAATAGCGATCGCCTGAAGAGAATATCTCTGTCGCCGGACTCGTAGGGAAACCTCGAGCAATGCGAAGTCGACGACCAGGGCGAAACTCATTATAGTCAGAAACTCGTGCGATTTCCAACGGGTCAAAGCGGCTTTCCCATCCATGTGATATGCGATATCCTACGAGTGAGACCGTGGGGTTTTTACCCTGGGGCTTTTAGACCCTCATATGTCCGTCTTTCTGTTGCAGGTGAGCGAGTAGAGGAGCTTCATGACCCAATAACTCTCGAGTGGTGTTCCAGCCCAGGACTATCAACGTCCATTCAGTAAATAATGATGCTTACCGTATGTTCGTATCAATGCTTCCATTTCACTCATACAGGCATTGCTCTGCTATTTATGAAGTTGGCATTCCTCGACTACCTGTGTGCTACTCAGCGGTTCAATATTTTTATTACATAACGGCGATTAATGACATACGACCGCGTAGGTTAGATGAGTATAACCGAATTGTATTGTAAATCACACGAAAAACAATCCAATGGTTAGAGCTGAAAAAGGGGATTTTTCGCGTTTTCGAGTCTGGTCTTTAAAACTCAGCTTTTAGAACTGGTCAAGTCTTGGAGGTGCCGAATTAGGTGATATCACGTGCCTCGTGAGGTGTTAGTCGCTACTTAGGTTTCGACTTTGATTGACGATCCTTGGTGCGCTGTTGGGGAAATCTCCATAGGTTGGAGAGAGATGGGTACATTTGCCTTGAGATAAGAAGTAGCGCCGGGAGGGGCGCCTCTAAGTCCCACATTTGGTATTCTCGGAGGTGTGTCATTACAGTGGCGCCCTGACAAGTTTCGAACTATAGAAGCGTCCGTCCGCGCCTCCTTTCTGCTACTCTCTCGCCTCCCTCCCGCCCAATCCACAACTTTTAAGTAATTTTCTCTGAGGAGTCTCGAACTAGCAAGTAGGCCTACCTTAAATATTGATTAGGCGGGCTGCCTTTCCTTGATAAGTATTTAGCAAGTTTCGAGGATTGCTTTTTTAGCGTAAAATACTGAAACCAGACAATTTTATTTGTTTTGATCTTTTTTTCCCCTCAAATGTGGCATTAAAGGATGTTTCATCGACTTAGCTAGTCATCAAATTAGCAAACAAGTTGTGCAGAAAATGACAAAACTGTGTTTAAAAATCTGAGAAGCGCGAAAAACTATAACGTTTTACTAAGTGAACAATCAAGATTAGTTGGCAGCCAATATTTACGATTTTTTCATTTTTTTTAAAAACATTGTCGCCATTGCTGATTTGACTCATATTTCTCTAAAAAAAAAGAAATTAACCGTTTTCAGAGGTTTTCATCAAATATTTTTCACACAAATTGCTTAAACAGCAATCCTAACATTGAGAGCAATTTTCTTTAATAAGGAGAATTATCTGTCAGACGCTTATGCGTTATTGCCATTTTTTATTGCCATATTTTTCATGCGTTGTTATATTTAATCTCTCTTTTAAAATAAAAGTTGAGACAATCACGTATGAAAAAAGAACGTCTCTTCCATGTTTTCAGAGAAGGAAGCAGGTGAAATTAAATGCTAAAACTTTCGATGCATTTTTTTAAATTCTTTTTTACAGTTACCTTGTGTTGGCAACTGTGCAAAACGGGCAGCGCAAATTTTTTCGCGTTGTTTCGAAACTCAGTTGTTTATTATGCTGTTTGGTGCTAAAGTGTCGGACGGAAATACTCAAGGAACAAGTGCGCGGGAAAAGTGCATTCAAACCGACTCACGCCCCCCCTCCTTACCACCGCTCCCACCACCCACGACCGTCGTGCCGCGCCCTGCCTCGCCCCTTCCTGTTGTCGGCTCGCGGCTATTTGTTTTAATCCATTACTCATGACGTTGTCGGCGAAGTCCTCGTCGTCCAGTGTTGTCAGATTCCGCAATTTCGGAAATTTTAATCGCGTCTAACTTTTTAACCATTAAGGATAACCTAGCATGTCGGGTATGTTTTCGATCGCTCTCGAGCTGAGCATTCCAAAAATAGGGTTCAACATCATGTTATCTTTACCGGTTGAAAAGTTAGACGCGTTTAAATTTGACAGAGTCGCGGAATCTGACAACACTGTCGTCGTCGGTGTCCTGGTCAGAGCCCGGCGATGATGACAGAAGTGTTACGTTCTATAAGGCGGTAGGAGGATGTTATGTTTTACAAGGCGGTAACCCCGCCACTTTCAAAGTGTATTTCCTTAACAACGAGGATTGTAAATAAAGTAGGCCTACTTGAGTTTTCCGGCCTCCATTTTAGAATCAATCGTTTATTCAGTTGTTCGGACACAACAAATTGGCGACGAGGATCAGGAAAAAACTCACAAGAAAAGAGGAAAAGTGTTTTTCAAAAAGTGTTAACAATAGAAAAGTGAAATATGGCAGAAAGTACAAACAATTCAAATAGATTCACGTTCTCAAGCACGCGAGGATGTTATGTTCTATAAGGCGGTAGGAGGATGTTATGTTCTACAAGAACATGTTATGTTCTTGTTCAACTAATATGTATACAGATTCAACAATATGTAATATAAAAACAACATAACATGTTCAACAAATTAATTTGTTGTGTCCGAACAACTGAATAAACGATTGATTCTAAGATGGAGGCCGAAAAACTCAAGTACTTTATTTACAATCCTCGTTGTTAAGGAAATACACTTTGAAAGTGGCGGGGTTACCGCCTTGTAGAACATAACATCCTCCTACCGCCTTATAGAACATAACAAGAAGTATGTGGCCGACACCAGATCGGCCGGGGACCTTCGGAGTCCTTCGGGGCCATTCGGAGCCCTTCGGGTCCAACAAGGAGCTGGTCGACTACTCCTCATGGCAACCCGCCAACGAGACTCCCCGTCAAATTAGAGCAATTATTACTGTACCAAAAAATTGGAATAACGAATGATGAAAAAACGTTCTGGAATGCGAATTCGTAGCTAAATACAAGTCACTTACGGCCGTACTTACCCCTATTCGTTTCAGACCCAGCAGAACATCAATCAAACTGAGTGGAGCACCTGCGCAGAGAAGCACGGGACACAAAGGCTATCCTAACTTAATGTTTATTAACAGTTACCAAGCCTTGTCGCACTTACATCTCAGCGGCAGTTTTTTCTGTGTAAATAGCGGTATCATGCTTCGCGTCAGCTGAATGGAGTAATCGAAATGAGGCTCAGATGATCTAACGTAGCCCATATTGACCGAACCTAACCAAGGTTAACCTAAGCTAGGTTAACCTAACCTAGATTAACCTTACCTAGGTTAACATAACCTAGGTTAACCTTACCGAGGTTACCCTAACCTAGTTGAAATTACCTACGAGTTTGTATGCCATATTCTCGTAAAGAAATGAAAAAAGACTAAAGTGGAGGCAAATTGCATCCTTCAAAATTCAAACGTGCCTCTTGAGTTTTTGAAGGAAACAAAGAGATTGCTGTTTCATGGGAAATCAGCTCGAGCTCACTACTAGCCTGCGCCGCGCACGTCTTTATTTAAAAGCTGCTCCGAAGAGTATATTAAAAAGTTTTCGGGGTGTGTACATTTGAGAGTGGAGCTCTGAAGTAACTCCGACTTGAAAGAATTCGGTACTCCGGAAAGGGATGAGAGTAGGGCGCTTATTTGCCCACTTTTCACCCTAAACTGTCTGTTTGCGGACACAGGCGGAAAGTTTCGTTAAAAGAGAGGGCGGCGGCCCGACCAAAAGTATGGTCATTTGGCGCAAATAACTTTTTCCCTTAGAGGCTAAATAAAGATAACTTTTTCCTGATGAAAAATTTGCATTTTTCGTAGACGTCCTGCTCGAGGCTGACATATTTACCACCTAAATCTATATATCTTTTCTTTAATTTACGTTGATCATAACT
>Ga0058701_10006131_pt1 | contig 10093 bp, 6 predicted proteins | sample AgamicOrMae_FD_97039 | JGI IMG/M metagenome (GOLD analysis project Ga0058701, IMG submission 97039) | Agave microbial communities from Guanajuato, Mexico - Or.Ma.e | ecosystem: Host-associated > Plants > Phyllosphere > Phylloplane/Leaf | place: Guanajuato, Mexico | collected 2012-06-04 | reverse complement strand
TTTTGTGTTTTAATCTGTACCTACGTAACGTAAAATGTATGGTTTGATCTACACCCTCCATCAGTACTTGCATACGGAACTCAAAACATCCTCACATGGACTATATTTAAAGAGGTTCTGTGTATTCGACCGCGTATACGGCAAACCTTCGACTCATAAGACGGACACATTCGCGGTGCAATGTCAAGTGCTCTCAAGGAAAATAAATTACATTAAAATTAATACCTTAAAATTGGCTGTTAATTCTTTCTTATGACATTTTATTGCGTTGACAGCTGCCATAAAAATCTGATTAGAATCTGACTTGCTAAAAATTCTCAGCTTCCAGGCATTTAAAAAGTGACGGTCTTAAAATATTGGGGAAAGTTACGTCTTCGCAAGTATGCGCTTTTGTTGTTTCTAGCTGTTCTTCTACATTCCTATTCCTCAAAAGCGAATTTTTCAGTTTTGAAGTAGACCTGGCTACTCCTGGATAAAAACCATGGAAACGACAAACTCCGTGATGTACAGTACAGCGCCTATGAATTGTTGCATAGGCAACCACCTCCACACTAATGAGTTGCGGTTGCCTAAGCATTACTTCACCAGGGGCTCTTCAGTTTGGAATGGTGTTGTTTCATGATAGAAGAGCCGCCCTACTCTCATGGTTGTCCTCATCATTTTTTTTAAATCTAGAAGTAGCTAGACATACTCAGAAACTGACTATAAAATTTTCGACAGAGCGTTTTCGGGGAGGGATTTCCTTTCAACACATATTGAGAACTTGTAAAACCTTTTGTGATTGCCTTGACTCTGAGATTTTTTTAGAAAGATATTCTCACCAATTATTTTAGACGACGGCAGAGGATATTAAATACATTTTTTTAATGAATGACCATTCTAATGATTTTTTTTTCTCGAGAAAGAATACAACACCGGTATACAATGTTATTATTCTCTTTTTTTCCCCGAAATCATTTCATGTTACCGTGCGAAGCCCATGGAGAGTTTTTGTTTCAGTTTGTTTCGTGTTCTTACTACCGCAAGGGCAGATTTGGAATAAAGATGGCGTCGCCTGCCATATCATTTTTTTCAAAGAGGGTATCGGATAATCACTAGCTCTATTGGAAAAGCAGTGTTATAAAATTAAGGAATCAAGCTGTAAAATAAAATAATCTGGAAATAGTTCCATCTCATCAAAACCTTTCCCTTACATGTTCCTCAATCAACAACGATGGCAGAACTAAAATGAAATGTGTCCTTAACACTGATTTGGATCCCACTTACAATTAGTTTGACCCATGAGAAACTCGTCTTATAATTTTAGAGCATGAAAAAATTGATTTTTCTAAAATTTTCTTGGAACTGCGGTTTATTGTTTGTACACTCTATACAGGTTTTTGATATCAACAATTATCAACAGAAGCAAAAAGTCGTACTTTTTTTTTTCAAAAATCAAAAGCCGTATTGAAGCTGACAAAAAAAATGTATTTTAAAGTTTTGCTAACACTTTTGTTTAATGTATACCTTTCTGTTTACGATAGCGCGTAACTAACACCATTTTCCGTTCTAGGAATGTCCCACTTTCGGACATCTGTCCCATTTTGGGAACAGCAAGCACCACGTTATTTAACAAAACGTAGAGGGCCCTAAAAATTCTTGTTCTGTTTACGCTTTCGCAATCTAATTCATCGTGTCTCACTTTCAGCCCGCGTCCCGCTTTGGAGACATTTTCTTTCGACAATCTTTATGATAGAAACTCTTGCTACGTGTACACGAAGAACGAAAAATTGCCAGTTAGTTTAGGCACGGTGATTTTACGTTGGCTCCTATGTTGACTATAGCTATTAATATATGGAAACACGTTTAATAAATTATTTTGTAACGGATAGACCGATTGGGTCCAAAATCAATAGCGCTCGTGGCCTCATAAATAGGGAGATACTCTGAAACTTTGATTGCGATCGGATCATATTTACTAGATATTTCTCACGCCATAGCCAAGACCCGTTTGGCCCCTATAAACAGGTTGGCGAATCACCACCAAACTTAATACGACACAATGTTCCATATCTGAACAGACCCCTAAAGTTTCACTTCGATCGGTTGACACTTACGCCCGTGAGACTTCGACAAAAAAGTGGACAGTGAGACAGACAGACAGACGGATTGTCTGAAACCACTTTTCTCGACTTTTCGATGGTTGTACATCCCAAATCCGGTCTTATCTCTAATTCGATTTTTTGCACGATACCAATATTTCCATACACGGAAGTAACAACCGCCGTCATTTCTTTGAAGCATAATGTTACCAGTTTTCGCAATCTCATCAGAGATAAGCACTTTTACCTTGAGAAGCAACAGAGTTAAACAAGCATCTGTAACATGTTTCTGACGTCTATCTCAAGTCATCTAATTTAAAAAAAAAACGGAGTTAAACAGTTAGTTACCTAAACTCGGGTCAGGAACAACTTGTGTACTAACTTTGATGCGATGCCTTTCATGTATCCAAGGATGCTGAGCACGTATAAGACATTGATGAAAATGGAGTGGACGATTTTATATGAAGCCTGAAAGGTTATTTCTGGAATGCGATCAATGCACGAGCACCCTAGTGGTAACGAGCGGCCAGTCCGGTGGCGCAGCGGTGCGGTGGCGCCGCGGTGCGGGGAGGACATCAAAGGGGCCGCCGCGACCAGCGGGGGGCCGCGATACCAGCGGCGGTGGTCAGTAAACCACTCACAGTTGGATCCTCACTCCCCGCATTTCTCCTACAGTTTCCTAAATAAACCACTCTCTTAAAAGCCACCTTCTCCTTAGACAGCTCTTTACCGCCCTTGCGGCTCGTCCGTGACCTTTCTTCCACTCTAGGCATCTTCTTCTCTACGTCTGGTTTTTATCTAGTTTCGTCTTTTACTATGATGTACAACGAAAATCACTCGCGTGATCCTCTAATCCAATCGTCTGACGTCAACCATGTCACGCCGATTTCATACATTAAACTTCTCTATTTGACCAGCATCTTCCGGGCGACAACCGTGGGACTCATTTTTCTACACATGGACTCGTACGAAACTCCCTTTCCAGAAGGCATTCTCAAAAACGACCATTTTTTTTTCTAGTTGTGGCAAAAATAAAGCCAAATAACGCGCATTAGATCAATACCATTTCTTTAGAAGGTATTTTTTTTAGCTAGGATCTAGGTGGCTATTACTCTAAATTTGAATCAGTGAGAGTCTCCGAGATTCAGCAGTGAAAATTTACTGAATCTCTCTTCAGTCAATGTAGCACCACTGATTTTTTTTTCAGTGCTGCTGTATTGACTGAAGTTCGATGAATTTTCGCTGAATCTCAGGGACACTCACAACTAGAGTGATACTCTCAGTGCACCAAAAGGTGAAAAGCTGAAAAGTCAAAGTCATTATTGACGTGATAATAAATTATTCTGTTCTGAGCGGTCTGAAATCCTTGTTTATTGAACGTTTCCGAATCATAATATTCGCCATAACTAAAGAACAGAGGTCTGACGCTCCGGACGAAATGGAATGAATGATCAGCGACGGGTGCGCTGTCAAGTTTAAGTCCTTGCATCCCTTTGAACTTTATACTGTATTTAAAGAATTCCGCACTAATTGGAGCAACGGTGTTGAGAGCTCGTTAGGACCTTTCTAGCTTGTCTTAAAATGACGTTGCATCGGGAGAGGAGGTGTAGCACTCACCATCCCTTGTTGCAAGAGATCCTCGATCGCTGACGTCACCCTGCGCTCGTCGCCTGTCGAAAACACGTACTCTGCCATATCCAGCGGGGAGTAAGTATGCGTGCCGCCAGAACTGGTATCTACCTCCTAAAAAGAGACAAACGAAACGAACCGAAATAGAATCCGCTTTCCAATTCAGGGCACAAGCACCTCATGTGTGACTCTTAACTCTGACTCTAATTCGTGGATGATGCAGTTTGCGTTGGAGGATTGGGAGGGGAGGGGGAAGGGTAGGGTTAGGGGAAGGGAGGGGAAGGGGAAGGGGACGGAGTAAAAGAGCAATTACTACTTGCCGAAGCAAAGCCTAAGTTTAGTTGAGGCAAACTGTGGGGCACAGGATTACAGTACTGAAGGGGGAAACACCTGTTGAGGTAATAGTTCAGAGTGATGCTAAGGCGCTTGTGGTTTCAATTCCAAGTTGTATTTTAGGGTTGGATTACGAAAGTCAATGAACCCGGCGTTTGCGTGGCAACCAACTAAGAACCGTGCATAAACTACAAGGACACTTCAGGGGTAGGAGGGCTCCTATAAAAAAAAGAACAGTTTCTGCGTATTACGAAGAAATTCTTTTAGTTCAAATACCCCCTTTTTATTTTCAACAAAATAAGTTTTTTAAAGGTAGATCTAATATATATATATATATCAATGGCTTTTATAACTTCAAAATCAAGATAAAGTTCTATTATTGGAGCGCTTCCCTTTATTTCTAAAAAAAAAAATAACTTTACAAAACTTTTCGCTTTTTTCAATTTCAGGGTTGAATTATTCTGATTCGAGGGAAGAGGTTGGTTCGAGTCCTACTTCGGGTAGTACGGTTAGGTCCCTTCCAACACGCCCTAAGCTTCTTCAAGCACTGCGAAAAACATTCACCGAGAAGAATGGGTTATAAAGTTGACTAAATATTAGTTTTAAAAAAGGGCACATTGCTAGTTGATATAACCAGATTGGCTGGTAAGTGTAAACACACGGCGTCAGTAAAAGTGACTGACACGGTGTTCGTAAATCCTTCATGTGCTGGTAACATTTACTCGTCAACCAGTTACATTTCTTATCAAAACAGGTAACATTTACTAATTTATAAGTTATGAGTCCCTTTTTTGTTTAACTACTTTCTAAGAAAGCTTTACGAACCTATTTTTCTCTGTGATTCTTTTGGTAAACAGACCCTTAAAGCGAATTCGCCAGGCTGTTGAGTATAAGGCGCCTGCTGGCACTAAAACCATTCCCAAGGCCCGGGACGACTTACGTTGTTGGTGAGCGCCTCCGCGCGAGAGCGGCGCTGAGGGTGCTTGAGGGCCGATGCGGGGCCCGGGGCCGATGCGGGGCCCACCAACGCCATCCCTCCGGCAAGGACCGCCGCCTCCGCCTGACCCTGCGGCCCTGAAAACAATTACAAAACAGTTAAGATGGCCGCCACCGAAAACTGTCAAAGGTTCGAGCGCAAGTTATCACCGCAAAAAAGACCTTGTCAAAATTACAATTTCCAGACGATAAGTTTTATTTAGTTACAGTTACTAAAAAAAAAGGAAAAACTTTTTTTCGATATAATTTAAAACCAATAATTATTATTTCTCGTAAAGCACGTAAAAGTAGTGCATTTTGCTAATTTTTTGAGGATTTTGCGATATTTCCAGCCGTTTTCAAGATTTCAGCAATTTTTCGTGTTTTTACATTATTGTTCAATTTTTAAGGCAGAAAAAAAGCATTCTGGCAGAAAGGTTTCGGTTAAGGCATCTTTTCATTCGACTATCTCAAAAGTCGGAAAGTTTCAAGAAAATTGGAGGCGGCAAGTTAAGATATACTCCCTCTTGTAAGTTGTAACAGCTCGCATTTCTAGGCAATACAGGGCACCACAAAAATAAACTCTACACGTCTTCTTTTGATGGTCAAATTAGTTTCCAAAACTATTACCTTTCCTTACCTAAACTTTTGCTGTTGTTACTTGTCACTAACAAGGCAAGTGAGAAAATCTTATTTTGGTCTCAAAACCGACCGTTGACATGCTTAATTATCCTTGATACTTTGCGCTAGTTTAGATTGTGTGGAAACTTGGAAAACTCTGATGAAACTGAAATGAGCGTTTTCCTGGACTGAGAGCAGCTTGCGGCAAGGGGAGTGGAGCAGTACTGTGTTTAACTTTGCAGTTGTGTGTTCGTAGGCCTCTTGTGTACCGAAGTGGTGTTGACGAACGCAATGGTCCAATTCACGTTTTGCGCGATAAATCGTAATAATACAATCGAACTGATTTGAATTGAACTGAGCCAATCCGAACCTGCAGACTTACAACCTGAATACGGTACAGTAGTTGCCTTTACCAAAGGAATACTACTATACCAATAACTCATTGTAAGCTAACCTAATGGGACCAAAGTCTGCATAAACTAAACTGGTCTCACTTTCCCCCGACACCCTCGCGTATCGGTATCTCCACATACGCCGAGTTCATACGATTATAACCGACGTAAGCGAATCTATCAAGCTTAGGAAATCATGATCTGATAAAAATAAATTTGATTTTTTCAAAGGGGAAAACCCATTTATTTAAATATGAATAACAAAAAGCCCGGTTTGCATTAAAAAAACAACAGAAAAGCCATGTAGGGGGCATATCATATACGGATGGGCATAACTTACGTATTTTCGCACCTCTCAGCAAAGCAAGCTCCTCTTCTTCGGGTGTCTGCTAAAAGGCAAAAAGAGATTGTTTAATACGCAAAAATGGATTTCCAAGTGGTTTAAATCACATTTTTTGATAACCTTCATAAGACGCAAGTTACCTGATAAGAAAGCGCAGCTTTGCTGATTTTCTCGCGGTTTGCGGCGCCCCCTGCAAAAGAAGGAAGGACCGGATTATAGTCAAGGCCGCAACTAAACTCATTTTTGTCCTTTACGGCCAAACGCTTCCTTCACCTTCCCGCAGGAAAGTTAAAATCGAAACTCTGAGTTTCGCTTGAGGCGAGGACGGTGCTTGTGCAGCACATTTTCTTGTTCTTTTTCTGACAAAGCGCACCGTTGGGTCTTCTTTGTATAATGAGGAAAATTTCAAGCGCGCTTAGCATTGATTTGAAACTTTTGTAAACTTTGCTCGGGATTGTTTCCCTCTACCCTCGAACAAATACCAAATTATCGGTTCAAAATCCAACAAACGCCCGATTTCCCGGGTTCAAGCTGGTCATCGCGGCGCCGAGACGCTCGTTGTAGATCGGAAAAGTTCGGCCAAGCTCGGGTCGGGAATGGATAGTCCGGCGTGTGCCTCGCTTCGCAAGGCGTGCGACGCGAGGTTGTATACAAGAAGCACCAAAGTAGTTAGGGCTATGACAGTTCTGGCGCAGCACCTAACCTAACTTAGCCTAGGTTTATTTTGCAACCTAACCTACCTTAGCCTAGGTTAGGTTTCAAAATAAACTTAGGCTAAGTTAGGTTAGGTGCTGCGCCAGAACTCTCATAGCCCTAACTACTGTACCACGATTCAAATAGGACTGTCTTAAACCAAAGTCAAGTAAAACACCACAAAGCAGCTCACAAGGCCTCAAATTTTAAGGATTTTACAATATTTCTAAACGCTTTCATAAAATTTAGTACCTTTTTGTGTTTTTGTTCAATTTTTGACGCTATTTTTAAGACAGTAAAAACGGATTTCGGCAGCAAGTTTCGAGCTTGGCTATATCTCAATACTACCACTTACAGCCCTGAAGCTTCGAGAAAACCGGGGGCAGCAAGTTGAGGAACTCCCCTTGTCAGTTTTCTAAAAGCGATGGAACACAAGAGACGACGAATTCTACCTTCAGCGTAGAGAGGCACCATTAGAGCATTCGACCTATCAGGATTCTTAAAGGTTAGGGAAAGAGCAGATGAAAAGGTCGGCGAAATATTGTCGTTTTTAGCAACGGGAGAAAGCAACGAAGCAATATTGAGCTGATGAAAGCCTGTATTCAGCGCTATTTAAGCTAGCCGACTTTTGAGGCGTTATGGTCAGTTGATCGAGTTTTGAAGCGCATTTGTTACCATAAACCACTCGGAAGTATACGTGTCCGCCTGCCGCACCGTCAAATGTAAAATTTCTATTAACGACCAAAATTTTGAACCAATTACGTCATTATAGGATTTGGAGAAAAATTTAAACCAACAGACATGTTGCAAACATCACGAGTTGATCGAAGTGGACCTCGGTTTACGCAAGGACGAAAGTAGATAATCTACCATGCCCTTTGCATCGTCTTCAAGCTGAACAATCCAAAAACGGGGCCGTTTACAAGATTATATCTTTACTAGTTAAATGGATAAGGTAGTAGACTCGGCTTCCCATTAAACTTCAATGGGCTAGCAACGGAATTTCAGCTCAAAGGTTTCTCTGATGCGGTGAAGTGGTGAAGATATGCCCTTAGGCACAACCATCAGAACAGGAGCGATTCACTAATAGCCATTTCGGCGAAATAGGTGGCAGACACCAGCAGATAATTGCAAAAGTTGACCAAAAATAGAACAACTCGCGGGACTAGTTTTAACCCAGTACCGCCCAGCGATGCCATTCGGCAACAGAAACATTTATTTAAGAGGATCTTTTCATTTCAGTATTGTCAGAGTTTAAAAAATATCACCCCTCTGGAAACCTGAAATTTAATAATTTAGGCATTTTCCAAAGCTTAAAATTTAGTAATACGAGAGAAATCCTCCGAATTTCTCTTAAGCTAAATTTCTCTAAAAATACTTTGGGCTGTTATGGGTTAATATGGTTCCCGAAACCTTTACGTAAACTAGCTTCGCATCTTTAAAGGGTGGCAAGCTTTTCCTCGAAGAAGAAACTTGAATTAAACAAGGCTGTGTGTTGTTGAAAGGATGGACTAGGTCTCAAGACGGTTTCAAAAAACGGCTTTGCGTCAGTGGCTGCACCATAACAGTAACTTCTATGGTGGAATTTCCTACCTCGTGTGTTCCACCTTTCGTCGACCATTCGAGGTGATCACTAGCGGAGTGGAGCACATGGCACTTAACCAAACCTCACTTTGTTGTCGTTACTTTTAGTTTGTAAGGTACTGGACAAGGCTATAAATACATGGAAGAAGAAAATCCAAGCTTTAAAGCTACAAAGTGCGAATTATTTTTATTTCGTTCGCGTTTTCAGACCACTTCTTTGAAAATAAATGCCTCCCATACTTCTTATCGTTCGCATTAGAGCTAAATCTTGCAAAACGAAATTTTAATCGTTAACAAGGAATGAAGACCAAAGGACAGCGCAAAATATGATCTCCTCGGAAAAGTATTGCCACAATGCCTTAACGAAACAAGCTTATAGGTAAGTAACGCGGGAAACCATTATTCTTATAAATCCGTTATTCGGCCTGTTATCCAGTTAAAATATTTAATTAATAACCAGCAGCAGCCATTAAATGGCTATTTACGCCTTTAAGTGAAATCAGTCAATATTTGCGCTTTACCTCAAAATCAAAGGTGGGATCGCCCCCTTTTCAGTTCCACCTTTCGCAACGCAGCCGAGCGCAACGACAGTGGGCCGGGGAGCAAGACACGTAGCATCCCAACCAACCGTTATTTGGGTGAACCTAATTACAAGGTCGAAAAGCCTGATGTCGCTTTCTGCCCGGCGACATTGAGAGGAAGTAATATCAGGCTGGGGGACAGCCGAGCGGAGCAGAAGCAAAGCGAGGCACAAAGCAATAAGTCAAACTAACCTCTGAGTTAACCCAACCCGCGGGATTTAACTTCGTAAATCCTCAAAATATAATGAAAAGTTGAACAAAGGGGTATCACAGAGATGAAATTCTTTTTTTTAAACTGTGAAAGTGTCTCGGCCGAAAGCTACGCTGCGAACTGTAGATTTTTCATCGTGATTAGTCGTGTTTGTTGAGCCAATAATGAATGCTATTCAGTGGGCTTGAAATAGATTAGCGGCCCGCTGTTAGTAAGCTGATTGGTATCGGTACCAGTTTTTAAGCGCGTGAACTTGCGAACAATAATCCAAATAAACTTAAAAAGAAAAATCGGCAAATGTAGAACATTTGGTTTCAATTATGCCGATACTCATTTGGAAATACTCGTTATGGTTCGCAGAATTGTGTTTGTAATTCCGGTAACAGAAAGAGGGCGATAAGAGATGCTTGTTTTGTGCACTGGGTTCCTCGAAATTTACTGTTGATTACAGTGATGTTCAATTTGTTTCCAGCTCCCCGAAGCGTTTTTACAGGTAGTCGCAAAAACACAATATTTCTCAAATCAACTTTCTAGATGACAGCACCTTTATGAAACTGCTTTTGTTGCGCTGGAAGAAATGGCTCGTGGGGAAAGAAATGAGTGCTCTGGACGTGCACGTCGACAAGTCCTGGAGTGCAATACACTCTTTC
>Ga0058701_10006130_pt1 | contig 10093 bp, 4 predicted proteins | sample AgamicOrMae_FD_97039 | JGI IMG/M metagenome (GOLD analysis project Ga0058701, IMG submission 97039) | Agave microbial communities from Guanajuato, Mexico - Or.Ma.e | ecosystem: Host-associated > Plants > Phyllosphere > Phylloplane/Leaf | place: Guanajuato, Mexico | collected 2012-06-04 | reverse complement strand
TTAATGGTTAAAAAGTTAGACGCGATTAAAATTTACGAAATAGCGGAATCTGGCAACACTGAGATGAACATATACTGACTGTCCTATCAACGGACATTATCGACATGTTTCGGAATATATTTTTTTCACAGTCTCATAATCTCGAAAACAATGGAAATAAGTATCATGAACGATAAATCTTTGTACTCTGAGATATCCGAAAAAAGGAAGGAATTTTTAAACCGGGCACGTTCGTAACGCTGGAGTTTGCTTAAAAGAACCCTCTAAAACAAAGGTTCCTATTTTTGGATGCGAGCCAAAACCGATAAATATAGGGATCAGGAAAATTCCCTCTTCAAAAAAGCGTCTTGATAAGAAAAGACAATGCTAAGGCAATTTGATCCATTGTCTAATCACCTTATTTTACTGCTTAGTTTCTTTTTGTTCAATACTCCCTCCCCTCCGCGGACGCGCTCTCCCGTCTCCGTCGCACCCTCCCCTCCCGCGCCGGCAGCGCCAGTGCGGCGCCGCGGCGAACCATCACGCGCCGAACCAGGGAATGCGAGGCGAGAGTCCGCAGTTGCGCCGCGCTCAAGCCAGGCAACCCCCGCTACGCTCGGGTCGTGCGGGTTGCCTAAACGCCTCTGAACATGGCTACAAACAACGATTCGCTAGTGATAGTTTGCGCGTGTTTGGTCGGACTGCTCAGTGGATTCGTCGGCGGAGCTGCTACCAGAGCGGTGAGTACATTTTCTTAGCGGTTTCCTAAAGGACGATCGCGCCGCAGAGAGGGCAGTACGCAGGTTGGGTGCCGTTGAGGTTAACAATTTATCAACAAACAAGGGGCAACAAAGTTTAAATTGGCAGAATAGGGTGATGACTTAGCTTCATCAATAATGTTAATGTGAGTGGCAAGCCGCTAAAAGTTTAGTGTTTCTTTATCAATGATATAGTCAGAGACTAACTATAAGTTTAATGGCTTAGGAATTTTCGACGAGATGTTTAGGTTAAACAAGTCTCAGATATTAAACGTGCCTTGCACGAAGGGATTAAACGTCATCTATTTTTTAATGCAGGATGAGAGGTACTCTTGGAAACCTTTTATTTGATTTTTGTTTCGCGATTTTTACGGAACCATTCTCATGACAAATGATCAAACAAGTATTCAACGTTTGAAATGCTATACAAAAGCAACTCTTAGGAGAAACTCCAAATATTTAAAATTACCTTCCTTTTGAAAGACGTTTTCAAAAGAAACAACAAATCCTGCTAAAAGCACTAATTAAAGGAACAACAAATAATCTAGCTCGTTAACAAGAGCTTTTTTGAAAAAAAATGCAGAAAATAGGACAAAACGTTATTATAATGTTGGAATCACTGGAGCACAAGTACACAACCCTCTTACTGTAAAACAAACTTTTTTTTGCGAATTAACTTTGTTTTAACTGTAGCTCAGTTCGTTTTCTGGTTTCAAAGAATCCCAACATAAAAGGGTAAAATTTGAGGTAGCTCCTAAAAATTGAATATTTGTGATTCAATTTGCGGCAACAAAGCAAAATTGAGTTAAACACCTGGAACGGAAAGGTCGATGCGAGCAGAAGCGCGCCAACACAAAAACGAGTAGGTTTTATACCTCAGGTTTTTTCTCTTCTTCCGACCTTGTTCTGAATAAAAAAGAACTTCAGTTACACTAGACAAAACTTTGAACGGTTTCTTCCACAAAATTGCTGAAAAGCCAGTATTTTGTGATAACGTAACTTATTCTCGATTTAAAATCATTTTGTGTCCAACCAGTTGCCGCTAAGCGTCTCAGGCACATGACCTAACGGGTAGCTGTCATTAGTGCCAAAAACCACAAGTGCCAACGCCGCAAGCGCCAATCCGTAACTGCCAAACGAGAAAAGTCGCAAACGCCAAAGGTCTTCATCGCAATACTAACCTTACCTAACCTAACCTAACTTAGCCTCACCTAACTTGACCTAACCTAACCCATACGAACTTTGGCGTTTGCGACTTTTCTCGTTTGGCGGTTACGGACTGGCGCTTGCGGCGTTGGCTCTTGTGGTTTTTGGCGCTATCGAAAGCCCCCCGACCTAACTTGACCTAACATCAGCCTGATACCGCTTACTCCTAGAAGTAAGCGGCATCGAGCTTCACGGCAGCCTAAATGTGACGCTCACGACCCTTAAACCTAACTTGACCTAAACAGTTATAAGATGTTATTCCTCGAAAGATGAGTCAAAAAGAGATTCATTTAAGAGAACACGAGGTAGAGAGTGCAACCTTCAAAACTCCGAATGAAGGGACTCAACATTCAGTTGTTCTGATGTCCGCTAACAGAACAAAGTGATCATTGTAGCGAAATATAATTGCCAAGTGAACTACATTCCCATTGTCAACTACGGTAATACACCAGACCTTATTTCAAAACGAAACAAGTGACCTCTCTCCAAGCGCAAACTAATCCATGCTAATGTTTTTGTTTTGATGATCGCTGTTTTAACCAAATAAAGTGGTTTATGTACCAGCAAAATCGCTACCATGTTTAACCTGTCAAAGTAATATACCGCTGAACTCGGCTGCTTTTGTTTTCATTAACAACAGAGCAGCTCTCTCGCTAACCAAGTGGTTCTAATTAAAATTGACGCGTTCATACCATGCTATTGTAGCCAATAGCGATCCAACACGTTGTAAAAATATGTGCTTCTTAGAAAAAAAGGAAAGAAAAAAATAAAAAGAAAACACTGCGCTTTACCTGGAATTTTGAAAAACAGTCTTGAAAATTCAGCTCCTAAAGATGCTCTTAAAATGATACTAATATTAGTTTTCGATAGAATTTCGCAAAAAAATTAAAAGCCGATTAAATGTGAAAAAAATGAATTTTTGACTCAGTACCCGTGTTGAGATCTTGAACGTAGAGTGGCGTGTTAAGATCAAAATTTCCAAAACGTGTTAAAAAAAGTCTTAAAAATTTTGCGTTAAAAGAAAAACACATAAGAAGAGACATGTTTTCTTAAGAAACAAATAAACGCCATATGAAAGGAAAAAAAAACATATTTTCCGTTGCTAGTGAATATTTGTAGTCAAAAGAACACTAGTTTAAGTTCAATATTCCACGAGAAAATTACGTTTGAATAACCGACATTCATTTAAATGGAAATGCTGTCACCCTACGTGATTGTTCATATAAACAAAATTACGACAGGAATAATTATCAATCAATTTTAACAAAGGTCATTTACCTGAAAGAGCGCCGGGGAACGCTTATATCCAATGCAGAATAAACATCCATCAGAACGACAAACATTTAATCAAATCAAATTGTTTAGCTATTCCTTTGCAACTGGTCCGCATGTGTACATGGACGCATGATACTACCGTTTGTTACCGTACGAACCAAAACAGATTCAAAGATTTAACCATAAGGAGTATCAGTCTGGGTTAGGCAACCAACAAAACATAGGTACACACAGGTTGCCTACCTGTTTTCATACAGCAGCTAAGTTTAGAAAGTTTCTGCTTTTAATTTCTTTTATCTGGCACAAACTAGTATATCCTTTTCGGATTGGGTAAGTGGCATGTCATTAAACAAATCGACTAATCTGAAACGCAAAAGTGGGTGGGATCTGATGAACTGAAACTTAAGATGCTCGTTATATAAGCGTAATAAAATTAAAACAAATGCGACGTGGTGTTTTACAACTACTCTTAACGATAAGGAGTTTTCTAATTCGATTTTTGGTCCGAGAACTAATTATTTTTGAGCGCGACGAAGGAGCCGCCCATTGTTTTACTTTACTTGTAGACAACCAATATGTAAAAGAAACTTTGAACTATGCTTAAATTTGTCCTTTTCATTCCAGGAAAATTTCCGCTTTTTTGTTGTTTTTTTTTAGCAAAATTGTGAGAATTGAAATTTTGCATTCTACACTTTTGCTTCAAGTGGCTATTCTGGTTCGTTTTTTGTTTGTTTGTTTTTTGTTGTTTTTTTAGCAAAATTGTGAGAATTGAAATTTTGTATTCTAAACTTTTGCTTCAAGTGGCTATTCTGGTTTGTTTTTTGTTTATTTGTTTTGTTTTTTGTTTGTTTTTTTGTTTGTTTTGTTTTTTTTAGCCCGGACAAGTTGACTTTGTCGTTTTAAAATGCATTAGGCTGGTTACGCGCGTTCAAGTCTCCCCATATAGATGCATGTCGGGCCAATAGCAACATCCCAATTTGTAAAATTGAAATCCATTTTCTAGTTTAAATGATGACTCGATCAAAAGCCCAAACCCTTACCAGATGGAAGTTCGCAAAGCCGGTAAAATAAACAAGGACAAAAACGTGACCAAGAGGCCCAAGTCTGTTGCGCAAAAAGGATCGAGATACAAATAAAGCTCGCGATAAAAATAAAAAGGTAAGTGAGCTAAGGCAAGGCGGCAGGGGCGTGCTTGCAGCACGCGGTTCTAGACAAATCTCCAATTGCAGGAGACACCAAACACTTTTCCTTCCTTCCCTTCTAAACAAGAGCACACAAAGTTGCATTACGGCCGGATTCCGGGCCATCCGAACAACAATGCTGGAATCGCCTATAAATGGTGTCACTTAACTCAAGCTTCCAACGACTTGGGCGATATTTTCCACGTTTTACGGAACCGTCTTGCCGTTCCAACCGAATGCCTCAACTGGTAAAAGAAATACTTGTTTTGGGAACGAAGGCGGCGTTAACCCACTACCGCCCAGCGATGCTGTTCGGAAACAGTAAAATTTATTATAGAGGATCTTTTCAGTTCAGTATTGTCACAATGCAAAAAATATCACCCCTCTGGAAACCCGAAATTTAATTATTTAGGCATTTTCCAAAGTGTAAAATTGCGTATTTTAATGGAAAAGATCCTTTCAATTTCTCTTAAGCTAAATTTTACTTCAAATACTTTGGGCTATTATGGGTTAAAAACTAGAGGGCGCCACATCACATTAAAACAAAACCCCCATTTTCGGAAAAGTTATACCTGTTTTGGGCATGAAACTTAAACGGGGGTAGTGCAGGTAATAATTCAACATAGACCTATATTCAGCCACATCAATGAAAAGCTCTCGCCGAGACCTTTCGAATGATAAGGCTGAACATATGCCTACCTAAAAACATGACCCAAATACGTACCACCCTCGTTTTGGTTTACAAAAACCAGTTAAAGCATTCCCACGAAACGGGGGTTTTGTTTTTACTGTGATCAGTTTAACTAAAGTGGATCATTTTTGTACGTTGTATGAAATTGTGCCATTAGATGGGCATGGGCAGGTTGGGATTCGGTGATGAATGAAAGCTAGGACGGTGAATAGGGCTTGATCATGATGGCTGAGACGAGCCCTCCAGCTGTCCTTTACACCGGCCCCCATTAAAGCTATTTACTCCGGCCAAGCCCTCGGGAAGGCCTTCTTGGGCCGACCGGCCGGCTGCAAAGGCGACTTACAGTCGATCTGCCAACACTCATTTCAAGCATCACTTCTCAGGAGAAAGAGCACCCGATTTCGCCAAATTGTTTAGCCTCGCAAAATGAGCAAAGCGGCAAATCCCGGGCTGATTTAGCACACTGGGAATTTTTAACATCGAGTTTCCTATCCGCTTTCGACACCACAGCCAAGCCGAGTGGAGCGTTATAAGGCATAGAACCTAACCTAGGTCGTTAACTTAACCTACGTTAACCCAACATAGATTGACCTAAACTTAAGAAGGCATAGCCCAAATTAACCGAATTTGACCTGAAGTTGGTCTTAAGTTAACCCTAACCTAACTTAATTTAACATAGGCTAAAATAGCGTAATTTTATCTAACCTAAGTTAACCTAACCTAAGTTATAACCTAATTTAACGTAGGCAAAGTTAAATTCACCTAAATTAACCAAAGCAAAGTTGACCAAGCCTAACTTAACCTAAGCAAAGTTAACCTTAGTTAATTTTATCTTCCCACGGTCGCATGTGGTTCATCCTAATAAAGCACTCCAAGGTTGATGCTGAGTGAAACACCAAGGGTAGAAAAGCAAGTGGTGACACTATCTCTACCCCTCTAATTTTTTCCGAGTACTTTTTGCCTGACGTAACTATGAGACGAACTCTTGGCTCTCCAGTGCCTCTTAGATTACAGAATCGAGATTCGCCATTAAGAATAAGCAGCAGGACGCAATCGATGCTGGAGATGCGCGCTTTGGCCGGATTACAAACTACCCCACACAAAGTCCGGCCACCCCGCAACACAGCACACTGCAGAACCTAACATCAAAGAGCTTATTCAGCTCGTACATCAACTTCCGTGTGGGGCAGCTTAAAAAGTGACATGGGACGCGCCGCTTAAGTTCATAATCTCTAAGCTCTCGGATGCTACTCACGGAATATACTTGTTTCGGATGTGGAGAGTACACAGTCACGCAAAAAAATGACTCAAAATTACAATTTTCAGAAAAAAAATTGTATATGGTTACACATACTTAAAAAAGTTGTAATGGTGACAAGAATATAGTAAAGATGACGAAAAAAGATTATTATTTCAACAACTACGGTTGTTGTCTGTAAAGAGACAAAGCGCGATTGTCAATGTCACAGATGTTTGTTACTGCGTGACCATAGGTCGTTTTTTTGGCGTGTAACCAAATTTAACGCAGTGTAAGTTAATCTAGCGATATATAACCTAGCGTAAGTTAACCTAACCTAAGTTAGCTCAAACAAAGTTAACCTGACCTACCTTAACTTGAGCGACGTTAACATAACCTATAACCTATGTCATTTTTTGCGTGTACTTTAACTCACTATACCGCCCAGCGATACCGTTGGGAAACAGAAAAAAAATATTTTAGAGGATCGTTTTTATTCAATATTATCAAAATTTAAAAATATCACCCCTCTGAAAACCTGAAATTTCATATTTTAGGCATTTTCCAAAGCTTAAAATTGCGTAATTTTATAAGGAAAATCGTTCGAATTTCTCTTCAGCTGAATTTTACTCCAAATACTTTGGGCTGTTATGGGTTAAAAGGTGTCTTTTTCCAGTTTTGATGTTCCGTCCTAGTTTAAACTAAAATGAAGGGTTAACGGTGTAGGTTAGGTCACAAATCGTGCGATTCACTCCGCTATCCCACAGACATGAGGAGATTGTATCAGTGACTTGTACAGCGTTTCTTTTGAGTCGGTTACTGTGGCTTCTTGCTTCAATCTGTGGGCTTTAAAACACCGTGGCTTAAATCAGGCTGATATACTGGGCCCTGCGACAAAGGGGATTACAACATTTTCATGGTTAGTCGCTGGAATTTATACCTTCTGGGTTTTATTTTCCCGGCGGAATAGCTGCAGTGCTATGCGGTGTTTACAGAGAGGCCGCAAAGGAAAACGTATAACACGAAGAGTACTGTTCATTCTGCGTCTGTTGGTATTGGTTTCTTTTTTAACCATAGGAAGAATCTATGAGGAAGAGGCAATAGATACTTGTCTTATTAGGTGTAAGGCTGAGTCGGAAGGTTGAAATCAGGAACTGAAAATGCATAATGCGGGGGGCAATCGATAGCGCCAAAAACCACAAGCGCCAACGCCGCAAGCACCAGTCCGTAACCGCCAAACGCGAAAAGTCGCAAACGCCAAAGTTCGTATAGGTTAGGTCAAGTTAGGTTAGGTTAAGCTAGGTTAGGTTAAGTTAGGTTAGGTTAAGTTAGGTTGGGATAAGTTAGGTTGGGATAAGTTAGGTTAGGTAAAGTTAGGTTAGGTTAAGTTAGGTTAGGTTAAGTTAGGTTAGGTAAGGTTAGTGTTGCGGTTAAGAACTTTGGCGTTTGCGACCTTTCTCGTTTGTTGGTTACGGATTGGCGCTTGCGGCGTTGGCGCTTGTGGTTTTTGGCGCTTATGACAGCTACCCTATAATGCAAATAATTAATTGAGGGTGTGAGGGACCGACTCATCAGAGGCACGATTCAATCTATCAGAGACACTGCAGTTGCAATAGTCAGGAATAGTCACTGGAAAATCAGCGAAGACAAGAGGGTGAACAGGACAGCTAGACAACGAAATTCAGTTTGCAGTGCGCTTTAAAATCGTGTAAAACCCTACCTCTTGATGTTCCCCGTTAACCGATTCATACCGCCTCGAAAATGGGTTGTCGTTAAGATCTTCAACTCCGAAAAAAAAGCCTTTTTGCGAAACATTTTGAGGTTAGAGTCTCACAGACTAAGTAATTTAGGAACCATGGTATAAATACGAGTTGATTTTCTGTGGCAGGTTAAGCGGCATTAACATTTCCACATTGATTACGGAGAAATCCGAGAGACTGAACGAGGCATCTCGAGTCCATTGGATCAATTTGCATTCTGAATCATCTTTTGTGTAATTTTGCGCACGCAAATGAAGGCATTCAAAGCTATGATGCCGAAATACTGTACGTCTCATGCTACTAAAGCATGGCGGTGGATTTGAGAGGGACTTAAAGCTGGGGACTGTCCTTAAAGCACAAAGAAAGGGACGTTATGGAAGCGCTTTGGGAGGAAAATTACGAGGGAGCATCCGGTGAAAACTTACGGGATTTCATTCTGAAATTTTACGCTCCTTACGGGTGACTTGGCTACCGGTACGTCTTACAACAGCTAAGAAAAATATGATAATAAATAAGAGCTTGAGATATTTTTTCATCATTATTATTGGTGAAAATTAATTCACAATAGAAGCGAAGTATTTAACTTGAGGTTTCATTACTAAGATTGAGGGCTACCCAAAATACTACAAAAAATCTTTTTTCTTTTTTTTTTTAATTAGTGAATATCACTGACACCAGTGTTGCCAGATTCCGCAGTTTTGTAAATTTTAATCTATGAAAGATAACCTTGCATGTCGGGTATGTTTTGGATCGCTCTCGAGCTGACATTCCAAAATTTGTGAGCATTCCAAAAGTAGGATTAAACTTTATGTTATCTTTAACGGTTAAAAAGTTAGACGCGTATAAATTTGACGCAGTCGCGGAATCTGACAACACTAACACTGCTATATTTTTATGCTGAATTCCCTAAAAATCATAATAATAATTTTAACATTCTTAAAATAAAAATAGATCTGAAATTTTTACTTCGATACACCGATACAAAGGAAACGAAATTTATAAAAGCAAAAAATATTTTGAGAAAAAAAGGAAATAAAGGGAAAATTACTAGAGCATGCGTCGCGATTGTAGCGGTGATCCCTTATGGGGAAAACCGGAGGGAAATGCTCCGTTAAATTTGTCACTGCTTCACCGGCGGATTCGAGGGCTGATAAATAAGAGGCGCGAATAAGAAGAGGGGGCTTAATGGCGTGATTTGCGAAAGGGCAGATTAAGCCAACCACCGTAAGACTCGTTTCCCTTTCTATTTACGGCATAAGCTTACATGGCTTAAATTTTGCACCGAAGGGATTTATGCACATCCGATGTAGAATATGGTGGAGGAAAAGACATTATCCGCCCGCCATTGAGTAAAATACAATCTCAAAACCCGAGTCGCAACCAATAGGCGTGCGTCAATATTCGCATTTATTTTATGAAGCAAATATTCAAGAATTAAAGCGTATAATATTCTCGTTCTCGCAACACATATTAAACAAAAAAAGTTTCAAAAAACGGGTGAATTTTGATAATGGAATGCATGAACTACGCATTTGGGGTTGATGAATATGGAAAAGCGAGAAATTAGCATGCGGAGAGGTACAGTGGGCCACAAAAGTCATGACCTCTGCTTCCATGTATTTCTTATGGAAGCAAGGGTCATGACTTTTGTGGCCCACTGTACAAGGGAAGATACAGAAAAAGACAATTATTCGGACAGATCGGTTTGAATTTTAGCGCCTTTGCTCGTGTAAGCAAGCGTGCGACCGAATTGCGCTCTTCACACCGACTTCAAAATGCTCGGGGAGATTTATATGTTCAATTAAAAAGTTTTTGAAATTATTATTTGTTTTGAGAGTGACGTGAGATAGTCCTGAGATGTGAGGACGGCGCAACGAGGACAGGTCGAGCGACATTTACATCAGGAAATGTCAGCTCATTTGGCGAAAATCGCATTTTTTATTCGCGTTTCCGGGGCGTTAAATCAAATAATCAGGCAATCGGCAACGTTTTTAATCTTTTTTAGT
>Ga0058701_10006129_pt1 | contig 10093 bp, 6 predicted proteins | sample AgamicOrMae_FD_97039 | JGI IMG/M metagenome (GOLD analysis project Ga0058701, IMG submission 97039) | Agave microbial communities from Guanajuato, Mexico - Or.Ma.e | ecosystem: Host-associated > Plants > Phyllosphere > Phylloplane/Leaf | place: Guanajuato, Mexico | collected 2012-06-04 | reverse complement strand
GCGGTACTCCGGACTCTGGATTCCGCGTTAACATAGGCAACACTGGTACCAAAAGCGGCTTAGGCGATACTCGGGCTTACCCAGAGCCGGTACTGTACTTCCGTTTCTGGTAGAAAAATGACCGAATTGTACTTTTTTTTTTCATTTGATTTGCTTGAAACGTTTGCTTTGATTTCTTGTTTGTCGTACTTTGATCGTTTATTTTTGAATAAATAATATTAAAGTAAAAGGGGGGCCTATTCTTCATATGTTAGACTACTCTCCGAGCAAAACACGGAAACTACTCGGTAATCCGGACAAATCCGCTAATCCGACAGCCTCTTCTCCCGCTTGTGCCGGATTAGCGGGAGAGCACTGTAATCGCTATCTCCGAATTACACTGTGCGTTCCTGGTGGACAACCTTTTCATTCTGAAATTCTTTAAGTCCAAAACTATCAGATCCGTCTCAATGTATAACAAGTTTTCGACGAAGTGTTGGTAGAGGGTCTGTCCTTTAAATTTTGAAAATTCAAGATTTTTTTTTTAATTTAAGGAGCATGGATTCAGGGGGCGATTATTTTTAAAACCGTTCAGTGAACCCGCTTTTGAAGTTAAGCGCTGAAATTCTCGGAAATTCGTCGACTTTGGTTTCCACCGGTAAAGGAGTGGAGTGTATACCACGAGCATTTTCTGTTTTGATAACGAATTCAGACTAAAGCAAAATGTTCAGGTTGTAAAATTTGGATATCTGACAAGCACCACTTGAAGAACGTGGTCAAGTTGAGGAAACACTGTCAGAGACGTTTCGTTTATCTTGGTCATTCATTCATAAGCGGATGCTATCTCACTCTTACGCGAATACTTAACACGTATAAAAATATCGCCTTAACTAGAAACCGTGTCATCTTCCTGTCTTTTGGGTAGTCGTCTTTTCTACGTAAAAATGGGTTGAGCCAAAATCTCTTCACGCATTTTTCTGGAAAGGGGGAGGGGGGATGGTATTCATTGCGTCAAAATCTTTGTATTTTTTTTATTTTTTTTAAAGAAATGGAAACTCGACTCTTACTTTGTTGGAGGACCAAATCGGAGTAGGCCTGAGTACTACTTGAATTATTTGACGCTTGTAACCAATGAAGCTGCGGGTTAGTTAAAGCCCTTAGAAAACCTTAAAGAGCTTAGAGCCTTAAAGATAAAATTAGCTTTTTAAAACTATAACGTAAGGCACAGTTAAGTTGTCGTTCTCATCGTCATTTCACATCTTTTACACGTTTGTGTAAAATATGAACTTTTTAAAAATTTGAACTTTATACTCAAGCTTATAGTATGCATACAAAAATGCAAAAAAAAAAAATAGCTAACGTTTTTGATTTTTAATTTTTTTTTATTCAGTCGAGTCAGGTTACCGCGACACCCCAACAAAGCGGTAGTATTACACATAGTATACTTTGACATGTCGGTGACCCAAGCAAGTGTCGTTATAGACTTTGTGTCGGTATAAGCACGTTGCACAACAAGGGGACCTCGCTGTACTTTAACTGTTTTGGAAAGGATCCTTAATTTAATGCAGCATTTTTTTTAAACTGCTTGTATTTTTTTTCAGTTTGAGCATTTTTGAAGACTTACGGAAATATTTTATGGATGTCTAAGGTTATGACTGTCCCTTTTTTCCCTTAATCATTATATGTATAGTTTCTTGGATTTCCGCTCGGAACTAATGCTCGTAAGCCAATGTTGGACGCTAATCTCGGGAATTTTAATCCGGGAACAAAAACTCGAGGTGTTGACACACCTTCGCCGGTTTCATTCGTTCAAGACTTTAACTACTTTTAAAAATGGCCGCCGGTCGCTGCCTCTGTCTCTGTCGCTCCTCAATAAGAGCGGAGTCGCACGGGCGAGGCGAAAGTGACGAAGCGACTTGGCTGCCGCTGCGCCGCGCCGCGCAGCGGTGCGCTTGCAGCACGGTCAATGCCCCTTTTGCCTCACCGCCTTTATTTCTCATCGATTTTGGTTTATCAATTTCTCATATTCTGCTGGAACAGAGTGTATCCATTATTTGTGCAGTTTTTACCGTATTGTCTTTGAAAAATGGTAGTGTTTGAGCTCAGAGTGTATTTGGTGTGTCGAAAAACGGGCTTTGAAAATGAAAGATATTTTCTGAAGGTGATTTATGAAATTTGTGTGACTAGAAATTCTCATACATCTGAACGTGCCTCTTAAGAAAGTCGTGTTAAACGATGCACAAGACAGAAAATTGAGTGGGTTGGAGTGGGTTAAGGTAAAGTTGAATTCAGCCACATGAAAATTTGTGACTTATATTTTCCAAATTTAAGACAGAAAATACAGCAACTTTATTGTAGGATTGCATGGATTTTCCTAAACGTTTTGATAAATGCTCTGTTTGCAAGTTCCAAGCCAAAGAGCGGAACTATTAAGCCCTTCTCCGAAAGGAAGAGAGCATAAAAATTTCCACTTAGAAAAAAATGAGTGGAAAGGAAACATTTGATTTTGAAGCATATAACTTCGCCCTTTGTATTCAACTTTAAAGAAAACGGAGCGACTATTCGCACGCTGCCCCGTTTAAAATCTATTAGGTTGGTTACCGTGCGTTCAAAGCCACCTCCCGTTTGAAATTCATTAGGTTCCGAGCGTTCAGTTTTCCCTTGTATTAACATAGGCGTGCGAATAGAACGGACGTGAAGGAAACGACGGGTTAAAAAAACATATTTGAAATTTCATTGCGACCAGGATATCAAACTTAAGAAAAGTAGATTAAAGGAAAAAAACAACGAAAAAAAACATACTTTTAGGTCATATTGGTTTATGAAAGAGTAAGCCTGACCAAAAATAATGATGCCGCGGTGGCGGCATCCGCAGTCAAATTGGAAATTCACAACGACAAAAATATATCTAAGAGCTAATTTTAGTTGTGAATAATGGATAGGTGAGGTGCGTGAAGTTACATGGTGTGACGCTTAACGCTATTTTTGACGGAAACAGCCGAAGGTGCATCAGACGAACACACATTCAGCCTCTGGGACATCACCAGACGCATCATCAGTCAACGCGAAAAGCGAGCCTGCCAACTTACGAAAAAATCTCTACAATAACAACTGAAAATTGGCGTTGAACGCTAAATTCATTTCGAGTAGCGGACGCCATTTGTTTTCCAATTAGAAGTACTAATTGCGCTTGCGCGTTGATCATTACATTTTTCGTCCGGTTAGTACCCTAAATACTATGTTCGTGACGAAAACAAATCGCTCTTGTTGCGTTTTGTAACTTTGCTCGTGAGCTACGGTGTTTTATTTTTCTTGAATGTTCATCTCTGAGCAAGAGGTAACGTCTTGCTGGAGATTTGCACTCCGGATATCACAATATCAAGGATATCAGCTGGATATCAGAGGTCTATTAAACGGATATCAAGAGAAAATTGACCAGATTTCAATGAAATATGACATATTTTAGCAGATGAAAATCAAAAATATGTGCTGGTTAACCTGGATGTATTAGATACCAGTGGACTTATGAGTATGATAAACTTGAAAAATAACTGAAAATAGCCATGTTTTGATCGAATTCAACAGCCGGATATCACGAAAAAAAATTATAACAAAAATTATCATACATTTTTATTTTTAATTTTTTCGAGAATATGTTACCCCTTGACGCTGAGAGAATATTTGATTGTCACGAACAAAGTTGATAAAGCTGGAGTGAAAAGTTGTTAATACGATGAAAAATAATACCAAGTTTGCGTTATAGTACTTAGCCTTGGCATAGGGAAAATGATGATTCGAGTGTACCCCGAATTCGGGAAATTTCGGGAAGTTTTCAGGATGTATCCACCCATAGCCTTTTCGAGGGAAAAAAGAAGGCGCCGTAAAGCCAAAACGCCGTAAAGCACCTAAACGGTTTTTCCGCGAAAAGTACATTTGGCGAATTTCTGCGGGCGATCCGGTTGATAAAAGAACTGTAAGCCGAGCCTTATCCTATTTGCTTTCGATAAGCGCGAAGGCACTTGGCTCTTGTGACTTACGCAGCCTGAGCCGTCTTGTAACTTACGCACAGACGACACCCTGCGAGGTCCCCCCCCCCTTCTCCACCTCCACAACCCAAAATAAATACGGAACCGACCAGCGGGCCACCAATTCTCATATCGAAGCGGTGCTCGAAGAGAATACAAGCCACAAAACATAGACCGGTACTAACGGCTGTGAAACGTTCAAGAGAGACATTTTCTATGAACGAAATAGTTTCTACAATGTTCCTCTCATTTTTGTTTGTTTTATAGAGTACGCTGAATATCGGTGAGAAATTCGTTATTCGTTGTAAGTGTATTTCAGGCGTCTTTATAATATTATACTTATGTCATATGGCATAAGGCTGGGTCGATTGGATTAGTTCCGTTAAGCGAGGTAAAGATCATCTAGTGGCAGTGGGCTGGGCTAACAATAAGTGGATTATGATGCAAGATTAATACGTGGACTTAATCTCATGTCTAAGGCTTGGCAATGTTAGGTTATGTACGGTAAGGCAGAGTTAGATTATAGTTGGTTGAACTTTAGCAAGCCTAACAACATAGGAACGGCCCTTCTTTCAAGCCAATCACCACGGACAACCGAACAAAACCGAAAATTTTCGTCAATTAGGTTCAGCGCACATGCAGCTTTTTCCCGTATTCATTTTTCCCTGCCCGCAAACGTCGTAGTTTCGAAGAAAGAGTTTCTGGGCCGTTTTTTTTTCTTTTTTTTCCAGCTGCAAAGTAGGCCTGCTATCTTTAAATAGCATATTGAAAAAAAAATAAAAAAAATCCCTTTGCTTTGTCGTGGATGTCTAGTCCAAGCAGAGCGGCGTTCAGCCCCTGCGTGTCCAGCGCAGCTATATTCAGGGGTTCGTGACGAAGACAGGCGTTCGTTTATAGACCCTTTAACAGCGGAAACGTTTGCCACAATAAGGGGATGAGAAATCGTTTTCAGTCGTAGATCACTGGTTTCAATTGTGTTACGCTCATTTTGGGGAAAGATTTGTGATAGTCGTAGCGGACACGCGGTCTCTTTTAGCGGTTGAATTTTCTACCTCTTGTGTTCGAGATTCACTCTTCTATTCGATAAGAGCGGAGCAGTAACAAGCGACGCACAAGGCAACTACGGTCAGCCTAACCAACTGTTGGGTTTTGTTGCCCCTTTTTTTTTAAAGAGAATCAATAGAATTGATCCTCTTGTGGTCATTGCATTTTTATGTGATGATTTTTCAAGGGAGTTTGAGGGCTTAAGCCGGTAACCAAAAACACTCCCCTCACCGGTCTTTTTTCAGACTTTCAGTGTTCGGCTAAGGGAGTTTCAGCAGTTTTTCGATTCTGCATTTGTGAGACTAAGGAACAACTGGAAGCCGCGCGATTTCGGAGTGTTGCCAACACTAATTTAGAAATAAGAAATGGTCGCTTGAACTTCACTACGTTCCGCGGGAAACATTATTGTATAGTATAAGTCGCGCCTGCTACGGCAGACTGTCTTTTCTCCGTTGGGGGAAGCGAGGGCGTGATGTGAACCAGACTTGGGTGAGTTGGCTGCACTGACACAGGATGCTGTCCCAATGCCTTCATGACAACTGCGAAGCAAACTGCGATTTTGAAACGGAGCGCGAAATACGCAGTCCGTCCTTGTCGCTTTAACGACAATAATAACCAGTGAAACTTTTAAGTCTCACTTAAAATGAGAGGTTCTAAAGCAGAAGGCAGTGGCGGTAAACATCTATTTGCCAGATTCAACATCAGAGAGACACATTAAAGTTCACTTCTTTGTTTCTTGGGCAAATAATTTGTTGGCTTACAAAGTTGCAAACGCAGTAGTCCCGCTTCAATGAAAAAAAAAAAAAACTTTTTTCCCCTGACCCGCAGTTATCTTAGGGCTTGTTTCTTTAGGTACTTTGGGCACTATTTGGTCTATTCCCAAATTTTAGCGCCAGAAAGTTTTTGTGTTAATTTTAAACGCAGTTTTTGAACGGGTCTCCGGGCACGAATGCGCCATCGCTACTCCTCTTCCGACGGCCGACTGTGAAACGTTTTTCTTTTGTCTTGTTATTGCTGCGTTTACGTTTCATGCGACCGACTGTATCGACAGAGAATTATAAGCCGGCGAAATTGAAATCGACCGCTCAGGAACTAATTTTGCGGCCCAAATGAATGGCGAAAAAAATTGCTTTCCTCGACATAATCTTGGTATTTATTAATTACATCCGCACCTTATCGAAGCCAAGTACCGGTACAGGCAGTGCTGAAAATAGATTTGGGTCGGAATAGGGTTTGTGTCGACACGGTATTATTTACGCCGATGAAGCAAATCTGTTTTTAGATGCCTTAAAATCATTAGCAAAGGCCTTGGTTACATTAGTGACATCATCGGGTTTAAACGCTGACCTTCAAGTGGGGTTTTTCGTTAAAGAAAGCGCGTCTTCGGATGGACAGGCTTGACCACCTGTGAGCCACTCCCAGCGGACGTGACCAGCATAACCTAACCTCAAAGTTTGAAAATTACCGCGGAATTCTGGTGTTTCCTCCAAGAGCGGGATCACTCGCTTTTTGCTGACCTCCTCTATGACGGCGGCCATTTTTAAATCAACACACCGGCACGGCACACATACGCACGAATACTCGCGTTAACTGTTTACGAAGGTTGGCAGCACTGCGCCGCGGAGAATGCTGTCCTCGCGCAAGAAAGGACCGTGGCAGACTGCGGACGCGAGGCGGCCGGCCGCGTCGCGGCGGACCCGGCGATCAGCGCCAGTCGCGCCGCGGTACACGCGGCGAGAGAGAGAGAGAGAGGGAGAATGCCGAACTCTTGGTGACGTCGTCGTGGTACTGGCTGCCCACAGATCGGTGCGGCGTTGCGTTTGCCTGATTGTTGGCTACGCCGAGCGCCCCCCCTCCCCCTTCTATACACACGCCATCATTAGGTCTTGCATTCATATGAAAACCGCGAAATGGCGTTTCCATTTTATTCAGCAAACAGCAGTGAACAGCCTTTCGGGTCTAGCGGCCCCCGGAGGAATCACGAATTCAATACAAAGTGATTACTAACTAGCTTGGTACAGATGAGACCAAATTCTCCAGGTCTTTCCCGACAAGACAGCCAGGATTTTTTTTTATTTTTATTATTTTTTTGTACTTTAACTGCATAAATCTACTCTGTAACTGCGTACTCCTTAGGTACCGGGCGACCATCCGCGGGGCGGCTGAGTGAATAAAGTCAACGCCTACCCCCTTTTGAAAATGAATCGGTTTCCATATGAAAACCGACATGCATACCTACATATGCGACTATGTTGGGAATAGTGCGAGGAAAAACGGGAAACTCCGAGTAGTACCTGCACCCAATATGAGGATGAAAAGCAGGCGCGGGGCGTGTAGGGGCCGTTCATACAATATTGTCCTATTTTAGGTCTCTTTTTGACCCTCAAACTAAGTTTTTTTTCCCATGATACAGCTTACTTCCATTCCCAAACCGTGGCCCTAAAATGGGCACGTAGCATGGCGTCTCCTTATTACCCTAACACGAGATATTTTGGGATACGTTGATGAAATAGCGACTTTTCAACGGCTTCGTAGGACCAACTAATCAAGAAAAGCGTGTCATACAGTTACCCTGACTCCTCCCAACTGATTGAGTGTTGGCAAAAAAAAAAATACTCATTTGCAGTGTTGCATAATTTGATTGTTTTCGCCATTTAGGTCACTGCTTTACGCAATAAGACCCCAAAGTGTATGTCAGTGCCGTGGAGAGAAAAGAAGTCCGCGCGTCCTGAAACCTTTATCGAGATGGCTGAAGTCTAGTTAGGCAGCCGGCATGACTCGACTGTAATGCCCAGTTGCCTAATCTGAGTTCATCAGGCGGCACTGTATACAGATGAGGAACGCACTTTCTCCCCCTCAGGAAATCGTCCTTGTATTCACGGATTTTGAGGATAGAACCGTGAATATGCTTCGCTGTTGTATCACGGCAAATTTGATTCGTGGAATTTGTCACCTCTTGTGTTTCGGCGAAAAACCGAGCGGATCCACGCAAAAAGCACGCAATGTAACTCTTACAGCGAAATAAGAAGAGATTCTTGCGAAGTTAACAGTAGCTGCTTGTTTAAAAAATAGTAATAATTAAAAATTTTTAAATATAATCTCTACCTGACGAATTAGCCATTATGGTACACGTCTGTTACGCCGCTAGGTACTTGGTAATAAGGATCCACAATGTATACCGCGTAACCAATTTTGCGGACGGGAATGTTAAAAATGGACAGACTCGTGAAACATCTTTATTTTTTTAAAGTGAAACTTATCTGTAAATAGGAGCTTTTTTTTCTTCTTTTTTTTGCAACAAGCTAGTTTCTTTTTAGGCACGAGGCGTAGCTGAGTAGCCTCTTGTTTCTTTTCTTTTTTTTCAAACAAGCTAGAGAATACTTTTTTTTGCCGTTCAAGACAAAATTTTCTCCTCTCGTTATTTTAAAATTATTTGTTGCCCATTTTAACGTATTTTCGAAGGGAAGTGTTAAAAAGTTGAATATGAGGAAGCTACGAGAGAAATGGAGTGACACTGTCTCTGCGCCAGATGATTTAAAGCAACGTTTTTCTGGGCACCTAGCAAAAAGTTTGAAAGTATTCCCACGGGCTTACATCATTCCTAATGATAAACCCATCCCGGCGGAAAGAACGGGCTTGGAACTTGCGGTTTGCGAGGGGTGGAATAAGATTGAGGATTTTAAACCAAGCGCATTTCCATTATTTTTTCTCGTTATTGTTACATTTAACGGACGAGTGCGTGAGAGTACAGCACGAGAGAATACCTTTTGTCTTTTATACTGATCCTTTTCTTAGAAAGACCTCAATTACCATAGTTAGGGTACAATGAACAGGGCTCTCACAGAATGCACTTCGTCAGCATATTTGAAAGGTTCCACCTTTCGATCCTATAATCCGCGAGCGAGGCATGGGCCAAGGCACGTAGCCTAAGCTGACTTATAACCTAACCCAACGGTCGCCTTCCCGGATACCGCTTACTTCTCGGCCGCAGTATCTGCCGCCGAGAAGGAAGCGACATCAGGCTTGGCGTCAGCCGATCGGAGTGGTGGCGAAACAAGGCACAAGGCTTCGTGACCTGACCTAACCATAAGGTTAACCTTATCCATGTTTACTCAACCTGAACTACGCGGATGTACACCTTTAGTCCTCATGATATAATTAGAAATTTAGTCAGGGTGTATCTTAAGAAATAGAATATCCTTCCATGGAAATTCCCTGTGTGTGTACATACAGCTCAACGCTGTTCCTATCTTAGAATACCACTGAAAACTTTTCCGAAGCGGCAAAAAAAAATCAGTCAATGTGTACATTTACTTGGAATCAAGGATTTTGAGGTTGTGGCGCAGAGAGGGTACATTACAGTTGCGCCGGGGGCTACTTGCTTTAATCCGGGACCGAGAGGTGAATTTACACTTGCGCCGTGGACCCTTTTTTTCCTTACAGATGCGCCGGGGATCGTCCCGTCGCTGAGAGGGAATTAATTTCTTCAAAAGCTCTTGGTAAAGAAGCAAACTCACAAAACGCACCAAAATATTGCATATAAATGCAATCTTCTCAACTTAAACATCATGCTCGATATGTAAAGTTAAAATAGTATAGTAATTGAGCAAAATACTGAACCATATACATAAAAAATTTGGAAAAGTTAAAATAGTATATCAAAACAGCAAAATACACTGAACCAACATACATAAAAAAAGTTGGAAATCGTGCGGCTTTCATCTCACAGCACACTGTCTTCCTTGGTGCTACATCCACGTTATCAATGGTCTTTCTTTTAGATCCAATTGAAATTAGCGCACCAACTATCGCTCCAAAATAATGCATTTAAATGCAATATTTGCGTTTATTTTATGTTTGTTTATTTCTTTACCAGAGCTTTAAAAGAAATTAATTCCCTCTTAGCGACGGGACGGGACGATCCCCGGCGGGGCCACCACAACCTCCCTTGCTCCTTTTCTTTCTTTCTTTCTTTCTTTCTTTCTTTCTTTCTTTCTTTCTTTCTTTCTTTCTTTCTTTCTTTCTTTCTTTCTTTCTTTCTTTCT